>Ga0233426_10004187_pt1 | contig 10920 bp, 9 predicted proteins | sample SI_118_April2016_6_FD_179875 | JGI IMG/M metagenome (GOLD analysis project Ga0233426, IMG submission 179875) | Seawater microbial communities from Saanich Inlet, British Columbia, Canada - SI_118_April2016_10_MG | ecosystem: Environmental > Aquatic > Marine > Inlet | place: Canada: British... | reverse complement strand
AACGGAGAAAGGTTGCATACGACGTTAAATGACATGTCTCCGATTGAGTTTGAAAATGTAAGAGAAAAGTGTGCGGCTTAACTTGACCAGATCAGTTGTACATGTTATTAGGCTAGTTGAAAGAAATAAGCTAATAAAACTCATAAAGAATGATGCATGAAAAATGGCGCTTAAAAAAATAAAAGATATATGACTTAACGCAACGATAAGTGAAAAACGATAACGGTTATCAGCGCCAGACCAGCAAAATAAAGATTGTAAAAAAAGCACGGAATCTCCAGAAAAAGGATAATAATATATTTCTTAATCAAAATTCATTTATTTCTAATTAAAGTTTTTAACTAAGAGTCTTTTGATTAAATTAAAGAGTAGGGTAATCGTTTTATAGATAAAAGTCAGGAATATATTTTAAAGTTAATATGATTTTGGAAATAGTCATTTGGTAATTTTTTTTGTAAGACATAGCCTCTAATTCTGTCAGATAATTGAAGATGTTTTGTACGCTATATTTTATGCTTTTTGGGTAAGTTATTAAAAATTAATAGGTAATATTAACTATCATTTTTTTATTTTAAAAAATGATTCTTTTTATTTTTTAAGTCGCTTTAAAAGCGATAGGTACTTGCTAAACTTCATCATGTCAGGAAGACAATGGTTAAGGAAACCATGACAAAGGTATTCAAAGGACGGAATTTATCTTTGTATAGCTCAGAAACAATAATCAATGGAGTTGATTAGTTAAAGGAAAAATAAACAAAGGATGTTTGCTAAGGATTAAGGTACATAGCTTTAAGTGAAACGTATCGTTTAACAGGATGTTAAATAAAGGAAATACCCATTGTTTGGACTAAGGAACGGTTTATTTAAAGTAAACGGAATTAATATCAGGAAGACTCTGAGCGAATGAAAGGAACAGGAAGTACCTTACCAAAAAGAAAAAGCGACTATTGTCGCTTTTTCTTTTTGTGATAATAAATATTTAACACTTTAATTGTATTGATACCTATTAAATTCGATAAGCTGGAATATCAATCTCATCAAGTTTATAGTTTTTAAGAGATACTCTTCCAGTGTACATTGACTCTCCATCTCCACTGAACTCAAATTCAAAAATGCTTACCCAATGTAAGCCTAAACGCTTACTAAAACGCAAACGGCTCGAAATTCTTGCTATGCTTAAATACTGAAGTTTCTCTTTCTGGCAATATTTATTAATGTGAAGGCGTGCAAACTCAGCGACTTTTCTTAGGTAGATGAAATACCAAAAAAGTAGACAAACAGCTAATAAAATATAAATATTTTCCATTGATTTTAACCTTGTGAACTAAATAATTGGCCAATAGCGATGGATAATTTCTCACTACGCTCTGTGCTTCTCATACATTGGAACAATAACGGACGGATAGTAGGTATAGCAACTAGATCTTTAAATATTGCATTAAATAATTCGGTACTGTTTTTATTCACTAAAAGTTCCAAAAAAAGCATTATTCGCTTTTCGTTATTTAATATTGACCAACACCTACCAGAGATACAAATTAATAGTTCTGTGTCTAAATGTGTAGAACTTAGAATCTTTTCAAAGTATTCATCAACTAAAGGGTGCTCGGTTGTTGAAGCTAAACTTCTCAATAGCATCTGTTTTTTATCTGTGTTTTTTTCACCTGGTGCGATTAATAATTTAATCACAGCGTTGATGACTCTTAATGGTAAAACTTTATTCTCCAACGCAGCACACAAAGGGCTGAGTACTTCAAATGGCAAGTATGACATTGCATTTTCTAGCTGAATATCTTGTTTGTTTGTATCAATTCTTGCTGCAAAATCTGTGATACCTTGCACACCAATTTCTTGCCATTGTGACCAATGTTTTTTAGCTAAGTAGTGACTAAAGTTTGTATGATATTGGCTAGCAGGCGTTTTTAGATCGAATGAGATTAAACTATTTAACATTGCTAGTTTATATTGTGAGGGGGTAAAAATATAAGGGTTACTTTTTAAAAGCTCTTCTTGCTTATCTGTAGGATCTATCGATAAATCAGCACCCAGTGCTTCGGCTATAATAGCGACAAAGTGATTTCTTGCACCTTGATTTAACAAACCTCTTTCATCTAATGGTAATTTTATAAACCACAAAAATGGTTGTGAAGATTTTTTTTGCCAGAAAGCAATCGCTATATGGGCATTTCCCTGGAATGGAGAAGGGTACGGTAATTGATTTAATTCGACTTTATTAAATATGTCTTTTGATAGTTTATCAATTTTTCTTCCTAGATCGTAAACTCGAAATTGGCAGTTTGATAATGTCAGTAATTCTGAAATAGAAGATATTGTCGTCATAATAAAATTAACTATCGAATAATGGCGGCATTATAGAGATAATATAAATCAAACACCATTATCGTTAGAAAAATATTGTCGACTATTATTACTGAGAAACCTGAATTAACCATTCTTTATCAGGATGAGTTTCTCGTTGCAATTGATAAGCCTCCTGGGTTATTTGTACATCGTAGCTATATGGATAAGGATGAAATATATTTTGCCTTACAATTAGTGAGAGATATGGTTGGGCAATACGTTTACCCTTTACACCGATTGGACAGGCCAACGTCAGGTATTTTACTCTTCGCTTTAACTGAAGAAATTGCCAGAATTATGGGACAAGCTTTTACAGACAAAACCATAAAAAAAACATACTTCGCTTTAACTCGAGGACATTTATTAAATGAGGGGGTTGTTGATTATCCATTAAAAGAAAAGCTGGATAAGTTAGGCGATAAAAACGTAAATCAAAATAAAGATGCACAAAGCGCGGTTACTCAATATCAATCAGTCGCTATTGCTTCCCTGCCGATTTCACTAGGGCGGTATGACAACGTTAGGTACAGTTTGATAAAGTTATTACCTGAGACAGGTCGTAGGCATCAAATACGTCGTCATTTAGCACATTTACGACATCCTATTATTGGAGATATTAATTATGGTGACAACAAACAAAACCCGTTTTTTATTGAGCAGTTTGGTTTTAAAAGGCTGATGCTCATTGCTAAATCTTTATCGTTTAAACATCCTATTAATCATAGTTTGATCACTATAAATTGTCAGTTCGATAATCAATGGTTGAGTGTTTTTGAAAGACTTTCATGGTCAGAAAATGACATTCAATAGCCGTTATAAACGCCATTTAATTATGGTTTGTCATTAGGCATTTAGAATGATTTTAGTACGGACCACTCATTCTGATAGCATTAACATCTTTCGCGATCAAATTTTTATAAACTGAGTTTGAACGCTTGTTCGAAGATTGCTCTGATTTTTCACCTTGTATCATCACTGTATTTACAAAAATAGGGGATAGTTGTTGTTGGTATTCATCTTGAACTCTAGCAAAAGCTAACATCAATTTTTGATCCTCTGTGACCGGTCTATTTAATAATGACATCATTAAATAGTGATCAGAAATTAAAGGTCTTTTTTCAATTTCTTGATATTGTACAGTTCTGGTACTGCTACAACCTATAGAAGCAAGCAGTAAAAAAATTAGCGTTACAATTGTTAGTATTTTCATATATCACACGATTATTTATTCAAGACACATGTGATATCGCAAGCGTTATGCCAGAAATAATCTAGACGTGCACTTATCGTGTTTAAACGGGGTAAGTGATTAAAATATATATTAAATTAATTGATGGTTTTTAGGTGGGTATTGGTAAAGGTTAGATTTTTTAGTGAAAAAACACAGTAAATATTCAAAGTGTCAAAAAAATAACGCTAGTAAATTACTAGCGTTATTTTAAAAATATTAATGGGTGGATTATTCTTCAGAAACCGAACGAAGTAATGCATTAATTCCAACTTTAGCGCGAGTTTTAGCATCTACTTTTTTAACGATAATCGCGGCATATAGGCTGTATGTACCACACTTAGATGGTAGGTTCCCAGGAACAACCACTGAACCTGCAGGTACTCTACCATAATGAACTTCACCTGTTTCACGATCAAAAATACGCGTGCTTTGACCAATATAAACACCCATAGAAATAACAGCGCCTTCTTCTACCACAACACCTTCAACAATTTCTGAGCGAGCACCAATAAAACAGTTGTCTTCAATAATAGTAGGACCAGCTTGCAAAGGCTCTAAAACACCACCAATACCAACACCACCAGATAAATGTACGTTCTTACCAATTTGAGCACAAGACCCTACGGTAGCCCAACCATCAACCATACAACCTTCATCAACAAATGCACCAATATTAACAAAGCTTGGCATTACAACAACGTTTTTACCTATGAAGCTTCCTGTTCTTACCGAAGCACCAGGAACGACTCTAATACCATCAGCTTCGAACATCTCTTGAGTATAATCACTATATTTCATCGGAACTTTATCGAAAAATGTACTTTCTGCGCCGTCAATAACCTCGTTATCCCAGATACGAAATGATAATAAGACAGCTTTTTTAAGCCATTGATGAACAACCCATTCACCTGCAATTTTTTCCGCGACTCTTGCTGAACCATCATTTAATGCCGCTAGTGCATCAAGCACAGCGTTCTTTACTTCAGTGCTAACGGTTGCAGGGGTTATGCTCATGCGATCATCAAACGCTTGCTCAATGATATTTTGTAATTCAGACATAGTTTTTCCTAAATAGCTTTAATAATAAAAGTTTACAAAGCTGTGTCATCACACAACTTGATTGATAATATTTCTTGTTCTTGTGGTGTTAATGCTTTTTCTTCTAACGTTGAAACAATGAACATATCTTCAACCTTTTCACCAAAGGTGGTGATTTTAGCTGAATGAATATGCAATTTACATTCTTGGAACACGTGAGCAAATTGCGCTAATAGCCCTGGTCTGTCTAACGATGTAATTTCTAACAACGAGGTTTTTTTAGATTTTGTTTCGATAAAGCTCACTTGTGTTGGAACATGAAATTGTTTTAGTCGGTTAGGTATTGGTTTAAAGGTAATGTCAGGAGTGTTCTTTTTCAAAACACTGGTTAATGAATCAGCCAATTCTAAAGCACGATATTGATCATCAATTGGATTTCCTTGCTGATCTAATATCACAAATGTATTAGCAGTATAACCGGTTTTACTACTAATGATTTTTGCATCATGAATTGAGAAGCATTTAGAACCTAATAAAGAGACAATATTAACAAAAATATTCGACTTATCTTTAGTATAAACAAATACTTCTGTCCCACCTCTATATGGATTTGGGCTTATTAATACTAATGGTTCGTCTTTATCATGTTTCAATATATGTTGGGTATGCCACACTATTTGTTCTGGCGCATAGCGTAAAAAGTAATCAGCTTTAAATTCAGACCACAGTATTTTAATATCACTTTGAGGGATATTTATTTCAGTTAATAAATTGATTGCTTGCTGCTGGTTTTCTCTTATTTTTGAACGTAAATCTACCGGCTTTTCTAGTCCTCGCCTAAACGCCCGCTTAGTACTATTATATAACTCTACTAATAAGTTTTCTTTCCAACTATTCCATAAGCTTTCATTTGTTGCTCTCATATCAGCAACAGTTAAACAGTATAAATAATCTAAATGTGCTTCATCTCTAACTACATTGGCAAATTTTGCGATTACATCAGGGTCGGATATATCTCTTCTCTGAGCAGTAACAGACATTAATAAATGATGTTTTACTAACCAAGAAATCATTCGCCCATCATGATTATTTAATTTATGCTCTTTGCTAAACTCTAGCGCGTCAATAGCACCTAAGTCTGCGTGGTTTCCACCTCTGCCTTTGGCAATATCATGAAAAATACCTGCTAAGAATAATAGTTCTGGTTTTCTTATCCGTTGAACAATTTTACTACATAAAGGGAATTCATCATTATGTTCTTTTTGATTAAATCGATAGAGGTTTTTAATCAAGCGATAGCTATGTTCATCAACAGAGTAAGCATGAAATAAATCAAACTGCATTTGTCCCGCAATGTTTTGCCAAGCAGGTAAATAGGCTCCTAAAATTGAATGGCGGTGCATGAGAGTAAACGCTAAACCTAAACCTCTAGGGTGTTTTATTATTTCTAAAAATATTTGACGGCATCGTTCATAATCCATCATACCTGATACTAAACGTCGTCTTGCATTTCTCATTAACCGTAAAGTATTAGGGTGAAGGTCTGTGATTTCTTCGTGTTTAGCAATCAGCAAAAACATTTCCATTATTTTGGTTGAACGCATGAATGTTCGCTGATTAGTGACTTTTATTTGGCCGTCTAAAATAATGAAGTCGTCATTTAAAATGATGGATTCATCATGGATTTTATTTTGAATGATGGCATATTCAAAATACTGTAATAACATTTTATTAAGTTCAGCAACGCGACCGATAATGCGGAAAAAACGCTTCATCATTCGTTCAACAGCCACTTTGCCTTCGGCGCCAAAGCCCATGAGATCAGCCACATCAGCTTGGTAATCGAACAAAAGGCGGTTTTCACTTCTTCCTGCTATAAAGTGCAAAGCACCCCGCATACGCCATAAGTAGTCTTGACACTCAAGTAACTCAAAATACTCATTTTGTGTTAAATATTCGTGTTGGACTAACTCTTCAAGCGAGTCAGCCTGAAAGTGACGCTTTGCGACCCATCCGATCGTTTGAATGTCTCTTAAACCACCTGGATTTGCTTTTAAGTTTGGCTCTAATGTATACGCAGCACCGTTATATTGTTTATGGCGATCTCGCTGCTCCTCCCGTTTGGCAACAAAGAACTTTTTTGATGTCCAAAATACATCTTCATTTAATAAAGGCTGTAAATGTTGTGTTAAGGCTTCATTCCCGCAAACTTGACGCATCTCCATTAAATTAGTGGCAATGGTTACATCATTTATTGCTTGTTTAAGGCACTCTTTAATACTTCGAACACTATGGCCAATATCAAGTTTTACATCCCAAAGTTGCGTTATAAATGCAGAGATTTTATCCTCAATATCAGCTTCTAATCTTTCTTGGGTAAGCAGTAAAATATCTACATCAGAGTATGGGTGTAGTTCTCCTCGCCCATAGCCACCTACAGCAATAAGACTTATTTGATATTCATCTAGGTTATGTTGGCACCATAACTTTGTGAGCACTTGATCAACAAATTGTACTCTAGCATTAAGAATATTAGTGATGTCATCTATATTAAATTGCTCTTTTTGCCATTGATGAAACGCATCATTTAATCGGCAAATTTCTTTAGATGATATTTGTGGGGAGCTAATGGAGAGTGATTCTATAAACTCTGAAGGTACTAAAGGTTGAGTAAGCAATGTCAGGTCTTCTCTTAGCTAAACAAATAAAAAGCCTGTAAATAGCAGGCTCATAATGATTGATTAATTATGTAATATTCTATTAATTGTATCGTCTTTACGTAACGTTAATATCTCACAACCTGTTTTAGTTACAACGATAGTATGTTCCCATTGCGCTGATTTTTTGCCATCAATAGTATATACCGTCCAATTATCTTCTTTATCAAGGATAGTGTTAGCTCTTCCAAGATTAATCATAGGCTCTATTGTAAAGCACATGCCCTCTTTCATTTTCGTTTTATCATTATTTTTATAATGTACTATTTGAGGTTCTTCGTGAAATTCTGTACCAATACCATGTCCACAATATTCTTTAACAATCGAGTATCGACCTGATTTTTTGATGAACTTTTGAATTGCAGCACCAATTTCACCGAAGGTATTGCCAGGTTTTACTTTTTTTAAACCAATATATAAGGCTTCTTGAGTAATACGGCATAATCGGCTGTCTTCTGCTGAAACGTCTCCAATTAAAAACATTTTACTCGTGTCACCATGAAAACCATCTTTAATCACTGTAATGTCAATGTTGATAATGTCGCCATTAGTAAGCGGAGTATCATTTGGTATGCCGTGACAAACAATATGATTTACAGAAGTACAAATTGATTTAGGGAAACCATGGTAATTTAATGGCGCAGAGACGGCTTCCTGTACTTTTTCTGTGTATTGTGCACAAAGAGTATTTAGCTCGTCAGTCGTTACACCTTCTTTCACATGAGGTGCTATCATTTCCAAGACATCAGCTGCTAATTTACCCGCTATCCTCATTTTTTCAATTTCTTCCTGATTTTTTATAACGATGGTCATTTATACCTCAAAAGGGATCGTTTTTACTTCACATTTAATGTAGTCTAATTTTACATGCTTTTGGTCGATATACACAATGGTGTTCATCTTGGTTTTATCCAATAAGGTGAATTATTATGTTTAATGACTTAAGTTAATACTAACATCATGTATTTTGGGATCAAATAAAGCGATGGATGATAAAATCTTTGAATCAATAGTCGAAATGACAACTAAGCGTGATTCAGATGAATTTGGTATCAGTATTATTGTATCGATAGCTGAATTGATTCCAGACTGCATTGTCGGACTATTTTGCAGTATAGAATATCCAAAAGCTTATTTTAAAGAAATGCGAACCTTATCCGTTCATTACAATATTGGTGGAGAAAAAGAATACTTTTGGAATGTAGAATTACCTGAAAAGACAAAAAAATATATCAACCAAAACTTCGAACAACTGAATCAGTTATCAGCGTATAGAACAGACGAAGATTTTTATCATACTTTTTTCCCCATTGCGATTGATAATAAAGTTGAGTTTGGTATTAATATCTCAACCAAAGAACCTATCACGCCTCAATTGAATTCATTATTAGCGATAATCAAAGTTTGCCAAAATTTTTATGCGATTTTAGCCAGTAGTGAAAAAGACAGTTTAACGGGGTTATATAATCGAAAAACGTATGATCAAAAATTAAGCACCTTACTAAGAAAACAGCATAATAACCAATTAAACAATTTAACCTGGGGAGTTGATAACCACTCGGCGAATGAGTTGCGTAATACTATTGTTCAATCGCATACTTGGTTAGCCATTGTCGATATCGACTTTTTTAAAAAAGTTAATGATAAGTTTGGTCACCTTTATGGTGATGAAGTATTATTACTTTTATCACAATTGATGCAAAAATCCTTTCGACAAAATGATTTACTCTTTCGTTTTGGTGGTGAAGAATTTGTTATTGTGTTTGAACCTATTCCTGAAGAAAAAGCACATTTTGTTTTAGATAAATTTCGCCAGTTAATTGAAAGTTATCACTTTCCAATCGTGGGGCACGTCACTGTAAGTATTGGTTACGCTAAAGTGACTGAAACAGATCATCCTAAATCTGTCTTTGATAATGCCGATAAAGCGCTATATTATTCTAAGAAAAACGGCCGTAATTGTTTACACAATTATGAAAAATTAGTAGGTAATTCCTTCATTGAAATTAATACTGAATAGCGTGGCTGTAAACGACTTTAATGAATGTAATTTTTTTTGATTATAGGGTTTAGCTAAAATTTAAGTTTGCTAACCAGCAAGTACCAGTAAATCAATAAAATATACTGGCACCGCTTTTGACTTTCTTAACTGTGGTTTTGTATTTCCTGTGCTATGCGTTGAACGTCATCTAAAACACGCAGTAAATTACCACCCCAAAGTTTGGCAATTTCTTGCTCGCTATAACCTCTTTTAACTAATTCAAGCGTTACATTGAATGTTTCTGATGCGTCATTCCAACCATAAACACCGCCACCACCGTCAAAACCTGAACTAATACCTTCATGGTCAATCCCAATAAGTTTAACCATGTAATCAATGGGGTCAACAAAATCACTAACATTAACTTGTTGAATTGTTTCACTAATGATTTCAACTTCAGCTTGACCTGTTTGACTGACTTCTTCGTAAAAGTCCCAGTATTTATCTAATTGGTCGGCTGATAAGGCTTTTCGTTCAGCCCTTGTTAGAATTTTTTTACCTTGTTTAGCGGCTATTTTTTGTAAAACTTCAGTTCTAGCTTTTGCAAAAACTTTTGACTTTTCACCATCTAAGTACGATCTAAATGCGACAGTCTGCACAACACCACCATTTTCTTTCAATAGTAGGAGTTCTTCATCATCAAGGTTCCTGCTGTGATCAAACATGGCTCTACTTGCAGAATGAGAGGCTATTACTGGGGCTTTTGATAATTTCATCATTGCTATGTTTGCGGCTTTTGAAGGGTGGGAAATATCAATCATAATTCCCCACTTATTCATTTCTTCTAGTACCTCTCGACCCAGTTCACTTAACCCATTGTGCAGCCATTCTTGCTTTGCATCACCAGTATTTGAATCACTTAACTGACTGTGTCCATTGTGGGCTAAAGACATATAGCGAGCCCCTAGATCATAGAATTTTTTTACATTATTGATATCTGTACCAATAGGATAGCCATTTTCAACTCCGATCATCGCAACTTTTTTGCCATCTTTTAATATTCGTCGCACATCATCTGAGGTTAGTGCTAATTCTATTTTATCAGGGGCTATTTCTTTGGTTAGGCGATGGATGGAATTAAATTTTTCCATTGCTTTACTATGTGCAGCAGCAAAGCCAGCATCAGACAGTTCTCCTTGCCCGGTGTAAACAATTAACCAGGAAACGTCTAAGCCACCTTCTTGCATTTTAGGTAAATTAACTTGGCTTTTTAAACGCATCGTATAGTTTTTATCTTCAACAAAATTAGCATTACTAAAGTCGTTATGTGTATCTAAAATAATTACGTTGTCGTGAATGATTTTTGCTCGTTCTTCTAAAGTTAAAGTTGGAGATGCCGCCATACAACCTGTTAATAGTATGGTCGTTATTGAAAGGAATAAGGTTTTTAGTTTCATGTTATGTATTTTATATGGTTAGAGACTTAATGAATTAGCATAAATTATTTTTAACACTAATATAGTAAATTGCGATGAAATACCTGTATTTGAGTTCAAGTTAAAGTTAAAGTTAAAGTTAAACTTTAAGTTTAA
>Ga0233426_10004180_pt1 | contig 10928 bp, 11 predicted proteins | sample SI_118_April2016_6_FD_179875 | JGI IMG/M metagenome (GOLD analysis project Ga0233426, IMG submission 179875) | Seawater microbial communities from Saanich Inlet, British Columbia, Canada - SI_118_April2016_10_MG | ecosystem: Environmental > Aquatic > Marine > Inlet | place: Canada: British... | reverse complement strand
AGCTGGTTCAGATACTTTTGAATTTAATAAACCTGACCCTAGACATCTGACTAATGTAGTGGAAATTATTGGAGGTGATTTAAACAAAACAATAATGGTCGGTGACAGTGAGGTAGATGCAATGTCTGCTAGTAATGCAAAACTACCTTTTGTTTTAGTGGAGAATGGATATACAGAAAAAACTACTAATGAGATAAAACACAATGTACTTATCAAAGACTTTGTTAATTTTAAAAAAATTATAGAAAAATATTTATGATTAATTTTACTTTATTTTCTGCGCTAGCTGCTTTTTATTTTACAATGTTTTTTACTCCAGGACCTAATAATGCCATGCTGACAGCTTCAGGAATGAAATTCGGTTTTACAAAAACTCTTCCGCACTTAATAGGAATTTCATTGGGTCATGTATTTCAAATTGGTTTGACATGTTTTGGTTTGGCCAATCTTTTTTTAATTTACCCGCAAGTTCAATTTTATATGAAATTTTTATGTTTTGCATACTTGCTTTATTTGGGATGGAAAATGATTGGTTCATTTAGCTCTGTAAGAAAAGAAACAGGCAGACCTCTTAAATTTTATGAAGCGTCTCTTTTCCAATTTATAAATCCTAAGGCCTGGTCAATCGCAATTACCGTAGCTTCAGGTTTTTTTCCGACTGAGGAAAATATTTTTATAGGTGTAGCATTTGTTTCAATTACTGCAGCTGTAATTAACTTACCTACATGTAGCCTATGGGCTTTATTTGGAAGTGGATTGAGAAAATTTGTAAATAATGAAAATATAAAAAAATTAATTGAATATTTGCTAGCAGTATTGTTAGTTTTAACAGGGTTATTTATTTTAATTAAATAATCTTTGATTTTTATACTTGCCTCTAATATAAATCTCTCGGATGCATTTTACAAAAAAAACAGCTTCGGAAAAAAGGTCGTATTTTGTTCGTGAATTGCAATCAAAAAAATTATTAAGATTTCCTGGTGCTTATAATCCTTTGAGTGCAAAACTAATTGCAGAAATCGGTTTTGATGGAGTTTATATTTCAGGAGGTGTGATGGCTAATGATCTTGGTTTACCAGACATTGGGCTTACCACATTAGATCAAATTAGTTACAGAGCGGCTCAAATAACAAAGGTTACAGATTTACCTACAATTGTTGATGCAGATACAGGTTTTGGAAGTTGCTCAAAAACAATTTCAAAACTTGAAGAAAAAGGGTTAGCTGGTTGCCATATAGAAGATCAAATAGCTGAAAAAAGATGTGGTCATTTAGATAATAAAGAGCTGATTATTAAAGAGGAAATGGTAAAAAAAATAAAACAATCAGTTGAATCAAGAAAAGATAAAAACTTTTTAATAATTGTAAGAACTGACGCAAATACAGTTGAAGGTATTGATAAAACCCTAGATAGAATTAAAGCTTATGAAGATGCTGGAGCTGATATGATTTTTCCTGAAGCTATGAAAGATGAAAAAGAATTTGAGAAAGTAAGAAAAATATCCAAAGTTTTTTTATTAGCTAATATGACTGAATTCGGTAAATCAAAACTTTTAAATAAAACTGAGCTTGAGAATTTAGGATATAATTTAGTTATTTATCCAGTTACTACACAAAGACTAGCAATGCAAAATGTAGAAAGTGGTTTAAAATCAATATTTAAAGATGGTCACCAAAATAATATTATAGACAAAATGCAAACTAGAAAAAGGTTGTACGAATTAGTAGAATATGAGAAATATAATACGCCGGGAAAAAAATTAACTGATTTTTCAACTGAAGGACACGAATAATGAGTGAGGAAATTAAAAAAGGTTTATTAGGTATAGTTGTAGATGAAACTACAATTTCACATGTTGTACCTGAATTAAGCGCTTTAACGTATAGAGGATATAAAGTTCAAGATCTTTGCGATAAATGTGACTTTGAAGAAGTGGCTTTTCTTGTTCTTCATGGTGAACTTCCTAGTAAAAAGCAACTAAAAAAATTTGTTAAAGAAGAAAGAGATAATAGAAAACTTTCTAAAACTATAATTAAAAATATTCAACAAATGCCAAAAAATGCACATCCTATGGATGTAATTAGGACTTGTGTAAGTTTAATGAGTTTGGAAGATAAAGATACAAAAGATAATTCTTCTAAGGCTAATATGAGAAAAGCTTTAAAAATTTTTTCTCAAACTCCAACAGCTGTTGCGGCTTATTTTAGAGCTAGAAAAGGAAAAAAAATAATATCTCCTAATAAAAAATTATCTTTTTCAGAAAATTTTTTTAAAATGATGTTTAATAAATTGCCTGATAAAGAAATTGTTAGAGCCTTTGATATTTCTCTAATTTTATATGCAGAACACAGTTTTAATGTATCTACTTTTACAGCTAGAACAATTACAAGTAGCTTATCCGATTTACATGGAGCGATCACTGGTGCTATAGCAAGTTTAAAAGGACCTCTACATGGTGGCGCTAATGAAGCTGTCATGCACATGATGAAATCTATTGGCAAACCAGAAAAAGCAAAAAAATGGATAGAAAATGCTTTGAATAAAAAGAAAGTAGTAATGGGATTTGGTCACAGAGTTTATAGAACTGGGGACTCACGTGTGCCAACAATGAAACATTATATGTTTAAAGTTGCTAAATTATTAAAGAAAGAAAAATATACTAAAATGTATGAAACACTAGAACAAGTGATGCTTGATAAAAAAAATATTCATCCAAACGTAGATTTTCCATGCGGCCCTACATATTACATGATGGGCATAGATATTGATTTCTATACGCCAATATTTGTTATGTCTAGAATAACAGGTTGGTCTGCTCACATAATGGAACAACATGCTTCTAATAAATTAATTAGACCTTTATCTAAATATAAAGGTGAAGAAGTTAGAGAAGTAATGCTATTAAACCAAAGATAAATGAGCTTAACAAATTTATTACTTTTTTTAATCTTAGTTACTTTAGCCACCTACACTTTTATGCCTTGGAAAGGTATAGACAAAGGATCAAAATTAAATATTTTCATACAATTTATTTTTTGGGCTTTTGTATTTGGTGTTGCTATTTTTGTTTCATATAAATTAGGTTTTATTCAATAAAAATAAAATAAATTGGATAAAGATTTTTTTAAAAAAATAAAAATTTTAGATGGTGGAATGGGTCAAGAATTACTCAACCGGGGCGTAAAACCTCATGGAACTATATGGGGCGCATCAGCTTTACTTCATAGAAAGTATCATAAAACTGTTGTCAAAACTCATTTAGATTTTATTAAAGCTGGAGCCGAAGTTATTGTTACAAATAGTTTCGGAAGTAGAAGAAGAAGGCTGATAGAAAATAATCTCGAAAATAAATATAAAAGTTTAAACAAGTTGGCTGGGAAATTAGCAAAAATAGCAGTTAAAAAATCAAAGAAAAAAATTTTAATAGCTGGAAGCTTACCTCCACAAAATTTTACTTATTTTTCAGACTTAGGAAATGATTTAAAATTTATTAAAGATAGTTTTAAAAGCCAAGCAATATGCCTTGATCCTTATGTCGACTTCTTTTATTTAGATGTAATGAGTAGTTTTAAAGAATGTAAAATTGGAATTAAAGCAATCTCTTCTTTAAAAAAAAAATTTATTATAGGAATTCATTTAAGAAAAAATGGAAAACTGCCATCTGGTGAAAATTTTATTTCAGTTGTTAAAAAATTAGAAAAATATAAGCCTTTGGGCATTTTAGCTTCATGTGTTTCAACAGAAGATTTGTCAGTAGTGATGAAAAATATTAAAAAAATTAAAGTCCCTTTTGGTTTTAAGATTAATGCCTTTGAACATATTCCAGCTGGGTGGAAACCTGACTCGAACAATCCAAAAGTACAACTCGGAAAAAGGAAAGATTTAACGCCTAAAAAGTTTTTAGATGTCTGCAAAAAATTTAAAAAGATGGGTGCAAAAATTATTGGTGGATGCTGTGAAATTAAGCCATCACATATAAAAGCTTTAAAAAAATTAGTTTGATTTAATAATTTTTTGAGTAATTCTATCTAAAATAATTGCCAGTATAACAATTCCTGTACCGCCTATTACTGCAGATCCCACATCTAATCGTCCGAGAGCTATATAAACTGTAAGTCCTAAACCACCAGCTCCTATTAAAGCTGCTATCACAACCATTGATAACGCTAGCATTAATGTTTGGTTTACACCTGCCATAATAGTTTTTAATGATAATGGGATTTCAATTTTTATTAGTACTAAAAATTTTGATAATCCAAGACTAAATCCAGCTTCTTTAAATCCTTTGCCTACTTGTCTGATTCCTAAATTAGTTAAACGTATTATAGGTGGTAGCGCAAAAATAATCGTTGCTACTACACCAGGAGTTAATCCAACACCAAATAACATGACAACAGGAATTAAGTACACAAAGCTTGGAATAGTCTGCATAATATCCAGCATTGGTCTTAAGATAATTTCAAAAGTTTTACTTCTAGAGGCAAGTATTCCGAGTGGAATTCCAATTATCATACAAAAGAAAACTGCAGTAAAAATCATAGCTAACGTAGTCATACTTTCTGACCAAAGATCTACCAAATCGATGAATATAAGACTTATCAATGTGAATACTGCAAACTTTAATCCATTAGTTTTAAAAGCAAAAAAAATAAAAATTAAAAGAATAATGGGAAAAGGAATAAAATTTAGAAAGGAGTCTAAACTATTTAAAACAGTATCTATTGGAGCTGATAATTTTTTAAAGAGTGGTCTTTGTGTAAATAACCACTCTTTAATATTTTTTTCAATCCACTCTGCTATTGGAATGTATATTTCGTAATCAGAAGGCGATAATTTTAAACTCACTATTCTGATTTACCTAACTACTTTATCCAACTATCAAATTTACTTTGATTAGCTTTAATCCAAGCATCTGCATGTTTTTTTATTGCTCTTTCACTTTTTTCACCTTTATTCATTAAAAGGTTTTGAGCTGCAATATCTGCTAATGGTATTGATGCTTTTTTAAGCATTTTTTCAACTTTTGGATTAGCTTTTAAAAAATCAACATTAGCTGCTGGTCGAATATCATCCGCACCGAAACCCATATTAATTTTTGATTTAGTTGCATTTGGTACACTTACTGACTCAGTGCCACTGTAAGGTACGTCTATCCAAACTATGTCTTCACCAAGCTTTAAAGTTCCAACTGTCCAATTAGGCGTCCATGTATAAAATAGAACAGATTTTCCATTTTTATACTTAGAAATTATATCAGCCATAGAAGCAGAATAGTCTGCTTGTACACGATTAATGTAATCAGCTAAGCCAAGTTCGTCAAAATGTTTTGCAATTACTTTCTCGCATCCCCATCCTGGAGGACAAGAAACCATATCAGCTTTTCCATCATTATTTGAATCAAATTGTTTAGCGTGTTTTTTAATATCTAATACAGATTTAATTCCAAATTTATCTGCGGTTTTTTTATCTATTAAATATCCTTGTAAGCCACCTTTTTCCATAACAGTGCCTACAGCCTTAACTTTACCTTTTGACTCAGCTATATATCCATCATGAGTTCCAAACCATCCGTTAACCCATAGATCTACGTCCCCTGCAGCTGCAGCTACGTAAAATACTTGTGGTTTCATTACTGTTGGACCTGAAACTTTATAGCCCATTTTCTCTAAAGCTTGTTTGTAGATTTCAGCTTGAAAGTAACCCGTGTCCCAATCAGCTTTACCCATCTTAATTTCAGCGGCGACCACTACACTACTAATAGATAATGCAGTTACCATTGATACTATGTGTTTTAAAAATTTCATTTTTATCTCCCTGTTATATTTTTTTTAACACGTATAGATTTTTATTGTAACCGTAGTACAACTAAAAAGTGAACTTTTGTTTATGTTGTGGCTAACATTGACTTATAATTATGTTATGTTATAACATAACAATGAATAATAACGCTGTAGTTCTTAATATTTTAAAAAAAAACATCAAAGGTTTAACCGCATATGAAATATTAAATCGTGTCCAAAAGTTTAAATCTGTTCAACCGATGACAATTTATAGGGCTCTAAAACATTTAACTGATAACGGATTGATACATAAAACTAATAAAAATAAAACTTTCCATCTTTGTAATACATCTGGATCACATGAGCATAACGCAGTTCTTGCGGTATGTAATGATTGTGGTGTTGCGGAAGAGTTAAAAACAAAACTTTTTTCCAAAATTATTAAACACGTAAAATCAAAAAGTAAATTTAACTTTAATAACTTTAACTTAGAAATAACAACAACATGTAAGGAGTGTAACTAATGAAAAAAATAAGTCTTTTAACGATAATTACATACATTTTAAGCTTTGCTTTTGCACAAGCTGCGGAAGGACATGGGCATGAGCTACCAGGATTTCTTCATTTTATGGAAGAGTTAATAGAAGAGCATAGCATTTTAAGAGGTGCAACTTTTGGATTTATCCATACTTTAATTCCCCTAGTAGGATTTTATACTGGTTGGAGTATAAACCGTTTTTTAAAAATAATATCAAATGGTGCAATTGCTGGAATTATTGGAATAGTTTTTGCTCACATTGTAGCAGACTTTATCGCTGCATTAGCTGATCCTGATTTAAAAAGTGCGGCTTTTGGAATAGTTATTGGTGGTTTTTTACCTTTACTAGCAGTGCCTTTCTTGGAGAAATACGTTACCAAAAGTAAATATCACACTGTTGTAGGTGACCATGAAGATCTTAAGAAAGATTTAAAAAGGAAACATAGATAATAACAAAAAAAAGGGCCAAAAAATTGGCCCTTTATCTAATTAAAAATATTTTTAGTAATTAAGCAAAAACTTCGCCCCAAGTACCCTTTGTAGAAGCTTTAGAATATTCAGTAGCTCTACCTTCAAAGAAGTTCATATGCTCAACACCATTCAACATATTGTCCAACCAAGTTAATGGGTTTTTCTTAACATCATAAATCGGATCAAGACCAAGTTGCTCAAGTCTTCTATTTCCGATAAATCGAATGTACTGTTTAATTTCATTTGCAGTTAAACCTTCTAATGGACCCATTTGAAATGCCAAGTCTATAAAGGCATCTTCATGTTTAACTATAGTTTTGCACGCATCATAGATTTCTGTTTTTAATTTATCATTCCAAATTTGAGGTTCTTCTTTAATAAAATCTTTAAACAGTCTAATCATAGAATTACAGTGCAAAGTTTCATCTCTTACAGACCAAGTTACTATCTGACCCATGCCTTTCATTTTATTGTGTCTTGGAAAGTTTAATAAAATTGCAAAACTAGCAAATAATTGAAGTCCCTCTGTAAAAGCAGAAAATACTGCCATAGTCATTGCGATATTGTGTTTTGAAGTAACATCAAATCCTTGCATGTAATCATACTTATCTTTCATTTCTTTGTACTTCATGAATGCAGAATATTCAGTTTCTGGCATTCCAATGGTATCTAATAAATGTGAATACGCTGCTATGTGAACTGTTTCCATTGAAGCAAATGCAGTCATCATCATTAAAACTTCTGTAGGTTTAAAAACAGTTGTGTAATGTCTCAAGTAACAATTGTTAACTTCTACATCAGCTTGTGTAAAAAATCTAAATATATGGGTTAGAAGATTTTTTTCAGCTGGCGTAATATTTTTTTGCCAATCTCTAACATCATCACCTAATGGAACTTCTTCTGGTAACCAATGAATTCTTTGTTGTGTTAACCATGCATCGTAACACCACGGATATCTAAATGGTTTGTAAACTGGGTTCTCAACTAATAATCCCATTTTTTTTGGTTGAATAATTTCTGGTTTAATTTTCTCTGCTACTGACATGATAAACACTCCTCATAGTTGTTGTCTTTATTATTAGATTCGCTGTCCTTCGAATAAACATTTTTCGTCACATCTGTTGATGATCCAGCTGTAACATTTTCAGCTCTTTGGATAGATTTAGATCTACAGTAATAAAGGCTTTTTAAACCCTTCTTCCAAGCTTGAAAATGAATATCGTGAAGTTCTTTTTTATGTATGTCTGCTGGCACAAAAACATTTATTGACTGCGCTTGAGATATATGAGGCGTTCTATCTGCACCTAGTTCTACAATCCATCTTTGATCAATTTCAAAAGCTGTTTTAAAAGTATCTTTTTCCTCAGCTGTTAAAAAATCTAAATGAGAAACTGAACCTTGATTAGTAGTTATGCTAGACCAGACCTCATCTGTGTCTTTTTCATATTTTTTAAGAACTTTTTTAAGATATTTATTCCTTACGTTGAAAGACCCTGAAAGAGTTTTGTGTGTAAAGCTATTAGCTGCAATCGGCTCAATTCCTGGTGAAGAACCACCACAAATTATTGAAATTGAAGCTGTAGGAGCTATTGCCGTTTTATTAGAAAACCTTTCTTTAATTCCATATTCTGCAGCGTCGGGACATGCGCCTCTTTCTTCAGCTAAAGAAATAGAGGCTGCATCTACTTTTTCTTGAATATTTTTAAAAACTTTTTTATTCCATACTTTGCTCATAACTGAACCGAAAGGAATATTTTTCTGCTGAAAATAAGAATGCAAACCCATAACTCCTAATCCAACACTTCTTTCTCTCATTGCAGAGTATTTTGCGTTTGCGAATTCATCAGGGGCTCTATTTATAAAATCAGTCATTACATTATCTAAAAATCTCATAATATCTTCTACAAATTGCTCATTATCTTTCCATTGATCGTAGGTATCTAGATTCAAAGAAGACAAACAACAAACAGCTGTTCTTTCTTTGCCGTCATTATCAATTCCTGTTGGTAAAGTAATCTCACTGCACAAATTTGATGTTTTAACTTTTAAACCAGCAAGTTTGTGGTGTTGAGGAATTTGTCTATTAACAGTATCAATATAAATTACATAAGGTTCACCTGTTTCAACTCTTGCAGTTAAAAGTCTTATCCATAAATTTCTAGCTGGAATAGTAGATTGTACTGAACCATCATTAGGGCTTCTAAGTGCCCACTGTCCATCTGTTTCAACAGCTCTCATGAAATCGTCTGAAACAAGAACACCGTGATGTAAATTTAATGATCTTCTATTAACGTCACCACCTGTTGGTCTTCTCATTTCAATAAATTCTTCGATCTCAGGATGGTCAATTTGTAAATAGCAAGCAGCTGAGCCTCTTCTTAAAGAGCCTTGGCTTATTGCCAAAGTTAAAGAGTCCATTACTTTAATGAAAGGTATGATGCCCGAAGTTTTTCCAACTTTTCCTATTTTTTCACCTATAGATCTAAGATTACCCCAATAACTTCCTATGCCGCCACCTCTTGCAGCTAACCAAACATTTTCTTCCCATAAATCTGTTATACCTTTAAGACTATCATTCGCTTCGTTTAAAAAACAAGAAATTGGTAAGCCTCTTTCTGTTCCTCCATTTGATAAAACTGGTGTAGCAGGCATAAACCATAAATTGCTTATGTAATTATAAATTCTTTGTGCATGTAAATTATCGTCTGCATAAACACTGGCTACTCTTGCAAATAAGTCTTGAAAACTTTCATTCTGTCCTAAATATCTATCTTTAAGTGTTGCTTTGCCAAAATCTGTTAGGTTTGCATCTCTTGATCTATCGATTTTAATCGTAATACCTTTTTCATTTTGAAAAAGTTCTGTCTCGCCAGATAAAGAAAACAAATCTGGTTTTTTAGGACCATTATTAATTTTTAGTTCATTTTGGTTTTTTTCGCTTATACTGCCGACAGCTTTCTCTATTGCCAATGATACGTTTTTGTTCATATTTTCCTTATTTTTAGCGATTTATTAACAAAACAACTATATGTTGTGTTGATGTTGTATTGATATACCATATAACATCTAAATCAATAGAACATTATATGAACATTAAATTAATTTTGCAAGTGTAAAGTTTTGTTAATAAACATTTAATAACAAAAAACCTTATTCTTTAGTATCTATAGCTAATGAAAATCAATCCAAACGGTTTTAGAGAATACGATGCTAGATGGCTTTACGAAAAAGACATAGATCTAGAAGGAATCACTGATTTAGGTAAGGGACTCGGAACTCAAGTAATTAAACATACAAAAAAAATAAACCCAAGAATAATAGTTGGTCATGATTATCGCTCTTACAGTGAAGATATTAAAAAAGCTTTAATAAATGGTTTGATCTCTACTGGATGCAATATTGAAGATATAGGTTTATCACTGTCTCCTACTGTTTATTTTGCTCAATTCAATTTAAACTCAGATGCAATAGCAATGGTAACAGCTAGTCATAATGAAAATGGTTGGACCGGAGTAAAAATGGGTATCAAAAAAGGATTAACACATGCGCCTGAAGAAATGAGTGAATTAAAAGATATTACTCTTAATAGAAAATTTGTTGAAGGAAAAGGTTCAATTAAAATTATTAAAAATTTTAAAAAAATTTATTCTGAGGACTTAATAAAAAAAAATAAGATCGATAAAAAAATTAAAGTAGTTGTTGCTTGTGGAAATGGTACAGCAGGGGTTTTTGCTCCTGAAATTTTAAGAAGTATTGGTTGTGATGTTATTGAACTAGACTGTGAATTAGATTGGACTTTTCCAAAATACAATCCTAATCCTGAAGATCATGATATGCTTAAAGAAATAACTAAAGCTGTAAAAATTAATAATGCAGATATTGGTTTTGGGTTTGATGGCGATGGAGATCGATGTGGAGTGATAGATAATAAAGGTAATGAAATTTATTCAGATAAAATTGGTTTATTAATTGCAAGAAATTTATCAACTAAATACAAAAACTCAAAATTTGTAGTAGATGTAAAATCAACTGGTCTTTACTCTAAAGATACAGTTCTTTTAAATAATCACTGTAAAACAATATATTGGAAAACAGGGCACTCACATATAAAAAGAAAAGTAAATTTAGAAAAAGCATTA
>Ga0233426_10004178_pt1 | contig 10928 bp, 12 predicted proteins | sample SI_118_April2016_6_FD_179875 | JGI IMG/M metagenome (GOLD analysis project Ga0233426, IMG submission 179875) | Seawater microbial communities from Saanich Inlet, British Columbia, Canada - SI_118_April2016_10_MG | ecosystem: Environmental > Aquatic > Marine > Inlet | place: Canada: British... | reverse complement strand
ACCGCAGCGACAAATATTGCCTGCCATGGCGACATCAATATCTGCGTCAGAGGGTGATGGATTATTTGCCAACAGGTCTGCCGCACGCATAAGCTGCCCCGATTGGCAGTAGCCACATTGAGGCACCTGTTCATCAATCCAAGCTTGTTGTAGGGGATGTAGTTGCTCGGGACTCGGTGCTAGGCCTTCGATAGTAGCAATAGTCTGTCCGTCCACCGCCGACAGTGGCGTTATACAGGATAGCGTAGCAACGCCATTGACATGGACGGTGCATGCGCCGCAATGAGATTGGCCACATCCGAACTTGGTGCCGGTGAGATTAAGTTGCTCGCGCAACACCCAAAGAAGTGGTGTTGAAGGATCTACCTGCAGTATTTGTCTAGTACCGTTGACGGTAATGTGGGTCATTTTTTACTCTCCCATTATGATTTGGCAGTAGTCTATTTTGTTGTTTTTAGGATAAAAGGCTTTGGAAGTTTTTCAATCGCCTCTGCCAAAACCTTATGTGTTTACGATCTATAGATACGTTACCAACGGCTTTTAGGTTTGAAGATCGTCAGATTATAAGATGTAAGAGTATCTAGTACTGCATGATCAATTAGATTGTAGTCGCTGTGTTGATGCCTTGCTTTTAGAAATGAATTTAGCAGGTTCTGAGAATGCCTTGGAGGGATTGATTCTTTCCATTTTGCGGAAATAACCCTGTGCGCTGCGTCGTGTTGCCCCTAGTTCCAACTGCGTTCGCATTTGCTCGAACAGGGATCGAACCAATACTTTGGGAGGCGGAACATAATAAACCCCCAGTCTTTGGCTGAGGGTTTGTTATTTGGTGCACCCGAGTTTCACTCAAGTACCGAAAAGCCTATGCCCTCGCGCGCTTACATCTCTGTAGCCTAAAGAGTTTTATTATCGATCAGTATACCAAAAAGGATGTGTGTACATTTATGAATACATTATTAAGCAGGCTAGAAAGCGAAAATTTTTCGGGTTCTGGCGTTGTGGGCTTTAGGCTATGAAGTGCTGCATAGTAGTTTTGGAACCGGTTCCAGCGGAGTTAATTCCATGATCGTGTGTCTGCATGCGTTAATAATAGCATTGGCCGTCAGCAATTCTGGTCTCGCTAGCAGTCCTACAATGGAGGCCTCAACCATTGTGGTGGAATCGATTGAGAATTGATGCCCCTACGAGCCGTTTCCCCAACGAGCAAAACGGAACTCAAAATGTAGGCTATCTTATGTACTATTTTCATTATTTCAAAAGCTTTGAAGCTATCTACGCTTTCGAATCTACCTTCCAGCGAACCATGTTTTTCGCTTTTAGCCTGTTGGTAAACAGCTTGTATTTGCTTTGCTCTGACTGCCACTCTGCCAACCACTGATCACCCGTGCGCTCTGCATCGATAAAAACTGCATTGGTGATCATGATAGGAATTAAGATAGTCAGGTGCACAACGACACTTGTTATGGTGCTATACCCTAGCCAGCCAAAGTAATAAGTAGCGATAAAACCAAACGTTATGCTCCAAATTGTAAACAGCACGAGCATGAAATAGGACTGAAGTGTGTTATCTGGAATATACTTTAAGGGGTTAAATTTAACGTTCATCACGCGTCTCCAGATATGCACGACTAGCATTATTGATCTTCTTAAAATATTTGGCTTATCCATGTAACGTCTCCGAGGTGAAATCATATTTTGCCCTTTGGCTTGCGGAATGTAGCATACCATTAAATATCTACTAAGGCAGCTTAGCCTTTAACAGATAGGAAGAACGCGAAGACCTCAGATGAGATACTGAAGTATGAGCGCCAAGACTTGCAAGAAGCTTAAATTGTTAAGGCTCCCGCTGTTAGTCAGAGGAAAGAACCTAATACGCTACTAGTCACACCTCCGCAGCCTACCCAGCCAAACCCGCCTTTCTGCTTTTGCCGCTATCTCTGGTGTCGGTGCCTCGCTATAATTATTGGAATAGAAATAATAACCGAAGGAATCATAGGCAGTGCTGGAATTTATCAAGACATACTCAATAGCCGTTGTAGGCTCGCTTAAAACAGGCACAGCTGAGTTAGCTAGGGTATTGGCAGTATTGGCTGTTATCACTACTGTTATTTCTACTAGTGGTTGCTCTGACCCATATGATCAATGCATGAAAGAAGAAAAAAGAAAAAACGCCTATCTGGGTGAAGAGGAGTACTTAAAGCAAAGCGCTGCAAGCTGTGCGAGAAAGGTTAGGCTTCTAGAGTCTTAACTTGCGCTGATTAGGCGCCCATTTTGCAATATCGAGTTGTGCTTGCCCAATACCTAATGATCGCACCCACTTTGCAGCCGAATCTATACTAAATTTTGTGATCTTTTGGGGTTGCTTCCCCAATTTAATGGCTTTATGGAGCTACTTATTTTACGCTTGGTGATAATGATAGTCCAACTTTAAATAGATACGGGGAAGTATCCATGTCAATTCAAGCTGCGGGAGCCATTCTTATTTTGGTTGCAATGTTTATAGCTTTATGGCCTAAGGAAGAAGATGACTACAGGAAGAGACCGATACCACTAAATTCAAAAATCGTGGCGCTTATTTTAGTTGCGGTAGCGGCAGTGGATCTGTTTCTCTGGCTATTTGACGAGCAGACATTCACTGGCTATATTCAAGACCTGATGGGTTACTTTAGTGGGTTTGTAGTGATGTGGTGTGTCTTTGGGATTTACTGGAGAAGGAGGGGTTTAAAGGAAGCTACTGAGGTACTTATTGGAATCCTTATGGGGCACTTCTGGTGGAGTTGATAATAACCTCAGAGCCTACAAACCTGAGACTGGGGTTAGGTGCCTTACAAAAATAAGTATATATATTTCTCTCCTCATTCTATGCGCTATGTCATGAAGCTCTTTTGGTGCAAAGAAAGTATACTTCGCAGGTCCTTAATTTACTTCAGGTTTTCAATCAACCTATACCTCTGCCTGTAATCGTAATTACCAACGACCTTATAATAGCTATATTTATCTTTTAAGATTATTCCCAATATACCTAGCTGAGGAACCATGGTCCCTCCGGATATATCATTTTATCTACCATCAGAGTGATACAAGGCGGCCACGAGTATTCTTAAGCTTACAGCTATTTCATAGGGGGCGGGGTAGTCTGCTGAGTCCTTGTGATTGTTGCTGAATCTGGGGAGATACATTAGAGAGTTAATTGCCTCTCTCAAAGCGATCTGAAATAATGGAAACGCTATCAAAAACCAACCTGGTATTAAGAGATTCGATCTATGAATGATCATTTGAAAGACATTGGTATGGGTTACTTTCAACATATGTTCCATGCTTGGAGCATGGCATTTGCTTTAATGCTACACGGAATTTTCCCGTTTCTCTTAACTGATTACGCGAGCGATAAAATGTGCGACCACGATGCAAAGTAACGGTGAATGTACCAATCTAGGCTAATTGTTACTTTATCTGAGGAGATACAACGGTAGCTACTTTACGTGCCTAACCTGGCTCTTAAATGTTCTATGGATATAGCCACTATTTTCTTCGCATATGCGCTCGAACATGATCAACATCTCTTAGTGGGCTGTTAGGGTCTGCTATCTGGTCTTTTTCGCCATAGCTTTGGGCTAATCCCATACCAGCGTTTAAATGCGCGGGTAAATGCAGTGTTATCGGCATATCCAAGGTAGTCTGACAGCTGAATTATGCTGACTGCTGAGTTGGCCAAGCGGTCAGTGGCAATATCCTTGCGCACCTGATCAAGTAGCAGTGAAAACGATGTGCCCCGCTGTTTTAACTTGCGCTGCAAAGTACGTTCGTGCACGGCCATGCGATTTGCCACTGTGTCAATGGCGCAATCTCCTGTAGGCAATATCTCTCGAATTAAACCCATAACATGCTCGGGCAGGTTTGCCGCCGACTGCTCTTTCAGCTGAAAAATATGGGTCTGTAAAATTTTTTTAAGGCCTGAGTCTGCCTGCGGTATCGGTTTTTCGAGCCAGATTTTAGAGAATAGGATTTCATTTTTTAACTGGCCAAAATACACTGGTGCGGAGAATATCTTCACATACGGCATTACTTGGTCTGGCTGCCTGTGCCTGAAGTTCACCCTGGTTGGTTTCCAGCGATCACCACAGAGTGCCCGAATAATTACCAAGCCATGGGCCATGGCTAACTCGGCCGAATATCGAGAGAATTCAGCTGAGTGAAAATTATGATAACTGACAAAGGCTTGCTCACCGATCACGCCAACATCCACTGATGAAGCATCCTTTACCTGAAATGAATGATGGTCACGGAGCTCTTGAAGCGCAGTTCCAACATTATCGGACTGCTGCATTAAGTAGCCAACCGCACCCATCACCGCTATCTCATGTCTTGCCCCCAGTAACGCTGCGAAATGAGGGCGAGCAGTAGCCACGGCGGCTTGATGTAAAATAGACTGAGCCATGTCATAGGACATAAAATCTTCTTCATGCTGACTGGCAAAATAATCTTCACTGAGACCCAAAGTTCGCAACACAGCGCCAGGATCCCCATGCAAATCCCGCACCTGCTGCTCAAAGCCCGCAAAAACTCCAACACGAACCAAACCCACAGAAACTTACCTGTTTTCAACCTAGATAGTCGTCAATACTAACTTTTTGTCGTGTAATGTCAATATATTGTCGTAACTTGCCGACATAAGTTTTGCGCATGGGCTAGGATACAGGCCGGTTTTCCGAGAAGACTTTAAGTCCGACCTGCGAGGGTAGGCAGAGTTAACAAAGAATGAAAGATAAACTGTTTAATCTCACGTATATAATTGCTGTTGTTATCCTGATAACCGGCGTCTGTTTAGCCTTGGTTACGCTCGCCTCATCTGGGCTTGCTGTGCCAGTCGATGAACTGTTTTCTACTCAGGCTTCTGAACTAAGGCAAGCTGCCCGTGAGGCTCTCTAGAAAAGAGAACAGAACAAAAATTGCCTGCAGTGCTGGTGTAGGTGGAGTAGGGACAGAAAGATATGATGTCTTCTGCCATCTTCTGTCACATTAGACATTACCGTAATACTAAATCCATCTAGAACGATAATTTGATAACTAATGTCGATCCCGGCCCCTGGTACCAAGATATCCTGAAGCCGCTGTAAGCACTAGCCTATAGAAGATTTTTAGTTCTTATCTAGTCATTTGTAGTCACACTGGGAAGCCTTAAGTGGGCGGGGGATATTTATAAGCTCGTCTTATTGTTACTGGAGCTACCCAGATACCTTAAAAAGTTTTTCGTGATTTATCCGCTACCTTACTTATCCCAATTGAGGATATCCATAACAATCTTAGCCTTCTGATTAGCCTGCGCTAGCATCGCAGTGCTTGCTTGCTGGATGATCTGCGTTCGAGCTAGTTCACTCGTCTCCGCCGCGTAGACTGCATCCTCAATACGACTGCGTGAAGCCAAAGCGTTCTCGGATACATTAGTTAGATTGTCTATTGCGTATTCAAGTCGATTCATTACCGCGCCATAGGTGGCTCGATGTAAATTAATCTGAGTGATTGCTCTATCAATCACCTTTAGCGAAACGCTGGCATCAGGTGAGCTGGTGATGGCTGTGGTCGCCACGGCCTCGAACTGTTCAAGAGCAACCGTAATAGCGGCAGGGATAGTGCCATCAGTAAGACCAGAAATAGACAGCACACCTGAAGTAGTAGAAGCCGCTGTGAACAAATCGGTCTGAGCCTGTAACTGGATTGCCAAACTAGCCAGCAGAGCATCTAGACCATCATCGCCAATTACACCCTGAATCTCTGTACCTCCTGCAATGGTAAGGGTAATACTATCTCCCTCGATCAAGTTACGCCTATTGAAATCAATAACATTGACACCAGCGGTATGGATCAATGTAGTTGTAGTCGGCCAGTTGTAAATTCTGGTATGGCCGGAGTCGGTGCCGTTACCATTATTTGACGGTGCGCCAATAACTACGGTAGAACCGATGGAGTTGATACTAAGAGAGGAACCGCTTTGATCGCCGCTGGCCTCACCATCGATATCACCACCGCGCTGCACCCAGGTTGTGCCATTCCAATCGTAGAGTCGAACATGGCCAGAGCTGACGCCATTACCGTCATTCTCTGGTGCACCAATGGCGACTGTATCTCCTGCATTACTGAGTGCCAAACTGTAGCCACTGAGATCCCCTGTTGCTTCACCATCGATATCAGCGCCTTGCTGAACCCAGACGGCGCCATCCCAGTGGTAGATTCGAACATGGCCAGAATTAGAGCCATTGGCATCGTTGCCACTAGCGCCGATGGCAATGGTATCGCCGTCGGCGCTCATAGAAACAGAGTTTGACTTATCTTCGCCCGACTCCCCGATAATAGAATTCCCCTTGGCGGCCCACGTATTACCGTTCCAGATATAGGAGCGCACATATCCAGAGTCGTTGCCATTGCTATTATTGCCGGGGGACGAAATAACCATACTGTCGCCATCAGAACTCACAAATACTGACTGACCGCTGAAATCTCCCGGACTCTGGCCATTAATGGCGATGCTGCGCTGAACCCAGGCAGCGCCACTCCAGTCGTAAACTTTGGCATGGCCGGCATCGGTGCCATTGTCATCGTTGTATGGGGCTCCCACCACCAAGGTATCGCCGTTGGCACTCATGCTGGTGCTGCTCGCCGCATCTGCTGATGCATCGCCAATAATATCAGACCCTTTTTTAACCCAGGCATTACCAGTCCAGCTATAAACTCTAATCTGTCCAGCATTACCCTTGGCACCAAAATCTGCAAAAGACACCGTATTGCCATCATCACTCATAGCTATACTCGCCAGCGCACCAGCCTCAGTAAGGTTAGCCAATAGCTGGCTATAGCTGCCAGCGCTTACACTCACGTTATCGATATAAAGTGAAGCTCCTGCGCCTCTGCCAAAAGTCTCATCGAAGCTACCGGATATAAAAATAAATTTATAGTTGCCAGTGGTAGGTATATTGACACTTACCGTCTGCCAGCCACTATCGCTGGTGCCCGAACCAGTCTGATTGAGAAGGTTAATTGTTTCGCCAGTATCAGTATTAAGCGCGTAGGCATAGACATCATAAGCATCACTGCCACCTTGAGCGCGCCAGTCAAAGCTCATGGCAGATCCCTGAGTAACATAAACTGGCTCCTTAGATACCACATAGGGACCGTGGACCACATCTCCGCCTGAGGCAGTCGTCATACTGGAATACATGCGCAATGTATTGCCATTGGCAGTGTAGTTAAAGTTAGACGAACTAGGTGCGTACTGATCGCCCCGGCTGGTCTGGCTATTGTGCGTTGGAGTCGCCGTATTATCTGATGGCGTCGCAGAGCCTGCGATAGTTGAAGGGCCACTCGAGCCAGAACTACCTAGTCGTGCCTGCTCCAGATGGATATTCCAACCCTCAATTGAGGCGACATTGCCGCTCAGTGTGGCACTTGAAGAAGAAAAATCACCGTTGGTAAATGTCTTTGATTCACCATTAATATCCAGACCGCGCTGCAACCACGCAGAGCCATTCCAATCAAATGTCCGGATATGACCTGAGTCTGTGCCATCACCGTCGTTTCGCGGAGCGCTGATGGTAATCGTATTTCCATCATTACTCATCACTGTTGACCGACCGCTCTGGTCTCCGGCAGCTTCACCATCAATATCTGCACCACGCTGAGTCCAAGTCCCGGTTGCATCATTGGTGATGACATATTTTGATGTTGGAGGCACAAGGACACTGGCTGGCGCAGCAGAGAGGTGGGTACCATAGTTTGCGGTTCTGCCGAGTGTCGCCGTTGAGAAGGCACCCATAGACATTTCAATCGTCTGGGAAGCGTTGGCTCCTATTTGGAATGAAGTGGTGCCGCCGAAGTGTGAACCATCCAGAAGATTATCTCCATTCCACTGAGTCTGGCTAAAGACTCGAGTCATTTCTGATTTTAATGTCTGATATTCAATATCAAGAGCACTGCGATCTCTGGCTGTATTAGTGCCACTAACTGCCTGCACAGTAAGCTCTCGCATCCTCTGCAGCATATCCGTCACGCCGGCGACAGCACCATCTGCCGTCTGCACCATACCTATTGCATCATTAGCATTCGTGGCAGCTTGATTTAGCCCTCTGGTCTGACTTGTCATTCTTTCGGCGATAGCCAACCCAGCGGCATCATCAGCAGCTGAGTTAATTCTCAGCCCTGTTGACAGTCGCTGCATAGATTGCACCATAGCTCGCTCATTCTTAGCGAGGCTGTTGGCGGCAATACTTGCCTGTATGTTCGTGCCTATCTTCAAGTCTTAATCCAATATCGTGAAAAATGGTTATCGCAGAGGCGGATCTATTTCCGCGATCTCGCTAGCGAGATCGGCAGAAAAAATGACTTCTTTAAGCAAGTGGCAATGGATCGCCGATATTAGCCGAAAAAACTTGAGGTTGGCAGGAATTTGCCGCTTTAAACCGGGTGAAATTATTATTTTAAAACTGTTGTAGGAGGCCGTGGGGAGGGCTACTGAGTGTTCGGTATTAGTACTGTGGCTGCATACATGCAAAGTAGGCTGATTTCAACAATTCTGCATATTCATGATGTCCCTTCCAATCCAATTAGTTAACTAAAATTCTATGCTTATTTGCATTATTAAACCTGTAAGTATATTCTAAAGCATGACTTTGCTTCTACTAAAACACAAAGGACAGTGAAATGAAAAAGTATCAAACTATACCCTTACTCCTAATTCTTACTTTTGCGTTGTTAGCTTGTAGTGGCGGCTCACCAAAGGTGGACTCTTTTTTAGACAGTTATGAGAATGTGATCGAGGGTTTCGAAGATATGGCGGAGAAAGGCTCTATCTCTATTCAAGATATGAATAAAATGAACACAAAAAATATAGCAATGGCTAGCGAAGGTACAAAGTTGCAGTCAGAAGAGTGGACTGATGCACAAAGGAAACAATATTTAGAATTGACCAACAGGTTCAGTAAAGCAATGTTCAAAATTTCTGAAAATATGTAGAAGACGAAAATACTGGCTCTAAGCCCCAGCAAGGTTTATAACTTACTATTTAGCTTCACTCTGTTGCAGTAATAGACATTAGAAGAAACTGTCCATAGTTCTTATTAAGTTACCTTAAGTGGTTGATTTTAATAAAAAAGAAATATTAAAAAATAGTATAAGCAGAACTACACTTTTTATCGTCCTACATTTAGGTTACCTTCACTATATCTTTATATTTTTAATAGTTTAACTTTTAATTAATGAGAAAAATTATGGCAATGACAAGTTGCGTAGAATGTGGAAAAGAAGTCAGCGATTAAGCTAAAGTTTGCCCTCACTGTGGCGTTCAATTACTAGATGGGTTTTTGGATAAGACAAAGAAGCAAGCATCCATCATTGCGGAAAAAGCCCAACTCTCCGATAAGATGGACTCTGTAAAGAGAATGGGCAATTCACTTGCAACCAAAACCGAACAGCTTAAAGAAAAAGTTAGTCAAAACAAAGCAAAAGATAATAGCGATACTTTAGAGGACAGGGATAGTAATGAGGGTAGCAGTCCTGCGATATCGAAAGAGGTAATTCGCTACGGTGCTATAGCAGTTTCGATAGTGCTTTTGTTAAGTGCAGTATTTGGAGGAATAGGCGCATTCGTTAGCGCAACCTGTTTGGCGTCTGGTGTTGGAGCTATACTCTTTGGATTAAGGTGGTACGGAACAACCTTAGCGGTTATATACTTCGTCTCAGTTTTGGAAATTTTAGTCGTTTTAAACTTAGAGCCATTAGCGCAAGACACACTTAACGCAACGTCGCTTTTCATTTTGGCAGTCACAACAGCCTTGGTATACTTTTTCTCTAAAGTTGGCACTTATGCACTCGGCTGGTTTATCGCTGCGGGTATCCAGGTCCTAATATTTAATGCTTTAGGACTGAGCGGCGGCTTGTTAAGCCTACTTGTTATCGCAACATCTACAGGACTTGTTTGGTATGGGCGCGAACACCTAAGGGCAATTATCATGGGGTCATACGGAGGTGCATTAATGTTTGTTGGATTAGCTGGAATCTTTCTAGCGAATCCAAACAATATATTGTGGGCTTCGAATCATATCGGAGGACTGGCTTTTTCAAATCTAGTTATTATGGTTGCTGGAATAGCTTTTCAATATAAATACACCATGCCCAAAAAAATCCTAGCAACTCATTGAAACTCCCTAGGACCGTTAGGTTTAGCGTCAGCTAATTGGAACTGTTTGCTCTACGAGCTATGCCAATGGCTCGCACCTACATTATCGGATTAAGTAGCCGTTGTTTTGTTTGTTCGATTCTCATAACGGCTCAGCTGATAGAAGTGAACCCCTCTTTTTACCGCCAAAAATAAGAACCCCTATAGTTAATGAGCTGTAGGGGCTTTTTTACGGATACTTTGTAGCAATAATATCTTCTAAATATTCTGATTCAGTCACCTGAGCTGCTTTCGGTCCTGTTTTAGAGCAGGGGGCTACCTAGTTAGTTTTGAGCGACTGGATTATGCGTGGTTTTGAGTAGAAACACCTGAGATCGGCAGGAACCGACCTAGAGAAATAATAGATGTTGTCTTTAGCCTAAGTTTATCTAGGATGCTTTGAGTGTCTACTCATTTGTCTCCTAACCCTCATCAGTTTCGTAAGAAACAAGAGCTAACAAGGGCTGTAGAGTTTTTGAAGCTTTAAAATGGTGCACCCGGAGGGATTCGAACCCCCGACCAAGTGGTTCGAAGCCACCTACTCTATCCAGCTGAGCTACGGGTGCGTTATTTCACGCGGACTTTATAACTGCTTACTTCTTGACGCACTTTTTCTTTGGACAAGTTTAGCGACTTAGCGCTCTAAATACTGCAATTTGTTTTCTACACCATCCCATTCTTCAGCATCTGCCGGCGCTTCCTTCTGGGTGGTAATATTTGGCCA
>Ga0233426_10004167_pt1 | contig 10939 bp, 2 predicted proteins | sample SI_118_April2016_6_FD_179875 | JGI IMG/M metagenome (GOLD analysis project Ga0233426, IMG submission 179875) | Seawater microbial communities from Saanich Inlet, British Columbia, Canada - SI_118_April2016_10_MG | ecosystem: Environmental > Aquatic > Marine > Inlet | place: Canada: British... | reverse complement strand
GTCCTGCAGCTGTGGTTAACATCACCGTGCACGAGGGCTATCTGGCAGGGACCAGTGATTCGGGAACACCGATTCAACCGACGATGCTCGGCCACACCCTGATGGGCGAATTTACCGGCGATGACACCGGTGCAGTGGTGGCATTTGATTACAGTGGCACCATTATGGCGGTATCCTCACCGGGCGTTGATGATAGTCAGACCGGTTTTGCGGATGTGGGCCATGTGGCCGTCTATGTCTGGGATGACACCGATCATCACTGGCAACAGCGTGGCAATCACCTCTTGGGTGCGACTGGGGGCGACAAGTTTGGCAGTGCTCTTGCCCTCAGTGGTGATGGCAACGTGCTGGCAGTGGCTGCACCGGATGCCAATTATGTGCAGGTTTACCGCTTTGATGTAGCACAAAATCAGTGGTTGCCCCTTGGCGATCAAATGGTCGATTCACAGAATGGAGACTCTGATTTTGGTTACTCTCTAGCCTTCAATGCAGATGCCTCTGTGCTGGCTATCGGTGCGCCAAACGCCGAGCACTGCGTAGGAGCTGATTGTAACTCTATGGCTGGTGTGGTGACCCTGTATCGGCTGATTGCCGACAACAGCGGATATTCCCACATTTGGTTAGCCGCTGACAACCTTAGAGGTTCAACAGCAAATCAACACTTTGGCAAGCAGGTGGTGCTCAGTGGTCGTGGTGATCGGCTGGTTGTTCTCAGCACCGACCCAGCTAATTCTGTGCAGACCTTTGATCGCACTGCTGTTGATTGGACTCACGACAGCTCTCAAGACATTAGCGATGGCGGCGATCAATTGGCACTGAGTGCCGACGGAAAGACCCTAGTTGTTGGTATTTCAGCTTCTAGTGATGGCTCGGGTGCGGTGAAGATTTACCACTACGACAGTACATCCACCGGTTGGATAAATCAAACTACCCTGACTGGGGTTGTCCCAGGAGAAAAACTGGGTGCCTCAGTTGCAGTGAGCAGTGATGGCCGCGTGGTTGCCGCAGGTGCCAGCGGCAATAATGACGCGGCTCCAAACTATGTGAAGTGGTTGTACTGGGATCAAGACACGGATAATTACAGCACTGCCAACCAATTAGATAACCAGCAATCTGACGCCCTGTTCGGCAGTGCTCTTGCCCTCTCAAGCGATGGCACTCGTCTGGTAGTGGGTGCGCCAAACGTTGAGGGGGAGCAGTTTGTTCCCCAGCGCTCGGGTATGGCTCAAGCCTATGCCCTGACCAACAAAACAGCACAGATCAGTGGTTCGCTGGACGACTCCGTTCTCTGGGGCGGCTCGGTCAGTGGCCGTTTGCACACCTATGATACCGCGGGGCTCGCTGTTGACTCGGCCTATAGCATTATTGATGGAACCCACGATCCGTCATGGGCGTTGGCCTCTGTTGACCCTACCTCGGGGCAGTGGCAATACTATTGGTCATCTGATGACCCTGCCTACACAACTGGTCAGGACAGTTTCGTGGTGACCATCACAGATGCTCTGGGTATTACCTATGAGCAGCCCATTGCCATTGAGGTGTTGCCGGTAAACACCCCACCTGAAGCCTCCGATGTGTCTTTGACTGTGCCACGCAACAACGCATTGCCCCACACCATTGACTTTAAATCCAATGACCGTGAGGGTGATGATGTTAGCTACAAGATTGAGACCTATCCACAACATGGCGTGTTAGAAAATTGCGCTGCTAATTCCTGTGATTATCGGGTCAGTGGCACAACCGATGCTACGCTGGATAGCTTCACTTATAGCGCCTGCGATGCCAGTGAGACCTATCTCTGTAGCGACCCTGCCGAGGTATCTCTAACGATTATTCAGCCAAATGGCAGTGTGGAGATTGGACATCAGTCCATGAGTGAGGACTTTTACATTGGTGAAGTCGTTGTCGCTGTCATTACGGATGAGGATGGGGTCCTTGAATCCATCAGCCCTACCTATGTCTGGTCAAGGGCAGAAGACGATAACACACACACTATCCTAGGAGAAGACAGCAACTATCAGCTGGTTGCTGCTGATGCCGGCAAGCACATCAGCCTGTCGGTGAGCTATATCGATAGCCAAGGGGTATTTGAAATCCACACCTCGCCCCCTATTGTCCCTGATCATCTGGGCACTGTAACGCTCTCAGGTATGAATAGTGACGGCACAGTAGCAACTGACATGCCATTAACCGCCACCCTTGATGATCCCGATGGTTATGACGCGGTGATTTATCGCTGGCAGCGGGCAGTGGTCGATGGCAATTCCCATGGTCCAGGCGAGTGGCATGAGATTGGCCAACACGGTCATAGCCTTGCTTATACATTGACTGATTTTGATACTGCACGCTTTGTTCGTGTGCGTGTGGACTATACAGATGGTTTCAGCAAGGCCCCCAAGACAGTTTTCAGCACGCCAGTAAAAATGGACTCACCGGGCACACTGAGCATTAGACACGGCGAATCCAAGGTTAGTCAGATTAAATTGAATACGCCTATGCACGCCCATCTTGAAGATGACGATGGCCTTGGTTCCGATGATACTTATGTTACGGTGGATTATGTGTGGCAGCGAGAGACAGGTACCGGCCCAGAAGAGTGGACAGCGATCATCCGTCATGGCAGCGCACATAAAGAAAGGCATTACAAGCCATTAGCAAGTGATGGCGTTGCAGGTCATAACATTCGAGTATTGGCGTCATACACCGATAATCGCCACTATGAGTATAAGCACCTAGATGTGGATAATCCTGCTGTTGTCTCTAATGCTGTTTGGGTGGATTCCCCCGGTGTGATTAGTTTTGATAAAACCCACCCCAAACCCGGCCACAAGATCACAGCAAGCCTTGCTGACAGTGACGGTTATGACGTTAACTCACTGGACTGGCAGTGGCAGCGACGGCTCGATGCGAATCACGTTTGGCAAGATATTGACCAGCAAACAACAGACCATATTAAAGTTGGAGCCAAACAGACCAAGGGCCTCGACCTTCGAGTATGCGCAAGCTATACTGATTCGCGTCACTTTAACTATGGTTGGGATGAAGTTTGTCAAGAAATTCCCAATCAGCAAGCCACTCGACCAAATACCCAGGTGTCTTGCAGTTTGACTCAGGACGACACGGGAGACTGCTACACCAATGCGCGTATTGGAGATCTGCGCAGGCTGTCAAGCGTGGTTGATGGCTCTGAAACTGAATCGATTCCCATGAACGAAGACGCCTCTCTGTTCATTAAACAGGCAGGCAGTGGCGACAGCGACCAATTCCCCTATGTGGCGTTGCGTTGGTACAAGTGTGATCCCAATACCACTCCCTGTGGTGCGCTTGATATTGACGATGTTGCTTTTGATCTGAGTCATTGGAATATGTTCAAAGAACAAACAGTGGATGATGCAGTGGATGATGGTTTTAAGAAGATTGATTTGAGCGATTATGGCTATCAAGATGCCATTGTTAACGATCACATTATTGCCGAAGTCTGCTTCGTGCCCGACACTGCTTACGATGCAATGGCCACGGGTGCGGCGGAGGGTTGTCTGCTCTCGCCGGTGACCATCGCGGTGGAAAATGTTGAGGAAGCACCCACCATTAGTGGCACGCCGGCGGCCACGGTTGCAGAAGATACAGCCTATAGCTTTACCCCAACAGCCAGTGATGATGACGGTGACACACTCACCTTTAGCATTGCCAACAAGCCAAGCTGGGCAAGCTTCGACACAGACACCGGCGCCTTAACTGGAACGCCATCTAATGATGATGTGGGTACCCATGCTGACATCGTGATCAGCGTGACTGACGATATTGTTGCAACTCCCATCGCCTTAGACAGCTTTGACATTGCGGTGACCAATGTCAATCAAGCCGGTTCTGTAATCTATGGGGGTTATATCAGAGAAGGCGAATTCATTCGTGCAGTGGTCAGCGATGGCAACGGTCTTAATACTGACAATATAAGCTACCAATGGCAGTGGACCAACAATCAAACTACTGGCTGGAGAGATTTTGATGGCCAAACCAATGCAAAGTATAAGCTCAGACGTAGGTATGCAGGTAAAAGACATGTGCGAGTTGAGGTCACTTACACCGATAATCATGGTTACACTGAGACCCGCTATGGGCCTAGAATTGACAAAAACGACTATGTCAATCATGCCGGTTCTGTAATCTATGATGGTAGAATCAAAAAAGGCGAAGTCATTCGTGCAGTGGTGAGCGATGGCAACGGTCTTAATACTGACAATATAAGCTACCAATGGCAGTGGACCAACAATCAGACCAATGGCTGGGGAGATTTTGATGGCCAAACCAATGCAACCTTCACGCTCAGACGTAGGTATGCAGGTAAAAGACATGTGCAAGTTAAGGTCACTTACACCGATAATCATGGTTACACTGAGACCCGCTATGGGGAAAAAATTAACAAAAACGACTATGACTAACAGGTGTGAGTGGTCTGATTTGATGTGCCTTATTTGACCGGTTTTATTTGGCTCGCCTCTAGAATTGGTCTGTTTTATTTGGCCCACCCCTTGAGACCTTTGTTGTAGCTGTTATGGACTGCCGCTAATGGGAGATGCTTTCCCCCTAGCGGCAGGTTTTTACTTGGATTTGTCTTAGTCTGTTGGCTTGTTTTGGCAGAGGCTTCTATGCGAGTTTGCCAGTCACCGCCTTTTGCATTTCCTTGAGTGAATTCATGCACAATCGCAGGCCCGAAAACCATCGTACTTATGATATTGCGGCCCAGCAGCAGCTGTGCCTGATCTTTACCGCCAGCACAAGTTGATGGGACTTTGTAACTGCTTAGGTACATTTTGCTACTTTTTTGATTAGTTACACCTAAACGGTATCAAAAGATTTGTTGAATTCGTTGTTGATTCGCAATGGGTTGTTATTTTGATCTATACTTTTTCTGCAAGAGTTATAAAACTTAATAAATATTCTTGTAGTCAAAGATGGAAACATGTTTTGGTCTGTGGTGCCAGTGGGTCCTTAACGTGTTGTTGGTGCCTCAGTCCAACTTTTTTAATTGATCGATGGGCAGATAGTTGCTGGGTCTAGCCGTTCTTTTGTCGGGCGGTCCCAGTGATGACGTGCTTCAATAGTAAAACACTCACTTGTTCTATTTTTGTTGCCGGCTGTTTACTGTGACTCACTTTTTATTCTTGCCCGTTTTTTTATTTTTGCCAATTTTACAAACTTTTTAATGTGTTACAGACCATTTAGACCATTTAGACCATTTAGACCATTTAGACCATTTAGACCATTTAGACCATTTAGAGAGGAGTTTTAAAAATCGAACAGTAGGAGCTGAAGATTGCGTAAAACATTTTGTCACTCGTCTAGCATTGGTAGTTAAGTAGACATTGGTAGTTAAGTAGACATTGGTAGTTAAGTAGACATTGGTATTAAGCAGCGCGGGTAATTAAATAATCACGAGGGTCGACAACAAAAGTGTGCAGAGCGGATTTCCTATTAGAGAGGGTTTTAATTATTTGTAAACAAACATCTTGCAAATACGTGTGAAGAACCAGGGAGGGTTTATGTGTAAAAACTGGCTTATTGAAGCGCTTACGAGATCTGAGGCAAGGGTTGTAAACTACGACGCAGAGTTAATCAGCAAAGAGTTAATCAGCACAGAGCTAAACAGCACAGAGCTAAACAGCACAGAGTTAAACAGCACAGAGTTAAACAGCACAGAGTTAAACAGCACAGAGTTAAAAACAGTAGCGCTCGCCTGCAAAAATCTGGTTAGTGAAAATATCAACAACCACACCCAAGGTTCTGCAACAACGGCTTGCCCATCACTTTATTTTTCAGGCAAAGGGCAGCACCAAGCACCGTTGCCTATCACTGGTTTGCCCATCACTGGTTTCATAACTATCGGGCTGATGCTGTGTTTACTACTCGCTGGGTTATGGGCTACCCCTGCTGAAGCCCATGGCAGCCACACCACTAGCCATCTAAACAACTCCTGTTATCAAGAAGCAAACATAGGCACAGTGGGTACCGAGGCCCCTTGCTTAAACATGCTGATTGTTTGTTTTTATGATTCCGACGATTCAAATAAAAACTCATGCCCCGATAGTAAGGAAGCGTTTAGTATTCATTGGCCATCCGTAAATACCGAGAGGTGGATATCTGAATCTACAAAAAACGATTACTATAAGGAAGTCGCTGGCAAGAAGTACTATTTTGGTCAGCACGACGGTGAGAGGCAGATATTCACTGGCCAGGTAACCTGTATGAGCAATATTTTTCGTAATGACTCACAGTTCAATGCAGACATCAGCAACTGGGACACCAGTCAGGTGACCAGAATGCGTAGTATGTTCTATAAAGCCACCGCCTTTAACCAAGACATCGGTGGTTGGGACACTAGTGAGGTGACTAATATGGCTTATATGTTCCATAAAGCCACCGCCTTTAACCAAGACATTGGTGATTGGGACACCAGTCAGGTGGCCCGTATGGATTATATATTCAGTGCGGGGAGTGCTTTGAATCAAGACCTCAGCCACTGGGATTTCTCTGGTGTGGCTAAAGAAAACCATCAATTCGATACGTTTTCGTTGCAGGATATGTTCTATTATGAAAGTGCCCTGTCAGTGGATAACTATGATGCTTTATTGACCAGTTTCTCGCAATCTGGTGTAAATTTAGTAAATTATAATTTTTCAGGCGGCACTAGCAGGTTTTGCGAGTCGGCCACCCATAACGATGAAGATCCGTTTTACACGGATATCTACAACAATGAAACGATCTATGATTGTTCGCCACGCATCATTAGGGTCACCTTGGACGATCTTGCATCTGGCAGTCTCACCCTCACAGTGACCTTCTCCGAACCTGTGTTTAATAGCTCGACAACAGGTGGCGCTCTGGAAACGGATGATTTTGTAGTCAGCATCACTACTGCTTCCGGCAGTGTCGGAGCAAGCCTTGATTCTCCCACTCCCACCAGCATCAGCCAAAACGGCAATAGCTACACCTTGGGAGTAACTATCAGCGGCACTTTGCAGGATGATCAGGTTATCAAGGTACTGCCTGCGGCGGCAGGCAGCATTTTTGATGCCGATGGCGATGCGGCAAGTGCCACCAGCAGCTAACAGTTAAGCTGAAGAAAACCCTGTGGGTGTGGTGACGTCAACTTTATCTCAATCATCGCTGAGCTTTAACTAATTTTCTGCACTAATTTTTTTCTAATCGGCCTGCTATTTGAGGCAGTTGGTGCGCTATTGTTTAAATAAATAGTTTAAACCTCTTGGACAACGATATAAGTCAGTGCGATAGTCGAGTAACTGAATTAAAAATAGTCAACTGAACTTGTCGGCAGGGTCTATAGTTTATGTCGAGGCTTAACGTTAAATAGATTTTAAAACAATAACTTAATACTTAAAAAAGGAAATTACAAGGATGTATTTATCACTAAGTAAAAACCACCTACCAAAGATAAAACGTTTTCATTATTCCGTCGTGTCTATAATGTTATTTTTAATATTATTATCGGTAAATCAGCTAGCTAATGCTTCTCTAGAGACTATTCCTACGCCTGAAGACCAGAAAGACATGCACCCATGGCTATTCTACGACAAGTGGTCAAATGATTATGATCAGACTGCTTGGCAAGAATCTGTATGGAAACCATCTGCTAAGTCTGTTAAATTAACCCGTTTGAACGGAGCTGATGTCGAAGTTGTCGGGCCAAATAAGCGCATTACTTGGGGATCAACTTATCGAGCAACAGCAACCACCACCGCTCTAGGTGTCGACCTAAGCTACGAGTGGTGGACGTTTGACAAAAGGTACAAGAATATATACGACCACGCTGGGTCTGGATGGGTGGTTAACTTCTTTTCAAACAAAACAGGACGAAAAGACGATCAATACGTGGATTATTCTGATTTCACTGTGACTGACGAGCAAAAACAGGATTGCTTGGGCGTTATTGCGTTCAACATAGACAATAACCATGTTCTTGGATCTTTTACTAACTGCAATATCGGCGAACCGCGCAACGAGGTCATCACTCCTCCCAACGAGGATGGCGTTGTCGAATACGAATACCGTGGTAGAATCAAAAAAGGCAAAGTCATTCGTGCAGTGGTCAGCGATGGCAACGGTCTTAATACTGACAATATAAGCTACCAATGGCAGTGGACCAACAATAAGACCAATGGCTGGAGAGATTTTGGTGGCCAAACCAATGCAACCTTCAAGCTCAGACGTAGGTATGCAGGTAAAAAACATGTGCAAGTTAAGGTCACTTACACCGATAATGATGGTTACACTGAGACCCGCTATGGGCCTCAAATTCACAAAAACAAATATAAATAACAGTTGTGAGTGGTCTAATTTGATGTGCCTTATTTGACCGGTTTTATTTGGCTCGCCTCTAGAATTGGTCTGTTTTATTTGGCCCACCCCTTGAGACCTTTGTTATAGCTGTTATGGACTGCCGCTAATGGGAGATGCTTTCCCCCTAGCGGCAGGTTTTTACTTGGATTTGTCTTAGTCTGTTGGCTTGTTTTGGCAGAGGCTTCTATGCGAGTTTGCCAGTCACCGCCTTTTGCATTTCCTTGAGTGAATTCATGCACAATCGCAGGCCCGAAAACCATCGTACTTATGATATTGCGGCCCAGCAGCAGCTGTGCCTGATCTTTACCGCCAGCACAAGTTGATGGGACTTTGTAACTGCTTAGGTACATTTTGCTACTTTTTTGATTAGTTACACCTAAACGGTATCAAAAGATTTGTTGAATTCGTTGTTGATTCGCAATGGGTTGTTATTTTGATCTATACTTTTTCTGCAAGAGTTATAAAACTTAATAAATATTCTTGTAGTCAAAGATGGAAACATGTTTTGGTCTGTGGTGCCAGTGGGTCCTTAACGTGTTGTTGGTGCCTCAGTCCAACTTTTTTAATTGATCGATGGGCAGATAGTTGCTGGGTCTAGCCGTTCTTTTGTCGGGCGGTCCCAGTGATGACGTGCTTCAATAGTAAAACACTCACTTGTTCTATTTTTGTTGCCGGCTGTTTACTGTGACTCACTTTTTATTCTTGCCCGTTTTTTTATTTTTGCCAATTTTACAAACTTTTTAATGTGTTACAGACCATTTAGACCATTTAGACCATTTAGACCATTTAGACCATTTAGACCATTTAGACCATTTAGAGAGGAGTTTTAAAAATCGAACAGTAGGAGCTGAAGATTGCGTAAAACATTTTGTCACTCGTCTAGCATTGGTAGTTAAGTAGACATTGGTAGTTAAGTAGACATTGGTAGTTAAGTAGACATTGGTATTAAGCAGCGCGGGTAATTAAATAATCACGAGGGTCGACAACAAAAGTGTGCAGAGCGGATTTCCTATTAGAGAGGGTTTTAATTATTTGTAAACAAACATCTTGCAAATACGTGTGAAGAACCAGGGAGGGTTTATGTGTAAAAACTGGCTTATTGAAGCGCTTACGAGATCTGAGGCAAGGGTTGTAAACTACGACGCAGAGTTAATCAGCAAAGAGTTAATCAGCACAGAGCTAAACAGCACAGAGCTAAACAGCACAGAGTTAAACAGCACAGAGTTAAACAGCACAGAGTTAAACAGCACAGAGTTAAAAACAGTAGCGCTCGCCTGCAAAAATCTGGTTAGTGAAAATATCAACAACCACACCCAAGGTTCTGCAACAACGGCTTGCCCATCACTTTATTTTTCAGGCAAAGGGCAGCACCAAGCACCGTTGCCTATCACTGGTTTGCCCATCACTGGTTTCATAACTATCGGGCTGATGCTGTGTTTACTACTCGCTGGGTTATGGGCTACCCCTGCTGAAGCCCATGGCAGCCACACCACTAGCCATCTAAACAACTCCTGTTATCAAGAAGCAAACATAGGCACAGTGGGTACCGAGGCCCCTTGCTTAAACATGCTGATTGTTTGTTTTTATGACTCCAGTTCTCCAAATACAGACTCATGCCCCAGTGGTCAGGTAAATTTTGGTATTGAAAGCGACATAGAGAGTTCTAGTGACTGGAAATTTGAGGATTCAAAAAACGATTACTATCAGGACGTCACCACCGGCGATGTGACTAAGAGATACTATTTTGGTCAGCACGACGGTGAGGAGCAGATATTCACTGGTCAGGTAACCAGTATGAAAGGTATTTTTCGTTCTAAATATAGTTCACCAGCAAACAGCAGAACGTTTAATGCAGACATCAGCAACTGGGACACCAGTCAGGTGACCACAATGCGTGGTATGTTCGATAGAGCCGCCGCCTTTAACCAAGACATCGGTGGTTGGGACACTAGTGAGGTGACCGATATGAGTGGTGTGTTCGTTGAAGCCACCGCCTTTAACCAAGACATCGGTGGTTGGGACACTAGTGAGGTGACTAATATGGCTTATATGTTCGATGAAGCCACCGCCTTTAACCAAGACATTGGTGGTTGGGACACTAGTGAGGTGACTAATATGGCTTATATGTTCGATGAAGCCACCGCCTTTAACCAAGACATTGGTGATTGGGACACCAGTCAGGTGGCCAATATGGTTTTTATGTTCGAGGGTGCCAGTGCTTTTAACCAAGACCTCAGCCATTGGAATTTCTCTGGTTTGGATCAAAGCGTACAAGGTCCATATGGTAATACATTATTGATGGGTATGTTCTTTACTTCTTTCGCTTATTATGGTAATGGTGCAGATAGCGCCCTGTCAGTGGATAACTATGATGCTTTTTTGATCAATTTCAAGCAAGAGCGACTTGATAAAAATAGTGAAAGTTTCACAGATCATAAGTTTACGGGCGGCAGTAGCAGGTTTTGCGAGTCGGCGACCGGCGCCAATGAAGATCTGGCTTTCGTCAATCTCTACAATCAAAATACGATCTATGATTGTTCGCCACGCATCACCAGGGTGACCTTGGACAACGTTTTATCTACCA
>Ga0233426_10004165_pt1 | contig 10943 bp, 4 predicted proteins | sample SI_118_April2016_6_FD_179875 | JGI IMG/M metagenome (GOLD analysis project Ga0233426, IMG submission 179875) | Seawater microbial communities from Saanich Inlet, British Columbia, Canada - SI_118_April2016_10_MG | ecosystem: Environmental > Aquatic > Marine > Inlet | place: Canada: British... | reverse complement strand
TTTAACTATTCGCCACAAAAAAAGAAAACCGATTTAGAACAACCCACCCGCTGAAGTGATTCGATGCCTTAGATTTTAGCTTTCAGGTTTTATTTGGTTTAAGAAGAGTATTTGGAGTTTTTCCCACCCAATTTGCACCTTATTTGCACCCTATTCAGCTAACTATTTGATTTCGGGACTTAGTTACTTTTTGTATAAGAAGTAGTGAGCTGAATTCTCTTAGCGATTATTCGGAATGAATCTAAATTTCGTTAGTTAAGGCTTTACAAGTTTACTAATGAACCTATCATTCCCGTCTAAAATTTCTACTACATATATACCTGAATGAATGGTGGAGAAATCAATACTTTCAGCGGAAGAGGAAATCACCCGATTTCCCATGATGTTGTATATGTTCGTCAGTCTAACATCCGTTGAGCTTTTAACTACATACTCTTGATTTCTCCAATTATAAAAAGACTTTTGAGCAGCAACTGTCTCTTCTATATGTGTAATTTGAGTTTTGTATCGAATGATAATATCTCCAGCATTTTGTCCTACTGCATCATAACCGTTAACCGGAAAACCTAGCACGACAGCATTGACATTTGCATCTACAATAACATCCATGACCACAGAGTCTCCCACATTGACATCTATAGGCACTAAACCCGTTACATGTACGCAAGAATACACGTCAACCAGATACTTACAGTCATTAGGACACTCATAGACTAACCAATCAGGCTTATTTTCAAGATTAGTTACTGTAAAATAGTTCATAGTGTAAGGAACGGTTGCACCTAGAACCTCGCCAATACCATCAGGCGGGGCAAGAACCGTAATGCTAATATCTACATCTTCTCCTGGGTACACTTCTAAGACAGAAGGGTTTAGAACCCCATCTTCTTCTGGATCCCCCTGAGCTATTACATCAGGATCTGGGACGCATTGTGAACTAGCTGACATAGTTAAAGAACTAATAAAAGCAAGAATAAAAATCTTTTTCATGCACTAAGATAATTACAATCCTAGTATTATAATCATCATAGCTTTTCTTGCCTTTATAGGACCTCAATAAAATGTGATTATTCGATCTTAAAAAGCTCGTATATGTGCCCTCGTTCATATTTACATTGCTGGTATATTGTACTTGGCTTCTAACGAAATAATGGAGAAGACATTTTACGATTTAGGCTTTGCATAACCTAAAAAAATCATCCTTTATCATTTTGTATTCGTGTTAAGGGTTTTACCTACCCAATTTGCACCTTTTTTGAAACTAACTTTTTGATTTTAGACTATGTTGCTTTTTTATTGAAAAAGTAACCTACAGCGTAATCCCTTCTTTCAAGAACTCCTTCTTAATTCCTTTTAGAATATCGCCTTTTTTGATTTTGCGATCTCCACGCTGGGCGGATACGATTGAGCAATATCTGAGGACGTTGAGAATACTTCCACCGGTGATCTCGTACTCTCCCGCAATGCTTTCAAAATCGATGGACCCTGTATCAAATTGCGCGAAGTACTTTTTCCACAGCTCGTGGCGAATCTCTGACGTTGGTTTTGGAAATAGAATGATGCTCTGAAAACGTCTGAGGAAGGCATCATCGATGTTATCCTTAAAGTTCGAAGCTAGAATGACCACCCCGTTATAGTCCTCAATGCGCTGGAGCAAATATGCCACTTGCTGATTTGCAAACATGTCGTTGCTGCTCTGAGACGAAACACGACGAGAAAACAACGCCTCAGCCTCATCAAAAAATAGGATCCAATTTTTGTTCTCGGCGATATCAAACAGCTTGGCAAGGTTCTTTTCGGTTTCACCGATAAACTTTGAAACTACTGATGAGAGGTCGACCCGATAGACATCCAAGCCATGACTCTTCCCCAACAAGGCCGCTGTCATTGACTTTCCAGTTCCAGGCGGTCCATAAAAAAGCACCCGATATCCAGACTTCAAATACTTACCCAGATTATGGTCTTTGAGAATCTCAGTCTGATGCAGAATCCATGATCTGATATGCTCAATCTCGGTAAAAACTGAAGAGTCGAATATGGCGTCGCCCCATTCTAACTTAGTAGTGAGATGGTGTGCTGGAAAGTTTGGAGAATACCTCGGGTTGTATGGTTCGTTCAACGTTAAGTATGTAAGAAACTCTTGGCTAATAATCAGTTCTCCCCCCCACATGGGTTCATAGGCATTTGTAAATCCTAGAGACAGAATGTTCTCCTGATATAAAACATGTGATTCGTCAAAGCATCGTTGCAACTCAAATCTTCGATCCAAATCATCGCCTGCGATGATAAACGCAGCGGTTTCGCCAGTAGGAACAAATCCGCTGTGCTTCTCCCCTTTCAAACCACCAAATTCAGCAAACACACGGTCAAACTGTTCATTCTTAGTAAAGAACATATCAAATATTGCCGGCCTCAGATGAGGTGCTAGCGCAATCAAAATGAGCAATCGAGAAGTGTCTGTAATCTCTAACTGGCGAATGGCAGTTGCATAATACGATTCATCGTTTTGGAGATCTGGAGCTTCTGGAAATGAGATTTGTTCGGGCTGCTTGAAGTACTCCGAAAACCGAAATGAAATGACATTGTTTAGCCATGCTAACTCACCATTTAATGTCTCAATACTGCTATTAAAAGCTATCTCCATTCCACCATCATTCTTTTATCCATCCAAGGTAATTTAATGATCCCAAAGGACCATGGCAGCGTATCCATCAATATATCGAGGGTCTTATCTTCAACTGTTAACTGCCAGACTTCATCGGTTTCAATAAGCCGTCCATCGCGGACTAAAAACCCCTCCCGGAGCGCATCAATTGATGAGTTCTTTAATCGCGGCCAGTTTTGCAGCAACCCGTTCAACATTTGTTCTGAGACTTCGCGTTCACGGTCTGTCAGTTCAATTTCAAACGGAATCGGCGTGGCAATCTTCACCCCACAGAGCACTTTATTGAGCAATAACTCATGCTCTGGCGCTGATTCCAACCCGGTGACCAAATGTTGCAATAATTGCACAGCTCGGCGCGCGGCTTTCTTCGACTTGAACTTCTCATCTTTCACCATTTCCAATATCTCGAAATATCTCCCCAAATACGGCCAAACAATTACAAGGCCTGCATTCTTCAAGTTCACCTCAAAATCCAGCTCAACATCTGGCACTTCCTCAATTTCTAATTCCTCTTCAAAACCATCCACTTTATCAGAAGGTGTCTCAGCTTCCTCTAGATCGAGTCTTTCATCAATTCCGCTCACATCTAGTTTCATCCCTTTCTCTGCTATTTCATCCGAATCTTGGGTTGTTGGATCGGGCTCAATTGTACGGAGCTTAAGTTTCGATTTTCCACCAAACAGCGATTGCGTCAAAAACTCTTTAATCGGATCATTCAATTCATAAATCTCTAATGAAACCTCTTTCTCAAGCGATTCCAATTTAAAATGCGGCCCCGCTTTCTTCATAAATGTAATCAAGAGATTAGAAGCGCTAACATCGTCAGAATGCGCACTTAAGGCTTGCTCAAATAAGGTGGCATAATACGTGTCGTGAATCACCTTAATGTTCGATATCCCAATCAAATCTGCGACAAAGCGTTGAATCGATTGGCCAAGCGAAGCTATTGACCCAGATGCTTTTGGAAACAATATCGAAATCAATACATGAATGAAGTGATCACTCTCAAACCGTACTATTCTCGATCGTACCCTACCCTCTTTTAATTCAGCCCGAATCACATTCCTAATTTGAGTTTCATACTTTACATATGAACGCTTCAATTCTTGAACAAAATCAATGTAATTCTCGGCTTTCGGGTATGTACCTAACTGAATCGTTCCATATTTCAAATAGTAGCGCAGAACATTGTCGAAGCTTCTTATCTCATTCTTTTCTTCCGGGAATACCAGAATTGATTCATGAGACTCAACATTATCTTCCAGTAAGTCTACCAAGGGACGGAATCGTATTTCTCCGTTTTGAACTGCACCAATCGACTCTTCGCTTAACTCGCGTTGCAACTTCTCTAGATCAAACGAGAATTCTTCAGCTAGCTTTGATGATGCGTCCCGAATAAACTGACCTGCATTCATATTTTTAACCTTCAAAACATATTCCAACACAAACAATTGCCATTCTGTTTCTGAATAGGCAAGGGAAAGTCGACTCAACAGCATGTTGAAGCTCACAATAAAGCCACCTAAATTTGGGGAAATGGCAATTACTATCCGGTCAAATTGACGGTGATCTACAAATTGGACCAGGTGGCTAAAAACTTCTAAGGCATGTCCGGAAGCCATTAAATCGGTAACCCAATTATTTGGATCCTGGCTCAATAGTTTCAATGAGAACTGTTTGATGTGCGCCTGGATTTGCTGCGGTGAAGTCTTAGAATGGTCTGCCCACCAAGGCACTTCATTTTCAATCACCAAGTGCTTCAATAAATCTAGGTTTCGTTGGGCACGAACCTCAACGGTAGCGGTAGTATTTTCTCTAAAGGAGTCTAAATAGCCGGCAATAAGTTCGGCGACATGCTGATTCGATTGATCGAGGCTTTTTAAGGTCAATACCTTTACGTATTCGTCTACGGAAAGCCCAAATGCAGATGGGATTCCCGAAAGAATCAAGCGAGCGGACCGCTTGGATTGACTTTCTCTGAAGGGCCATGAAGCATAAATAGCTCGCTCTGTAAAATAAGACCTAAGAACATCTGCGGTGCCAAGAGAATCATGAACTTCAACCAAGGAATCTACCAACGACCCCATAGGTGTGCTTGCTTCGGCCCATACTAAACCAATAATCTTCAGAAAGCTTTGGGAGCCTGAAATAGACAGCAGCCTAAGCGCGCCTTGCTTTTCCCTAAGCAATGTTTCAAGGAATCGTTTGGATTTGATTGGCAATGCGCGATGCAAAGCAAAAATGATCAACTCAATTTCTTCTGGATTGTTGAGATTGCTCCATGATGGAAATTTGCCGCTGTCAATGATAGACTCGACTATATCAAAGACACTGTAATCCTTGGTAAATTCTTGACGAATTCCCATCCGAATGAGCTTTGGCGGTAATTCAGATTCAAGCGTATTCCACTCCAATTCGTACGTTTGATCGAGCTTGGATATTGCCAAGACCTCCTCTTTTTCAAAGCTTTCGGGCTCAAATTTTATAGGACCACTTTCAGACAACGTCAAATTTGATTGCGACTTCAAGGCTATGGATAACCGATCGGCTAACTCCTGCTTTAGGTTGCTAGCTTCTTTGATCAATTCGGTTATTTCATTTTCAATTTGGTCTTGATTCGCACTGAGCAAAAGGGAGATGATATACCCCCATTTTGATTCTGGAGTGGACGATAATACATGGACTAAAATGTGATTTAGAGAAGCTTCCTGTTTTAGGGCCGACAGAAACATTCCACGCCTAAGCTGAAGCACCCAAATCAAAATGTATCCTATGTTGGCTTCTGTCAACCTTTCATCGATTATACGCCCAAACTTCAGGAAGTGTATTAAAGCGTGCACGATGCTTTCATCGTATTGCGCATCACTCTCTACTGAAATTACCGGCAGCTTCACGCTTGGTAAATACTGGTTTAAGACTTGAAAAAAGTCACCTTGATGGAACTGCACGCTACTTAATCCATAGGCGATAATTACGTTATCGATCTGTTGCCTTTCCTCTAGATCATTTGATTTAATTGAGAAGATTACATCGGTGTACGGCCCCCTTTTAAACTTCTCATCCAAGGCAATTTTCAACGCGCTCAGTGTGGTGTGGCTTAATCGTCGAAGTAGGTCAATCAATTTTGAAATGGAGGTTTGCTCAAAGTATTTTAACAGCCGAGGCTCTTTGGTCTCTACATAGCGTCTCAAATTCGCCTCGAATGATTGAAATGATTCGAACACGCCTGAGCGATGAAAGTGTCCGGATTGGAGCGTCTTTTCCAATTGAATTAAGAAGGAATCAAGATCCTCCATTTTGGATGGCATACCGATCCAATCTTGCTGAATGCTATTATTCAAGACAAGCTCCGCCTTGAGAGCCTCGGCTCTATCCGCTTTCTTAAAGCCTTTCCACTCATCTTTAATGATTGTGATAAGCTCATCAGCGTAACCGCGCGAAATGGGTATCAGAATCGAAACCAACCGTTCTGAAGTGACGCTCTTTCCAAAGCGTGTTCTACCCATCATCTCCACAAACGAATCCAACTCTTGGATAATCACGACTTCATCGAACCGTTTGATAAGGTCGATGATTTGTTCTTTGTCCAAACCGGAAAATATTCTTTGCCAAGTCTGCATTGGTGTTGCCGGTGTGTTCAACCAAGCATGAATAATATCAATCCTACTCGAGGCTCGCTGCAAAATTTCGCTTCGTTCCTGGGCTCCTGGAAGTTCGTTCGGTTGGTCAATCCACCTTGACAATTCATTTTGGAAATCAAGTCCGTCAAATCGATCGCTTAAGACTGTCTTCTTGGTTATTGGCTCCAATACTTTGGCATATTCCAACTGAAAGTTTCCCGTGAATCCTGCTTGCTCATCTGAGAGTATCCTCACCTTGGTGGCAATAAAAACTTCGAGCAATGCGCGCTCAAGATCCACGGTGCCAGCTCTTTTCGGAATCTGAAGAGCCGCTGTTAGGCTTGAATAATGCTCGTCGAGACCAAAAATGCTTTTGAATATTTCATGAACATTCTCAATGGGAAATTGATAGATAAGGCGCACCCACAGCACCAAATCTCCAATACGTTCAGATAAGGCGATTCGAATACCCGATACTTCTGATTCTAATAACTCTAACAATGTCTCTTGAGGATTGGACGTTGGCAGAATCCAAAGTCCCGTTTCAAGAAAATGAATAAACATGCTTAGTTGACTCCAACTCGGATGTTCCTTTTTCGGAATTGCGACATCAAGTTCTTTTAAAGACTGCTTCGCTCCTTTTGTAGCCTTTTGAATCTCATCAACGTTGCCACCATTGAATAATTGAATTTTCGAATCTATGGATTCAATAATTTCAGTTGGGCTCTCCCCGACTCGAGCACTCAAATATTTCGAAATATCAGAGACTAATTGCACACTATAGCTATCCCCCTTTTGTATTTGATTATAGTATTGTAGAAAGGCTTGAGTCGACATTGAAAATATATTTTCGCCAAATGCTTTTTCGATCAATATACTGATATCATTGACTATTGAAAGGCTTTTTTTATACGTTCCAGAAAGCCGCGTGCTCAAAGCAGCGTACAAGAATTTAAGTTGAGATGGGGAAAAGACTTGATGTATTCTTAGGATTCCATCAATCACGACCTGAGCCGGCATATCAGAGACCATCATGTCCGCTATCTCTATGAGTTTGCTCTGCTGCAACCTTTGTGCATATGTGCGTATCTCATTTATTTGAATCGCATTTGGTGATCGCCCTGCCAGCAAATAAGTCGACAAGATGCGCTGTTTATCAAGTCGAACCGCAAAGTTCAGCTCAAGTGGAAAAGAATCTGCAGGTGAAGGAGCCCTTATGTCCTTTCTGGCATGGCTTTGTAAATAGACTTCAATTGAATTCGAAATCCGATGAGCGTAGTACTGAAAGGCTGAGGTATGCGTTTGGAGATGTTTTATGTAGGCGTCTGCTTGGGCGGCCTCATTTTCAGAGGAGAACATAAAATCGTACGTAATTTTCTTAAGCACTCCTTGCAATCCACTGAATCCATAATCCAGCATAGATCTTTCAGAAAAGTCCTGAAGGATCTTCTGGTTTATTCTCCGAATGGGCAAATAGGTAGATGCTCGACTCTTTATCCAATATGATTCATAGGATGAAAAGTCAATTTGATCAAACAGCCGTTCTCGAATGATTGGCCATGATTCGCTCGAGTCCAAAATGCGCTGTACTGCTTCAATATCATCGGATACAAGTTTGGTGAAAACCGATGATAGTGACCGATCATTCTGGGCATTTATACCAGTTTGGAGGTACTCGTCAAAAAGATCACCAATCGCTCGTTTCGATCGTGATTGAATTTCGGTTTTTATATCATTTTGAGCGAAAAACTCTTTTAGCTCTTGGTTGAGCAAATGGCGAAGTCGGACATTTACCTCAGCTTCAAAATTATCTGGATCAATTTCGCCAAGGTATAGCTCGATACGTTCGAAAACAGTCTCTATTCCTTTTATGTCAAATTGATCGAAGTATTCCTCTATTACACCCTCTACAAGCTCAAATAATTTATCCCTTCCGGGCAGGTTGCGTGTTGCATTCTCAATATTGAGTTCAAGGCGGTTAATTTCATGCACTGCAGACACGGCTAATCGGTTACCTCTGCGATTATGGAGTTTCTTATTTGCCCCGGTTCGTTCAACCACATCACGCATTCTTCAATAGTGCTAAACACACATTCCTCAGGAACAGTATTCGGGATCAAATCAATTCCACGCAATAGGCGCTGGTTCTCATCACTAAGACCGCTGAAACAGACTTCAATGTTCTTTCCTTTTAAAAATTGGACTACTTCGGAAAAAGTACGTACACCAGAGTGATCCATGAAAGGAACAAAAGACATATTGAAGACAACCGCCTTCGTATTCTCTGATATGCTTCGCATGGAAATTAAGAACCGATGTGAAAACCCAAAGAAGATAGGCCCCTTGAGGTTCTTAATGAGTACATGTTTCTCAAACGCTTTTATATCTCGTATGATTCGAGTCGACTCTCCGCTTACGTTATCCTCGCTTAGAGCAATTTCCGTGGCTGCTGCTTTCGTCTCCTTGGAAATACCAAACACATCTGCGACCAAATCCACAAACTCGAGCTCCTGCAATGTAGGTGAGTCACCGGTGTTCACATATTCGATCAACCGAAGTAGTATAAAGTGCTTTTCGCGGCTTGCCAGTTCTTTGTTAATTTGAGTGCAAATCTTAAGCACCTTAACCGAGCTCATGGCATTCTTTTTGTGCATGCCCTCTTTTTTATTGCTGACTTGAATCTGGCGCTCAATCAAATCATCATAAAAAGTTAGATACTGTTTTGTTTTGTCCTGATGCACTCTTCCTTTTAGAAAATTCTCAACCACTACTCTACTCTTATTCGTGTGCCCTTCGAGGTCTGCGATAACAACAAAAAGCTGAATTAAGGCGCGTATAAGTTTGTCGTTGAATCGCCCGATGACTTCATTAACTAATTCATCCACGCGTGACTTATTAGTGTCCTCTTCCACCACGTCGGACATGCGCTTCATAAAATGAAGCGAAGCGAAAACCAATCCAATTACAACGGCATAAACCAAGTTCCAAAACAAGGTGAGAATCAATACAGTGAACATCACAAAGTTGTCTGCTTTACTGATTTTGGAGACCCGCTTCAATGTCTTAAAATCGATAATGACAATTCCTATGTGGAATAATATCCCACCCAAAACTGCATTGGGAATTACAGCAGCTAAATGGCTTCCAAAAAGTAGAGTCACAAGTAGAAACAATGAACTGATAACTCCTGAAATTTTGTTTCTGCCTCCGGACTGAATATTTGCAACAGTGCAAGCAACTGCCCCACCTCCTGGAAAACCACCAAAAATGCCTGCGACAAAATTACCTAGGCCCTGACCAAATAGTTCTTTGTTGCTGTCATGGACGGTTTGCGTCATTTTATCAGCTGCGACTGATGAGAGCAGTGTATTAATTGAACTTAATATTGCGAGAGAGAAAGCAGCCACAAGAATTCGAAAAATCACCTCAGATTGAAAAATCTGATTCAAGTATGACATTTCAAAATGCGAAAAATGGATCTCCACTTCTCCAAGGTGTTGGACGTCAAGCTTCAGGAAATATACAGCGGATGTTACAGCGATCAAAGCAATCAAACTACTAGGGATACGCTTAGTTATTAAGGGAAATAAATAGATTATACCTACCGTAGCTAATGCGACCAGAACAGAGAACCAATTTGCATTTAGAATAAAGTAATCAAAGTGCATTAGTATGCTCGGGACTGAATTGAATCCTGAATCATACACTCCAAAAACATCCTTAACCTGCATCACCATGATAATGATGCCGATGCCACTCATGAATCCACTAACGACAGTATAGGGCACGTATCGGATGTTGGCTCCCACTTTGAAAAGCCCCATTAGCATTTGTATCAGCCCGGTTAGCGCAAACATGACAATGAGCACTGGCAAGGCGGCGTCAATGCTTCCAGCTATGGTCACTTCAGTAGCTATTATTAACGCAACAACAACAGTCATTGCGCCAACAGGAGAACTAATTTGCGTATCGGTACCTCCAAAAATGACTGCAATCAAGCCTAAGATAATGGCAGTATACATTCCTGCTATTGGCCCCAAACCTGAGGCCACCCCATATGCCAAGGCTACTGGAAGGGTCACGATTCCTGCGGATAATCCGCCGAATAAATCTTGTCGAAAATTCTCTTTTTGAAAAAATGCCACCGTTGTCAGTTAACGTTGATTAAGTATGTGAAATTCAACAAGATCATTCTGCCTTCCGCATTTTGTCTTCGTGATTTAAAGTTCACACTCGGCAGGTAATACGAGTTGTTTGTAACATTGTAAACGGACACTCCGAAGTGCATTTTTCGATAGTATACCTTGAGCCTTGAATCCACAATGAATGCCTGAGGAAGAGTTGATTCGGTTACCGCGTTCCCAGTGTTTAACACTAAATCTCCTTGCACAATGCTATATGTAGAAAACACTTTTGTCTCTCCAATCCATTGCACATTTGTACCAAATGAAAATCTAGGTTTTGAACTCGTTGAGGCAGATTCATTCTCGTTCTTGGTGATTATGTCAGCGCCAATATTTGCCATGGACCCGGGATAATTGGCGAGGGTACTGTTCGGATCAAAGTTTTGCCCATTAAACAAATCAAAATACGTATGCTTTAGAGAATCTTTGAAGACACTTTCCATAGCGAGAGAATAATTCAAAAATGAACTTAGA
>Ga0233426_10004164_pt1 | contig 10947 bp, 8 predicted proteins | sample SI_118_April2016_6_FD_179875 | JGI IMG/M metagenome (GOLD analysis project Ga0233426, IMG submission 179875) | Seawater microbial communities from Saanich Inlet, British Columbia, Canada - SI_118_April2016_10_MG | ecosystem: Environmental > Aquatic > Marine > Inlet | place: Canada: British... | reverse complement strand
CGTAGGACTTGATCAAAATAGATTGTCACTCCAACTGGCAATTCTTCATAAGCACTCAGGCATTGCAACATTTGATCAGGACGTTTTTATAAATGTCGTAGGCGGGATTAAAGTAAGTGAAACTGCTTCTGATCTTGTTGTGATGCTTGCAATCGTTTCAAGTTTAAGAGATAAAGTGATTCCAAGTAAATGGATTGCTTTCGGAGAAGTTGGCCTTACTGGTGAGGTTCGTCCAGTCTACAACTCAATGGAAAGGTTATCAGAAGCTCAAAAACAGGGCTTTGAGGTGGCAATTATTCCAAAAGGTAATGGACCTAAAAAAACGATGAAAGGAATGAAGGTTGTAACAGTAGGGTACTTATACCAAGCAATTCAGTATTTACTAGAGAACAGTTAGTCTTTTATAGATCTATGCCTTTTTGAGCTCTAATATTAGCTCTAAAAGCGTGCTTAACATCTTTGACCTCGCTTACAGTATCAGAGGCCTCAATAATGCCCTCACTGGCAGCTCTTCCCGTAATAACAACATGCTGACCCTCTGGCCTATTACTAAGCGCCTTAAGGATTGATCTTTCATCAAGATACTTGTAATTAATCATGTAGGTTATTTCATCTAGAACCACAAGATTAATTTCTGGATCAGCTAGAAACTTTTCAGCCTCAATCCATGTTTCATTTGCTAGCTTTTTATCAAGCTCTTGATCTTGCGTATTCCAAGTGAAGCCACTCTCCATATGTGCAGATACTACATTAGGGTTACTATCAAGAAAAAGATCCTCTCCAGTCTGCTGCTCACCCTTCAAGAAACGTATGAGAGCTACCTTCATGTCATAACCAAGAGCTCTACAAATCATCCCCATTGCAGAAGAAGACTTACCCTTGCCGTTCCCAGTAAGGAGAACTACAATGCCTTTATCAATATTAGCCTCTTCAATTCTGGAATCGATATGCTCTTTCTTACGCTGCATACGCTTTTTATAAGAATTTTCCATAATTAATTTTTACCTAATGGGACAATATAATAGTTGTCCAGTATATGGAATTATATACTGGACAACTAGAATCTTAAAAATTGTAATTTAAGCCTAGAGTTGTTGTTTTACCAAGAGTGTTATAACCTTTAGCCATTTCATATTGCTTATCTAAGACATTATTTCTATTAAGGTAAACAGTTAAGTCATCTGTAAAACTATAGCTAGTACTCAAATTAAGTAATCCGTAACCACCATTTTCTCCATTAGAGTGGTTATCTTTATCCCATGCTCGTGACTTAGCAATCCAATTAATGCTTCTGTTCCATTTGCCGGAAGTTTTAGAAAGGTTTAGAGCAATCGAGCGATTAGGCCTTCTACCTTTTTCTAAATTTGTAGAAGCAGCAATAGCTTTATTTAAATCCAAACTTGTATCAAGATCCCAACCTAGGAGCTCAGTTCCAATTGATAACTCAACTCCACTAATATTTACAATACCATCATTTTTGTAATAAGCTGGGCTTGCACTAAACCATTTGAAAGCATCTTTAACTTTACTCTTATAAATTTTAAATTCTGCATTACCCCAATCATAGTTACCACTCAACCCAATTTCAAGGTTTGTTGATCTCTCTGGATTTAAGGTAGTTTGTCCTGCGACGATATTTGCATTATTTTTATAATGATCAGGTAAATTAGTAGCACTTCCATATGATCCATTTAACCTTAATGTCGAACTCAAGTCTCTTGCCCAATTAAAGTTATAGGTTGTGTGGGTCCCAAATTTATCATGATCAATAACTCTTGCTCCTAGTGAGATTTCATTATCAATTATTAAGCCCTGCCACTGAGAAAAAATATCAGTATGTTTAATAGTATTTGAGCTTCCAACTTTTTTACTAACTTCATTTGAAATCCCCAAAGAAAGCTTACTATTATCAAAATCAAGCTCATTAATTATTGTTAATGTATTTAACTTGTATTTATCCTCTCTTCTTTGAGTGTTTTGCCGCATTAAATCAAAATTGATTTTATATTTATCATTTATGACCTGATTAATAACTACATTCAATTGATTTAAATTATTATCTGGTTTTGGCGTTTCCCAGCTATCATCATATTGTATATTTGCTTTTGTGTTAAGAATATTAATACTAATGTCAGTAGATTCAGTTAGTTCAGTTCCAAAATTTAATCCAGTTGTTTTTCTATCAATTGGGTCTAGATCCCCATCTCCTGTGGCGTCAATACCATCCGTATCAAACTCAGTAAGAGAAATATCAAGATAACTCTTATCACTCTTGAGGTAAGTATTTAAATTAATTTTTTTCGTACCTTTGGAGCCATATGAAATATCAATTTTGTTACTACTGATTGAGTTAGCATCTTTATCAGTAAATACATGAATTACACCGCCAATCGCACCAGGACCATATAGTGATGAGAAAGGACCTTTGCTAATTTCAATACGTTCTATTTGATCTATAGGAATAACATCGAGGTTTGCTTGGCCACCATCAACTGTTACTCTGTGACCATCCAGAAGAAGTAATGAATGACTTGCATCATTTCCACGAATACGAAGTGCTTGTAGATTTCCTTGTCCACCCTCAAATGACACCGAAGGAATAGATTGAAGAAGCCCTGTAAAGGTTGAAGCACCAGTCCTATTTATTGCTGCTTTATCTAACTTAATTGTCGTGGCAATTGAACCAATAACAGGATTAGAAGTTCGATACTCTGTATTAAGAGAGATTTTTATTGGACCAATAACAGCAATTGCTGAATTAGAAAATAGAACTGCTGACAAAGATGCAGCAAAAATTAGATTTTTAGTAAACATAAAGACCCCTAATTTATAAATAAAAAGAGGGATTTAGAGATAAGAATTACAAGATATGTAATACATTAACTCACCACCCATCGTAGCTTTTAGTAAAACTAAACTTGCTATGTATCGGACTTATCTTTATCAGAATTACCGTTGCGAGGGCAGTGTTGGGTTTAAACCAACTTCCATATTGCAAATTATTTTTGAATTATAGTGATTTTTTATAAAACTGCAATAACTTTTTTATCCTTTATTCTTTTTTACTTATTACTTAATAAAAACAATACTTTGTAGTCCTAATAGTCTTAGGTAAAATACCCCCTAAAGATTATATTTCAACTTGTATTATGAAAATTGATCCACTTGAAAATTTAAGAAATGATATCGACGATCTGGATCAAAAGATTCAGCTTCTAATATCCCAGCGTGCGGACTTAGCTGCTAAGGTCGCACTTGTCAAGCAGGAGTCGAATACGCAAACAGCTTTTTATAGGCCTGAGCGTGAAGCAGAGGTATTAAGCAAGGTAATTCAAAGAAACAAAAGTCTTCTTAAAGATAAGGATATTGCCCTTATTTTTAGAGAAATTATGTCAGCCTGCTTAGCACTTGAACAACCCCTAAAGATTGCCTTTTTAGGTCCTGAGGGTACGTTTACTCAAGAAGCAGCACTTAAACATTTTGGACATGGTGTCTCACCGCTTGACTGCGGTACGGTTGATGAGATTTTTCATCAAGTTGAGACAGATAATGCGCAGTATGGCGTTGTGCCAATTGAAAACTCCTCAAATGGAGTTATTGGTACGTCTCTTGATATGCTCTATAGCCATGATTTAAATATTTGTGGTGAAGTAGAAATTGCAGTTGCCCATCACCTAATGATGCAAGACCAGTCTCAAGAAATTAAAATTATTTACGCGCATCAACAAGCGTTAGACCAATGTCATCGATGGCTCTCTAATCACTATCCTCATACTGAGTTAAGGCCTGTTGCCTCAAATGCATTAGGTGCTAGAATGGTTAAAGATGAACCAAATGCTGCAGCAATTGCATCTAAGGTTGCTCTTAATATTTACGGCCTTGAAAGAGTTGCTAAAAATATAGAGGACAATGCTGGCAACGTAACTCGCTTTATTGTTATTGGTAAAGATGAAGTTCCAGTTGGCGTTAATGATAAAACTTCACTCCTAGTTGTCACAAAGCATGAGTCAGGAGCTTTATTTGATTTATTGGAGCCATTTAAAGCCAATAACATTAATATGCTTCAACTTGCAAGGCACCCTATACCAGGAGTAAAGTGGGAATATTTGTTCTTCATTGACATAGAAGGGCATCAGAGCGAAAAAAATGTTCAAAAAGCCATTCAAGAAGTCAAATCACGCGTCTCTAAATTAGATATTTTAGGCTCTTATCCTGTAGCAGTTTTATGAATGCCTGTGAGTCAATCCTTGGGTTGAGCCCATACCAAGGCGGAAAGCCTATCGATGAGCTTGCTCGGGAATTAGGACTTAAAAATATTACAAAGCTTGCTTCTAATGAAAACCCATTAGGCGTTAGCGCAGCAGTAAAAGAAGCAGTTTTTAACTCTTTATCAAGCATTAATCGCTATCCTGATGGAAACTGCTTTGAGCTAAAAAAAGCTATCGCTGAAAAGCTTTCAGTAATGCCAGACATGATTTCACTAGGTAATGGTTCAAATGAGCTGTTAGAACTCATTGCAAGAGTATTTGTATCTAAAAAAACGGATGAGGTGATTTTCTCTCAGTATGCTTTTGTTGTTTACCCTCTGGTCACTCAGGCCTTGGGAGCCACTGCAAAAGTTTCTCCAGCTAAGAATTATGGCCATAACTTAAATTCAATGTTAAGTTTAATTAGTGAAAATACAAAACTTATTTTTGTTGCAAATCCAAATAACCCTACGGGCACTCTTTTAAGTGATGATGAGCTTTATGCCTTTTTACAAAAGGTACCTAATGATGTCCCAGTGGTATTGGACCAGGCATATTTTGAGTACTTAAATGTTGATGATCTTGCAATTGACTGGCTTAGGGAATTTGATAACTTAATCATTACGCGCTCCTTTTCTAAGGCTTATGGCTTAGCGGGTCTGCGGGTTGGTTACTCTGTGTGTAGCCCTTTAATTGCAGATTTCATAAATCGTGTAAGAGAGCCGTTTAATGTTAACTATACCGCTCAAGTTGCCGCTATTGCAGCGCTTTCAGATGCTAAGTATTTAAATGACTCAGTAGAAATAAACACTAATGGTTATGAGCAGCTAACGAGTGGATTTGACGCTTTAAAACTTAACTACATTCCATCTCATGCTAACTTTATCGCTGTTGAATTTAATAATGCCATGAATATCTACAATGACCTCCTTAAAGAAGGCGTTATTGTGCGCCCAGTTGAAATGAAAGGGTATTTAAGAATTTCAATTGGAACCTTAAATGAAAACAATCACCTTCTTAGTGCATTAAAAAAAGTTTTATGATTAATAAAATTACAATAATTGGAGTAGGCTTAATTGGAGGCTCTTTAGCGAAAGCGATAAAAGAGAATAAGTTAGCAAAAGTAGTCTTTGGCTATGGGAGAGACTTAAATCGCTTAGAAAAAGCTAAAAAAGCAAACGTTATTGATCAATTTTCAACAAACTTAAAAGATGCGGTAAATGATTCAGATATTGTAATTATCGCAACTCCTGTAGGCTCTTTTAAAGAGATTCTATTTGAAATAAAGCCTTTTCTAACTAGCAAAATAGTAATTTCTGATGTTGGCAGCACTAAGACTAATATTGCCTTAATAGTGAGCCAGACGCTAGGAGATTATTCAAATTACTTTATTCCAGCACACCCAATTGCAGGTAAGGAAAAAAGTGGTTTTGAAGCAAGTGAATCCAATTTATTTAATAATAGGAAAGTTATTATTACGCCTCTTGAGACTAGCAGCCCAGATTCAATAAATCTCATTCAGAAGATGTGGGAGGGTACTGGTGCAGATGTTGATTTTATGAGTCCTGAATCTCATGATGAGCTGCTTGGAATGACCTCACACTTACCTCATATGCTTGCTTTCTCTCTTGTTAATTATCTAATTAGTAAAAATCCTAGCGCATCAATATATGCTGCAGGTGGCTTTAAAGACTTTTCTAGGATAGCCTCAGGTGATGCTGTTATGTGGAGAGATATCTGCATTCAAAACAAAGATCAAATTATTGACCACATCAGAGGCTACCAAAAAACATTGAACTCCCTTGTTGATGCGATTGAAAATGAAAATAGCGATGAATTAGATTTATTGTTTACTAGTGCTAAAAAGACTCGTGATTCATGGGTAGGGTAATTTAACCAATGGCAGGCTTTGTAACCTCACAATCTAGACCACTAAGGGGCTCTATTAAAGTCCCTGGTGATAAGTCAATATCTCACAGATCTATAATGCTTGGGTCGATTGCAACTGGAATAACTAAGGTATCTGGATTTCTTCAGGGAGAAGACAGCCTTGCAACTTTAAACTCTTTTAAGGAAATGGGCGTTCAGATTGATAGACAAGGGTCAAATGTAATTATTAATGGTGTTGGAATGCACGGGCTAAAAGAACCCACAAAACCATTGAATTTAGGAAATTCTGGAACGTCTATTCGCTTAATGTCTGGCCTTCTGAGCGCTCAAAACTTCGATTCTGAGCTTTGCGGCGATGAATCCCTTTCTAAGAGGCCAATGGCTAGAGTTATCGAGCCACTATCTAGAATGGGGGCAGACATTTCTGGTCGTGATTCAAGGCCACCTCTGATAATTAAAGGTGGTAAAAAATTATCCTCTCTAAACTACACACTGCCAGTTGCCTCAGCACAGATTAAATCATGCCTACTATTAGCAGGCCTTTATGCAGATGGTGAAACTCATATTATTGAAAATGGTATATCCAGAGACCATACTGAAAGAATGCTTAGAGGCTTTGGTTACAAGGTTAATACATCACCTGGTGAAGTCTCAATAATTGGTGGAGGGAGCTTAAAGGCTTGTAATATTGAAGTTCCTAGTGACATATCGTCCTCTGCTTTTTTCATGGTAGCGGCTAGTATTGCAAAAGAGGCAGACATTACTTTATTGGCTGTGAATGTCAATCCAACTCGAACTGGAGTGATTGATATTCTTCGGTTAATGGGCGCTAATATTAAGCTTATCAACGAGCGATTGGAGGCTGGTGAGCTAATTGCAGACATAAGAATTTGTTCATCAAAACTTAAAGGAATTAACATACCAGAACACTTAGTCCCTTTGGCAATTGATGAGTTCCCAGTTATATTTGTTGCAGCAAGCTGCGCCAAGGGAGAAACGGTCTTAACGGGCGCCAAAGAGCTAAGAGTTAAAGAATCTGATCGCATTCAAGTAATGGCTGATGGGCTTTCATCATTAGGTATTGAGAATGAAGTTCTTGATGATGGCATTAAAATTGTTGGCGGCGAATTTAAAGAGCAATTAGCACCAATCAAATCTCATCATGATCACCGCATCTCAATGTCATTTGCTGTTGCGTCTGTTAGGTCTAATTTTGAAATAAATATTGATGGGGTTGACAACGTAAAAACGTCATTCCCAAACTTTGTAGAGTTAGCGAACTCAATTGGTATGAGTATTATTGAAACTAATTAGGTTCAGTGCTAAGTAGTAATTTAAGTATGTCATCCAACACCTTGTTATAATACGCTTTTTGAAAAATACACTAATCTATGACTATTAATAATGCAGAACCGTTCTTTGCATGGGACGTACTATCTTGGCTTTTCGTGGCAATGGCTCTTGCAATTGTTATAGTTTTAGCAGACCTTCTCTTATCTAAGAAAAATAACCAAATCAATACTGAGGCTTCTGAAAAAACATCAAAAATTGGTAGTTTTTTTTATTTTTTAGTTTTTCTTAAATTTTCAAAATCTGAAAAGTATAGCCACAGACCAAAAGTTGTTCAGTGGTCAATAGAGATGTTTCCAGTATTATTGTTGGTTTTGGTGTTTAGAGGCTTTATATTTGAACCTTTTCGTGTGCCCTCAAACTCAATGATGCCGACACTTTTAACGGGAGACTTTATTATAGTAAATAAGTTTGATTATGGCCTTAGACTGCCAATAACAAACACAAAACTTGTGGAGTTTTCAAGCCCTAATAGGGGAGATGTAATAGTATTTAGGTATCCAAATTATGAAAAAACGCCTGGTTACTCTGGTGTAGATTTTATTAAGCGCATTGTCGCACTTCCAGGTGATGTAATTTCTTATAAAAAAGATCAGTTAATAGTTAATGGAAAATCAGTTGCAGTTAAAAAAATAGGTCCTTATGTTGGTGTGGATTCAGGAAAATCAATGAATAATTACAGACTAATCCGTGAAATTTTTGACTCTTCTGGTCATGACATACTTCTTAATCCAAAAGGTCATTCAAAAGAACTGGTGGAAATTACAATTCCCCAAGGTCATTACTTTGTAATGGGCGATAACAGGTCTCACAGTAGCGATTCTAGGTTTTGGGGCTTTGTTCCAGAAGATTATATAATTGGAAGGGCTATTGGAATATGGATGCATTGGGATTGGAATTTTAATACAATGCAGTTTAGCAGAATTGGTGGCTTTGATTAAAAAAAAGCTTACTATGGAAAAAATACTACAGATTATTTAAGCTTTAAAGAAGTTCTGGACTTTTCAGGCAAGAAACCCTTCAAAAAATAGCCTTCCATAAGTTTCCTTCTGAAAGGCTATTAGTTGTTATTTCTTATAGATTTTTAGTGCCTTTAATACATTCATTGCCTCGTGAACAAAGTAGTCTTCTTTTAGAAGGTCAACATACTCTTCATCCCTTAAATCACTAATATTATCTTGTGACTCAATGATTTCTTCAGCAGACAGATCAGAAGGCGCAACTGGAGCTTCATCCTCTTCAGCAGAGAGAGAGTTCTTAAGATCTTTTTCTTGCTGGCTAAGGTCTATTGAATCTTCATCTTCATCTTGTTTTAGAGAGATATTTTCTAGTTCAATATCAGGCGTTATTCCTTTCCCCTGAATAGACCTACCCGAAGGCGTAAAGTACCTTGCAGTTGTAAGCTTTAATCCAAAGCCATCCTGTAAATTAAGTACGGACTGGACAGAACCTTTACCAAAAGACTCTTCACCCATTATCAAAGCTCTCTTATGGTCCTGAAGCGCACCCGCAACAATCTCAGAAGCAGAAGCAGACCCTCTGTTCATTAATACAACAATAGGAGCACCGTTAAGAATATCACCAGGCTTTGTTGGAAACGAACTATTAGAGTATGAAGTTCTGCCCTCGGTATAAACCACAATACCAGGCTCATCGATGAACAGATTAGATATATCAATGGAAGAATCTAAAAGCCCGCCTGGATTATTTCTCAGATCAATAATTAAAGAATCAAGCTCACCTTCATTCTTTTCTACTAAATCTGCAACAATTTTTTTAACTAGCGCAGCAGTTGGTCTTTGAAATTGAGCAATTCTTAGGTAACCAATACCTTCATCAAGTAAAAGTCCTTTTGCCGAGGTGATCGTGATAATTTCACGCGTTATTTCAACTACAAATGGAGCAATATTAGGCCTTCCAATGGTAAGTTTAATAGTAGTACCAGGTGCACCCCTCATTAGCTTAACACCTTCTTCAAGGTTAATTTGACTTACATTTTGATCACCAATTTGTAAAATAATATCTCCAGCCTTAAGGCCTGCTCTGTATGCAGGTGTGTCGTCAATTGGAGACACAACTTCTATATATTCACCCTTCGTACCAATAACAATACCTAAACCACCAAAAGCTCCCATTGTGCTTTCACTTAAGTCAGACTGACCCCTAGGCTCAAGGAAACTAGAGTGTGGATCCAAGCCCTCAACTAGGCCTCTTATCGCATTATTAAACAAAGTTTCATCATCAATTTCATCAACATAAAGTAGCTTAATTTGAGAGAAAACAGTTGTAAAGGTGTTTAAACCCTCAAAGAAAGATGGGGAATCAAGAGGGGAGTAGTCTTCCTCAGCTAGAGATCCACTTGAAGCTCCAAAAAAGAGAAAAGCATAAAGAACAGTTGTTTTAATTAGACCCTTTGCATTTATCATAATAAATTAAGTTAGTTTTAAAAGTGAATTAGTAAATAGATTTGAAAAGAATTGTACTTGTGTTTTATAAAGTTTAAATGAAGAAACCATGTAGTTTTAAATAAAATATTGCAAATTCATATAATTTTTACTTCTAAACCTAATGACTCGACTAAAATTATCAGTTACTAATTGCGCTCGTAGCTCAGCTGGATAGAGTGTCGGCCTCCGAAGCCGAATGTCGCAAGTTCGATTCTTGTCGAGCGCACCATAAATTATTGTTAAATCAATGACTTAAACTTATTAAAATTGTTTAAATATCCATGTATTGCCATAGATTACCCCTCATTTATGCAAGATTTATTCAAACTTAATAAAATTTGTTGCCAGTTTTTGTAATACCAAGAGAACTAGAGTTTTAGTATCAAGATTCTTATAGTTAATTTGATTTATAATTCATTTATGAAGAATTTACCTCTAGAGACGTTTGTGACTCTACATCTTCTGGCTTTGTTAGCTTTAGTAAGACCTTTGATAACTTTTTCTCGTAATGCTTATGGCACATAAAGATCTAAAAATTGTAACTCGATACCTCGAAATGTGTCGTTAAAATTTTAACTTAATGGATAATTTTATTCTTCCAAGAAAACAGGCTATTACTGTTTTTTTTGCTTTTGCTTTTGGATATTTTTTATCTTGCTTGTTAAGGGCAATTACAGCTACTCTTTCCCCAGTTTTAACACTAGAATTTGATTTAATGGCGGCAGATTTAGGACTGCTTGCCGGAGGTTATTTCTTAGGTTTTGCCTCTGTGCAAATTCCCCTTGGATATTTGTTAGATAAGTTTGGACCAAAAAAAATCGTATCATCATTTCTATTAATAGCATTTATTGGAACAGTATCTTTTGCACTTACTCAAAGCTTTTCAGGTTTATTAGTTTCCAGGATATTAATTGGAGTTGGAGCTGGTGCCTGTTTAATGGCACCTTTAACAGGTTATAGAATTTGGTTTGCAGAAAACCAACAGCAAAGAGCAAATTCTTGGATGTTAATGA
>Ga0233426_10004161_pt1 | contig 10961 bp, 9 predicted proteins | sample SI_118_April2016_6_FD_179875 | JGI IMG/M metagenome (GOLD analysis project Ga0233426, IMG submission 179875) | Seawater microbial communities from Saanich Inlet, British Columbia, Canada - SI_118_April2016_10_MG | ecosystem: Environmental > Aquatic > Marine > Inlet | place: Canada: British... | reverse complement strand
GCTAAAATTGATATGGCATCAAGTTTCATGTGTATGCGTGACCCTATTCTATATCGCGTGCGTTTTGCGCATCATCATCAAACGGGTGATAAATGGTGCATTTACCCGATGTATGATTTTACCCATTGTTTATCAGATGCTATCGAAGGTGTGACCCATTCTCTTTGTACATTAGAATTTCAAGATAACCGTCGTTTATATGATTGGGTACTTGAAAACGTATCTATTGATGTTGTGCCACATCAGTATGAATCTTCACGCTTGAATCTTGAATACACGGTAATGAGCAAACGTAAACTTCATACATTAGTTGAAGAAAAATTAGTGAATGGCTGGGATGATCCTCGTATGCCAACCATCGCTGCATTTCGTCGTCGTGGTTACACGCCAGGATCATTGCGTGAATTTACTAAACGCATCGGTGTTACTAAGATGGACAATACCGTTGAAATGGGTGTTTTAGAAGCGTGTATTCGTGAAGATTTGAACGACAATGCTCCACGTGCGATGGCGGTACTTGACCCTATTAAATTGGTAATTGAAAACTATCCTGAAGGGCAAGTTGAAGAGTTAAACGTTAAAAACCATCCAAGTGATGATGAGCAAGGGACACGCATTGTGCCTTTCGCGGCTGAAATTTACATTGAAGCGGAAGATTTTCGTGAAGAAGCTAATAAAAAGTATAAGCGTTTAGTACTTGATAAAGCCGTTCGTTTACGTGGTGCTTATGTTGTTACAGCAACACGTTGTGATAAAGACAGTGACGGTAATGTAACCACAGTTTACTGTAATTATAATGCTGATACTTTAGGTAAAAATCCTGAAGATGGCACTAAGCCTAAAGGTGTTATTCATTGGGTTGCGGCTGAGCAATCAATTGATGCAGAAATTCGTTTATACGACCGTTTATTTAATGTGCCAAATCCTGCCGCTGAGGAAAACTTTCAGAGCGTGATAAATGAAGATTCATTAATCACTATCAGCAACGCTAAAGTAGAGCCTTCATTAGTGAATTCGAAGCCAGAGCAAGCTTTCCAATTTGAACGTCAAGGTTATTTTTGTCGTGACAATAAAGATTCAGAAGGTGACAAGTTAGTGTTTAACCGTACCGTGGGATTACGCGATACTTGGGCAAAAATGGGCAACTAATTAGCTGTTCAAGATTTTTTGTTATGAAAACCTTTATAACCCGTAGAATGATTACTGGGATATAAAGGTTTTTTTATGTCTATTTTTTATCTATTAGAAAGGAATCGTCAATGTGGATTAACAATGTCACTTAACATCTAATCAATCGATTCGAATAATGCCTCTATTATTGCTTAATCTGATAACCACTTTTAAATATCCAAGTGACGGCTAACAAGCAAAAAGTTAAAAAGCCGCTCATTACAAAAAAGCTTGTTAATAAACTAACGTCTGACACTTCATAAAAGCTCCATCGAAAGCCGCTAATTAAATAAAATACTGGATTGAATTCAGTTACCGTTTGCCAAAAGGGCGGTAACATACTTACCGAATAAAAGGTGCCACCTAAGAAAACAAGCGGGGTTATAACAATAAGTGGTATCACTTGAAGTTTCTCAAAATTATCGGCCCAAATGCCAATAATAAAACCAAATAAACTAAAGGTTATAGCAGTCATGACTAAAAAGAATAACATCCAAAAAGGATGTGCTATTTCAAGAGGAACAAAGAAATGTGCAGTGCCCAAAATAATGAGTGCTAACAAAATTGATTTAGTTGCCGCCGCCCCAACATAACCGAGCAATACTTCAAAAGAAGAAACCGGCGCAGATAGAAGCTCATAAATAGTGCCTGTGAATTTTGGAAAATAAATACCAAATGACGCATTAGAAATGCTTTGTGTTAAAAGCGATAACATAATTAAGCCTGGTACAATAAAAGCACCGTAACTCACACCATCTATTTCAGTAATTCGAGAACCAATAGCGGATCCAAAAACAATGAAATAAAGCGATGTTGAAATCACCGGAGAGATAATACTTTGAAAAATAGTCCGTTTAGTACGTGCCATTTCAAATTTATAAATAGCCGCCACAGCGTAACGATTCATGTTGTTTCCTTTACTAATGAGACAAATATATCTTCCAGTGAACTTTGATCTGTTTTGATATCTGTAAAGCCAATAGATGCTGCTGACAAGTGCTGAAGAAGAATTGAAATTCCAGTGTGTTCATCGGTTTTATCATAGCTATAAACTAATTGCAGTCCGTCATTATTAATCTGTAAATTAAAATCAGACATAGTTAATGGTATTTCAGTGAGAGATTCTTTCAATTCGAGAATCAATTGTTTTTTTCCTAATTGATTCATCAACGCTATTTTGTCTTCAACTAATATAAGCTCGCCATTCTTAATAACGCCAATACGGTCTGCTATTTCTTCAGCTTCTTCAATATAATGAGTCGTTAAAATGATCGTTACGCCATCGTCACGTAATTGACGTACTAACTCCCACATATCTTTACGTAGTTCTACATCAACGCCAGCGGTAGGTTCATCTAAAAATAGGATTTCTGGTTCATGAGACAGTGCTTTAGCGATCATTACTCGGCGTTTCATACCACCAGATAGCTCAATCATTTTGTTATCTTTTTTGTCCCAGAGTGACAATGATTTCAGCGTTTTCTCAATGAAAGCAGGGTTTGGTTTTTTGCCGAATAATCCACGGCTAAATGACACCGTTGCCCATACCGTTTCAAAAGCATCGGTGGTTAATTCTTGTGGTACTAAACCTATAAGAGAACGGGTATGTCGATATTCAGTGACAATATCTTTACCTTCAACGGTAATCTTCCCCGATGTAGCATCTATAATGCCGCAAATAGTACTAATCAGTGTCGTCTTACCTGCACCATTTGGCCCTAATAAGGCAAAAATTTCTGCGGGTTTTATCGATAAGTTAATATTATTAAGTGCCTTAAAACCCGTAGCATAAACTTTATTAATATCTGTAATTTGAATAATTGGCTGCAAGGTTATTTTCCGTGAATATATTAGTAGTACTAAGGTATACGACATGGACTATTGATTGCTAGGTAAATAATTAGATCAGCGGCTAAAATTTTCTGTAATGTACTCATTCATGCTGGAAAGTGAAATTGTTTTATAAACTAAAAAATTTCACTAGCGCTATCTAATGAGATAAATTCAATTTAGCATTAGTGATAATGTATGATCTTCCTAAATTTAAAAAAATAACGATTAGTTAATTAAAACAAATCAAACCATTCGATTACTTGTTAACATTAATTTAAAGACAAATATTTATGTTTGTGCATGGTTTGTGATTATGGCTATTCGTCATCGACAGCTATTATCAATCGTTCTAAAGGTTAAATTTATTCTTGCGTCTGTGACTAACTTCGTCGGCGGTAAACGGTGTAACCAATGCTGTTGTGTTATACCTTTCATCACGAGTAAACTTCCAGCTTTAAGGGGCAAGGAAATGACTTCTTTTGATTGCTTATGTTTAAAAGCGAATTTTCGTTCGACACCAAAACTCAATGAAGCAATAGCACCTTGGTCTTTTAAATCTTTTTCACCATCACTATGCCACGCCATGCCTTCTTCACCTGTGTGATATAGGTTAAGTAAACAAGAATTATAAGTTTCACCGCTATGTCGCTCAACAAGTGCTTTTAAATAAAGTAACTCAGGTGAGAAAGGTAAAGCTGTTTTGGTAACCTTTGAATAAGTGTATCTAAAGCATTCACTTGCGTACCATGCGACTTTTCTTTTAGTTTCAATGCGCTTGCCAAAAATTATCGCTTGATCACAACGCCAATCAATGTCGTTAAGTAAGCGATTAAAATAATAATCGCTATCGTCTGACGGCATAATTTCGCCAAAATAATTTACCTCACCATCATAAGGTAAAAGATTTATGGGTTGATCTAATAAAGCTGAAAATAAATCCATGGCAATCACATTAGCTAAATAAATTGGTCGAGATTAAGTCCCTATTGCGAAGTTCAGGCTACAGTGTAGCCGCTTTCATTTTTTGAACAAAATCTGTTAATGCACTTAACATAACCTGATTATCATCAAGATTATTTTCAATAAGTTTAACGACGGCTGAACCACTAATCGCGCCAGCGGCTCCTGTTACTAAAGCTGCTTTAACTTGTTCAGGGCTTGAAATACCAAAGCCAATAACACCTGGTGCTGCATTATTCTCTTTCAATTTTGCGACTAAATGTTGGGCAGGGCTTGTTTCTTCGGTTGACGAATCGATAGGAACATCAACACCAGTTACGCCAGCTCTACTTAATACATAAGTGTAACCTTGGCTATATTGTGCAACTTGCTTTAAGGTTTCTTCACTGCCATTTGGTGGAGCAATAAATATTGGCGCAATACCATATTTTATAGCAGCGTCGCGAAATGGTGGGCTTTCGCGTAGTGGTAAATCGGCGATTAATACAGAATCAACACCTACAGCGGCCATATCTTTATAAAAGGTATCAATACCACGGGCAAAAACTAAGTTCCCATAAAGTAATAAACCAATAGGGATATTAGGTGCGTAAGCACGAACTTTAGCTAAAACATCCAAACATGAATCAGTGTCCACTCCTGAGTTCAATGCTCGAAGGGCTGCTCTTTGAATGGTAATACCGTCAGCACTCGGGTCTGAAAATGGAATGCCTAATTCTAAGGCATCAGCGCCGGCATCAATTAATGCTTTAATTATTTCAAAGGATTGTTCAAGGTTTGGATCGCCAATCGTCACAAAAGGAATAAAAGCACCTTGTTTTTTTTCTTTCAATTGAGTGAAAGCTTGGTTGTAACGTGTTGTCATTATTTTATTTGAAGTGATAGCTGAGCTCATTATACTTCTCCTTGATTTTGTTCTTCAGCTTCTAAAACTGTTTGTACATGGGCTAAATCTTTATCACCTCGTCCTGATAAATTGACTAAGAATACGGTTTCTTCCGTTACAGCTTCGGCCATTTTTATCGCTTGAGCGAGAGCATGAGAAGACTCAAGCGCAGGTATAATACCTTCATTCATCGCTAAGGTTTTAAAAGCACTTAACGCTTCATCATCATTAATAGGAACATATTGAGCTCGTCCCGTATCTTTCAAAAAGGCATGTTGAGGACCAACAGCTGGGTAGTCAAGACCAGCAGAAACAGAGTAAGACTCTTCAATTTGACCTGATTTGTCTTGCATAATGTATGTGTAATTTCCGTGAAGCATACCTTTAGTACCAGCTACTAGAGTAGCACCATGTTGATTGGTATCAACACCTTTACCACCCGCTTCAACGCCAATAAGCTTTACGTTAGTTTCCTTGATAAAGTCTTGGAACATACCAATGGCATTTGAACCACCACCAACACAGGCGATAACGTAATCAGGCAATCGACCTTCTTGTTTAAGGATCTGTTGCTTAGCTTCTTCACCAATCATTTTTTGAAATTCACGTACGATGGTTGGGAACGGGTGAGGACCAGCCGCAGTACCCAATAAATAATGGGCATTTTCATAATTTGCTGACCAGTCGCGCAATGCTTCATTAACGGCATCTTTTAACGTACCAGAACCCGCGGTAACAGGAATAACTTCAGCACCCATTAATCTCATACGGAAAACATTCGGTTGCTGGCGTTCGCAATCCACTGCGCCCATGTAAACTTTACATTTTAAGCCTAATAATGAACAAGCGATTGCTGAAGCAACACCATGTTGACCTGCACCTGTTTCAGCAATAACTTCTGTTTTACCCATGCGTTTGGCAAGTAATGCTTGGCCAAGTACTTGATTGGTTTTATGTGCACCACCGTGCAATAAATCTTCACGTTTCAAATAAATTTTAGCGAGTGGGTTTTTGCATAAATTACGGGTTAACGTTAGTGGTGTTGGACGACCTGCATAATTTGTTAATAAGTCATTAAACTCAGCCAAGAAACTTTCGTCTTCTTGTGATTCAATGAATGCTTGTTCTAATTGCTCAAGAGCTGGTACTAATAATTCTCCGACGAACATGCCGCCAAATTCACCAAAATAAGCGGGTAACGTTTTTTTAGCTTTTACTGTTTCTTGATTTGCTGTTTGTTCTGTCATTTTCTTTATTCCTAATTCGGTATACACACTTTGTGTGTTTGCTATGACTAATATCGAGTCTAATAGTGTCTAATGGCGGCGAAAACTTGTTGAAGTTTTTCGCGGCTTTTAACGCCTGGGCTTGTTTCAACACCAGAGTTGAGATCCAAACCAAATAAATCTAGTGATGTTTTCTGGCTAATCGCTTGTTCTATATTATCGATAGACAAACCTCCGGCTAGAAAACATTGGGTCAAGTCTTGCTCAGATTCGGCTAACGCTCGCCAATTAAACGTTTCACCACTACCAGCATTCTTGCCATCTAAAATATGAAATTGTGCATTATCCATGAGTTCTGGGACATCACTCTCTACCGGTAAGGCTTTCCATATTTGACAGGTTTTTGGTAATAAAGGTTGTAGTGAATTAATATATTCTGTCGTTTCATTGCCATGAAGCTGCACGGCGAATAAGTTAAGATTTGTTGCAAGTTGGACGACTTCTTCAATGGGATGATTAACGAATACACCAACATATTTCAAAGAGGGTACTTGCTCGACAATTGCTTGAGCTTGCTCATTAGTAACAAAGCGAGGCGATTTTTCAGCAAAAATTAAACCGCCAAACTGTGCACCTGCATTAGCGGCTTCTTGTGCGTGATCAGATTGAGTTAAACCACATACTTTATTGTTACCATAAATGAGTTTTCGACAGGCTAAGTCAATATCGTCTTCTGCCATAATCGAGCTACCGACTAAGAATCCGTCTACTGCTGGTGCTAATTCTCGAACTTGCTCATTGGTATATATACCTGATTCAGAAATAATAATGCGATCTGCAGGTAATGTAGGAGCGTAATCAAATGTTCTAGCGATGTCGGTGGATAAATCACGCAAATCGCGGTTATTAATACCGATCAATTTTGCACCTAATTCAATCGCTCTGTCGCGTTCTTCATCATTTGATATTTCTGTTAAAACCGCTAAGTTATATTGCTCTGCAATAGCCGCTAGCGCTTTATATTCGTCGTCTGACAAAACACTGAGCATTAATAGAATTGCATCAGCGCCATAATAACGCGCCAAATATACTTGGTATGCATCAACGAAAAAATCTTTATTAAGTACAGGACAATTTACGGTATCAGTAACAATTTTTAAATACTCAAATGTGCCTTGAAAATATTTTTCATCGGTTAAAACAGATATAGCAGCAGCGTATTTATCGTAAATTTGGCAAATGGCTTTTGGGTCAAAATCTTCACGGATCAAGCCTTTTGACGGTGATGCCTTTTTACACTCTAAAATAAAACCGGCATATGCTTGCCCTTGTTTTCTATCAAGTGCAGCGTACATATCTTTTTGGGTAGGGACTAAGCTGTCAATAAAACCACTCAACGGAAAATCAATTTTACGTTGTTCAATTTCAATGCGTTTGTCAGCAACAATTTTCTCTAATATATTTGCCATGTTATGTCGTTGCCTCTAAGCTTGTGTTTGATATTGCTACCATATTTTCTAATGTTGTTAATGCTTTACCTGAAGATAATACTTCACTTGCCATGTTCGCTGCTGCTTTTAAATTACTCGCTTTATCATGTAAATATAATAATGCGGCACAGTTTATAATCACCGCAGCATTGTGAGCTGGTTGACCTTTGCCTGAAAGAATTGCGCGAATATATCCAGCATTCTCTTGCGGTGTTCCACCTTTAATATCTTCAAGTGTGTAACTCGGTAGTCCAAAATCAGTAGGAGAAATTACACGTGTTGTGCATTGTCCGTTTTTAATTTCGCTTATTTGAGTGTTACCGTGTAATGCTATTTCATCTAAACCACTACCATGAACAACCCAACCACGTTTTACGCCTGTTAAAAGTAAACTTTCGGCCATAACATTAATAAGCTCAGGTGTATAAACACCAAGAAGCATAATACTCGGTGAAGCAGGGTTTACTAACGGGCCCAATATATTAAATAACGTACGCACGCCCATTGCTTTTCTCACTGGCCCTGCATGTCTAAAACCAGGGTGATAAGCTGGCGCATATAAAAAACACAAATTAGTTTGCGCTAAACATTCACTGGCAGTTGCTGGCGACATCATCAAATTAACGCCAAAGGCTTCTAGTAAATCAGCAGAGCCAGACATGCTTGAAACACTTCGGTTTCCGTGTTTTGCCATTTTCAAACCACAAGCTGCCGCTAATATTGCCGCGGTAGTTGAAATATTTATGGTATTTGCGCCGTCTCCACCTGTGCCAACACAATCAGCTACATTGTTTGCTTGTGATGGGAATGGTGTTGCTGAACTTCTTATAGCAAGTGCAGCACCGGAAATTTCGTTAGCGGTTTCACCTTTTATTTTCAATGCTGTTAACACACTAGCTAACAGTACGGGTTCAACCTCACCTTTGATCATTTGTTTGAAAAAGATTTCTGCGTCAGTTTGGCTGATATCACACCCATCAACGAGTTGTTGTAAAATTTTACTCATGTGAAGCTCCTGCTGCATTGACTTTGTCTGTCGCGAATGAGGTTGTCGCTGATAAACTTTGTGTTAATAAATAACTAATGGTTTGCGCTAATAACGTACCGCCGTAGGTGGTTAAAATTGACTCAGGGTGAAATTGAAAGCCTAATGCCGAATCACTTTTATGCTCAATTGCCATCGGTAAGCTGATTTGTTCAGACGTTATATATTCTGCAATAATATCGAGTGTTTTAGGCACATTACTCGCCACTAAAGAATGATAACGAGCGACAGGTAATGGATGATTAATACCTTCAAAGACGCCGTTTTGGCGATGAGTAACATTAGATGCTTTGCCATGAACTATTTCAGGAGCGCGAACGATGTCTCCGCCGTAATGTTCAATTAACGCTTGATGACCTAAACAAATACCTAATATAGGATATTTACCGGCACATTTTGCAATTAAAGCCATCAAGCAACCTGCTTTACTCGGTTCACCAGGTCCGGGGGACAAAACAAGTAGCACGCGGTCAGTACAATTTTTCATTTGCTCAAAGATGAAGTCAGCAGACAATGTGTTGCGATAAATTGTTGGTTCGAAACCTAAACATTGAAATTCGTCTACAAGGTTATAGGTAAATGAATCAAGGTTATCAAGCATGAAAATTTTAACGCTTTCACTGTCATTATTGTCTTTATGATTTACGTTATTATTACTGTTAAAATCATGCATGATTATTCTCCTTATTTGGCATTGCACTTATCTCGATGGTAAATAGCTCTGCATTTTGAATAGCATTGATCACCGCTTGTGCTTTTTGCTTTGTTTCGTTGGCTTCTGACTGAGGGTCTGAATCGTAAACTACGCCAGCTCCCGCTTGAACATGGGCGATACCATGTTTAACAAAAGCAGAACGTATAACAATACAAGTGTCCATTTCACCGTCGCCTGTTAAATAACCAACGGCACCGCCATAACTACCCCTCCGCTTTCCTTCAACTTCACGTATCAATTGTGTTGCTTTTACTTTTGGTGCTCCAGATAACGTGCCCATGTTCATACAAGCTTGGTATGCGTGAAGGGCGTCTAAGTCGAGATCTAAGGTGCCACAGACTCTAGACACTAAATGCATAACATGAGAATAACGATCAACTTTCAGTAAATCAGCCACATACCGAGTGCCAGCTTGGCTAACGCGTGCAATATCGTTACGTGCTAGATCTACTAGCATGGTGTGTTCAGCCAATTCTTTTTTATCTAAACGTAGTTCAAGTTCAATACGGCTGTCTAAATCGAGAGAAATTGAACCGTCTTTATTAAATCCACGTGGGCGAGTGCCAGCAATAGGATAAATTTCTACCTGTCGGTTTTTGTGTTGATATTTCAATGCAGATTCTGGAGAAGCACCAAAAATACAAAAGTCGCTATCTTTTAGGTAAAACATATAAGGACTAGGGTTACTTTGTTTTAATGCTTTGTAAGCATTTAAGGTATTTGAACAACTAAGGGTAAATGTGCGAGAAGGAACCACTTGAAAAATATCACCTGCACGAATATTTTCTTTTAACTGGTTAACGGTATTGCAGAACTGTTCATCAGAAATATCGCTGCTAACTCCGTTTTTTTCAATAGGGCTTTCACTCGCATTAGCGAGTGGAATTTCGTGTGCAATATATTGCTGAGCAAGAATACTTTTTATATCGGCTAAACGTTGACGAATAGCGGCTAAATTATTGTTAGCCTTGTTTCCTGAAAAAACATTACCAATGACTTCAGTTGATTGCGCTTCATGGTCGATAACAACAACAGTTTCGGCAAGGTAATAAACAAAATCAGGACACGTATTATCGCCATTACTTACTGTCGGTAATTCTTCAGTCATCGACATCATATCGAAAGCAAAAACACCACCAAGAAATACGGCAAAAGGGTGGCCGCTTATATTTTGTAATTGATTAAATAAGCGCAAACTTTGAAAAGGGTTAATCGCTAATAAGCGGGATTTCTCATCAAGTTGTTGAGTAATTTCGGGGAAAACAGCAATAAAAAAATTTTTGTTAAATGTTAAGGCAGCGTGTTCAGCTAATTGCTGTTGTGCAAATTCAAGTGCTGCTTGGCCATTTTTAGTTAAGGCTTCAAAACTGACTACATTACCATGGCAAGTAATTTTTAATGCCGCATCGGTAAGTAATAAGCTTTTTAATTGATGCTTTTTATCAATTTCAGCTGATTCAAGCAATAAATTATTATCGGTGTTTTGGCTTAACTGATGAAATATAGCCAGTGGATCTGTTTGATATTTTACTGTTTCTGACAAGGTGTTAACACTGCCAGTTTGCTCATTTATAGCAAAAGTATTCTGATGGTTCATATTTTTTCCTAACGTCTAGCTTCTAATAATAATTAATGG
>Ga0233426_10004160_pt1 | contig 10961 bp, 14 predicted proteins | sample SI_118_April2016_6_FD_179875 | JGI IMG/M metagenome (GOLD analysis project Ga0233426, IMG submission 179875) | Seawater microbial communities from Saanich Inlet, British Columbia, Canada - SI_118_April2016_10_MG | ecosystem: Environmental > Aquatic > Marine > Inlet | place: Canada: British... | reverse complement strand
TAGTTTCAAATCTTCTAATCATGCTGCTCTTGAAAAGGCAGTCATTGATGGTATGGGAATTGGGCTATTTACTACTTTTTTAGCCTTAGAGAATAAAGACTTAGAACTAGTAATGCCTTTAATAGATGAATGGAGGAGTGACCTTTGGATTGTAACACATGTAGATTTGCATAGAACTGCAAAAGTAAAGGCCTGTTCAGATTTAATCAAAAAACAGGCACAATTAATACTTTCAAGAAATTCTTAATCTCAAAACAAACCCCATCATCCTTATCATTGAATGATTTACACCCCCCCATACACCACCTCCTGTGAGGAGACCACACTTAGTTCTTTACAACCAGACACTCCCCGACAACCCTATCCCAATCTTGTAATATTGGCTAATCATGGTATAACAATGCTTCTTCTAAATCACAAAAAATAAACAATAACCATTAAGACAATGTGTAAAAATGTCTAATGAAAAAATAAAAGGGAGGTGTTTTTGTGGTTCTGTAGAACTCGTAGTTACTGGAGAACCCTCAGCAATGGGCTATTGTCATTGTAAAGACTGTGCTGCATGGAGCGCAACACCAATAAATTCCTACAGTTTTTGGGGTTTTAATCAACTGGAAATTACAAAAGGCTTAGAAAATATTCAAACGTTCTCTAAGACCGACCATAGCAAGAGAAAGTTCTGTAAAAAATGCGGTGGCCATATTATGACAGAGCATCCAAGTTCAAACTTAGTAGATATTTTTGCAGTGATATTGGAGGGTTTTTCGTTTAAACCTTCCATTCATGTAAATTATGAAAGTAAAACTGTTTCTGTCAAAGACGGTTTACCAAAGTTCAAAGATCTCCCTGAAGAATTCAACGGTTCTGGAAAAATTTTGCCAGAGTGAATACTTAAATTTTTAGTTAATAAATAAGCTACTCAAGTCAATTGTAACAAAACTGTTTGCTGCCTTTCCTTGAGTCCAAAATAATTTCTACTTAAAAAGAGCAATGGATCGTTACTAACCCATTGTTCTATTGAATTTATGATGAAGATATATTGTTACACTGGTTTTTGATACCATTCCTCTCGATAAGTATATTGATTTCATTTTCCAGCAAATGCGCTCTTTCATAGCTTTCTATCGACTCCATTTCTAAAAAGAGACGAGGGTAGTTCCCATACAACAATGAGTCAAAGGTCTGAATATATTCTCCTTGGCAACCATACATTTGTGATAATGCCACAAGATGTTCTCCTTTTCCCTGAGCCACCTCCTCAGACAATTTGTTCCAGGCAATATCAAGGTACTGTACTCGGTTACTTTTAACAAAATCCCAATTTTTGCAGCCTAAACTGCCGGAGGTACTAGCAAAAATAAAAGTACTTCCAGAAGAATAATCTGTTGTCGAAGCCAATGGATCTTCACTGGCAAATCCCATTGAACCTCCTTCGTGACAAGCAAAGACAGTGGAAGTCTGAAACAAAAATAAGAAGAGAAGTCCAAAAAGTATATTTAATTTTAGAATTTTCATGTTTGCTCCTAAATTTAATAATAAAAATGTGAATACTACTAATACAGAAAAGTAATGCTAATTTAAATCATTTTAAAATTCAAGCGTATTTGATGAAAAAATAGTCCTTCGTAGTTTTATACTTCCGGCAAGATCAGGCCCATCATCTCCTTTAAGTAATCCCTACTAATTCTTCACAAATCAGACAACCTCCAAGTAAAATCCCCAGACATTGAAAAAGAATAAGAGTTGTGTTATAAAATCGATTAAAATTATGAAGTCATCGGAGTTGCGCCAGTTTCCATTCTGATTCCTTTACCGTTTTTTAAATTAATTACACCTAATACCGCTTCCTTGTCACCACTTGGAAAATCTATAAATCGATGTGTAACCACTATGTCATCGTTTTCATAGATAACTCTATAGTTATTTAATACAACTCGTGGACCATCTGATGTCCACATATTCAGCATGTCTTCCTTAGGTATTTCTTTACCGGATTGATGTCTGACAAATACAAATTCGTCATCCAACAACGCCGCAAGAGCATCTCGATCCCTAGCGTCGAATGCCTTATCCCATTTTTCTACAAAACTCATTTGTTCCTTGAATATTAAAATTGATGGCGGAGGGGCAGGTATAATCATCCCAAAGAGCCCTTTTTTCCACTAAATAATAACACCCACAAAATAAACTCCCAAGTGATAATCCCAAAAATATTGTAATACAAACCGATTGATGTTATATATTGGATTCTCATATACCGACTGATGGAAAGAGAATTTATCACTTTACCAGTTTGATACAATCGCTGCTGAACATTTAATTTTTGAAGCATTGCAGGAATCATTATGAAAGCAATTTTATGTAAATCTTATGGACCACCAGAAAATTTGGTGCTTGAAGAGGTGCAAGATTTAAATCCGAAAGAGGGAGAAGCATTGGTAGATGTGCATTCTGCAGCATTAAATTTCCCTGACACTTTACAGATTGCTGGAGAATACCAGTATCAACCTCCTTTACCTTTCATCCCTGGCTCAGAGGCTTCAGGTATTATTATAGAATTGGGCCCAAATATAAAAGGGCTTGAAATAGGCGATCGTGTGATGGCGGTTCCAGGAGTTGGAGCTATGGCAGAGCAAGTATGTGTCCCTGCGAGTGGTTTGAGGAAAATACCTGATAGTATGAATTTTAAAACGGCTTCTGGATTTCCTATGGTTTATACCACTTCATACTATGCATTAAAACAACGAGCTAATTTACAGCCTGGAGAAACACTTTTAGTCCTTGGTTCTAGTGGTGGGGTTGGTGTAACGGCTGTTGAATTAGGAAAGTTGATGGGAGCTCAAGTGATTGCAGGAGCTAGTTCTGAAGAAAAGTTACAGTTTGCTAAAAAAGCTGGAGCTGATTTCTTAGTCAACTACAGTGATGGAAATTTGAAAACAAAAGTTAAAGAGTTGACAAAAGGTAAAGGAGCCGATGTTATTTATGACCCTGTGGGAGGTGATCTCTTTGACCAAGCAACAAGATGTATCAATTGGAATGGCCGATTGTTAGTTGTTGGATTCACAAGTGGAAGAATCCCTGAATATAAAGCTAACCTTGCACTACTGAAAGGCTCTTCAATGGTCGGAGTGTTTCTTGGTCGATTTGCGACTGAAGAACCAGAGGCATATGAGACTAATATGGACGAATTATTTGAATTCTTTAAACAGGGAAAAATTAAGCCTGCCGTGAATCAATCTTTTAAAATGGATGATTTTGTTTCTGCTTTTAATATATTTAAAGAGCGCAAAGTAATGGGTAAGGTAACTCTTGAATTCAAAAAATAAAATTGATCCGGATTTTACACAATATGTAATCCTCGGGGCCTGCAATCCAGGACTTGTTTTTCGGGTTTTATCTAAGGAAATAGATATCGGCCTGTTCCTGCCTTGCAACGTAGTTGTTTATGAAGATCCGGAAAAAGGAGAAACTATTTTAGGATTCATTGATCCGGAAATGATGGTGAAGGCAGCCGGAAGAACTGAATTAGATATTTTTGCAAAAAATGTACGAGAAAAATTACAAACTGCACTTGATTCAGTTTAAGCTTAAGTAGTACGTTTAGATGAGAAAAGTTTGCTTTTCACTGATCCTGTGTTACACTCGCCTTTGAAATGTGATTGATTTAAAGAACAGTAAAACTAAATCTTTTTCAGGTGAGCGGTTTCTACAATGGGAAAAGTAATTACATTCGCCAGCCAAAAAGGCGGAGTAGGTAAAACAACATCAGCCGTTCATTTGGCTACTGCCTTTGCACTTGGCGGTTATAAGACCCTCTTGGTCGACCTTGATCCACAAGGTTCCGTTCACCATTCTCTTGGATTAGACAAACCAGATGGATTAGGAATACGTGAAGTTTTTTGCACACCAAGTGTTTCGTCACATGAAATTATTCAAACCGGTAAACACCAGAATCTTGACCTACTGCTTTCGAATATTCAAGACCTCCTGACAGAACAAACTGTAAACAAAATAGCTGCTGATTATTATCATTTTTCACAATGGTTGGAACAAAATGCATCCAGTAGCTATGAGTTTATAATTGTCGATCCACCGGCATCTACAAGCTCCCTCAGCATTAATGCAATGCTTGCTGCGAACCTCGTCATTGTGCCTCTGGAATGTGAAGCATTGGCCATTAAATCTCTCAAACGCTTTTTGCAGGCATTTAAGGAACTTCAGAGGACAATTGAACCAAGGTTGCGCCTGGCTGGAATTTTACTGACTATGTATAATGATGAAATTCTGACTCACCAGCAAATATGCAAACAGGTATACCAAACACTGGGCGATTCTGTTTTTGAAACCATTATTCCAAATTGTCCACATATTCTGGAAGCAAGTTCTTTAGGAATAGATGTGATACAGCGTCACTTGAATTCAGCCGGTGCAACTGGTTACATACGTCTTGCCAATGAATTGCTGGATCGCTTCCTGTTACCAAAATCTCTGGAAGTTAGCTAATAAAAACTAACTCCTGAAAAAATTTATCTATATATCCTGATTTTTCTCATGTAGGTGAACTTAGACTTGATTTACTGACAAACATATTCCTCAAAATCAGTAATGTTTTACAAGCCGTTATATTCCCAACTTCTTCTGATCTTAGTTTTTTTCACTTTTATTATTGGCGTTTTTCCTCTTGCTGCAGGAGATACCAATGATAAAGATCAAAATATTGATCCATTGCTGGCAAAGGTATACAAGCAGGAAAATGTATCAAAATGGTGGGTCAGTGAAAAACTGGATGGGGTACGCGCAATTTGGAATGGTAAAAAACTTCATTTTCGCAGCGGCAAACTAATTAGTGCTCCAAACTGGTTCATAGAAAATTTTCCTGAACAGTTAATGGATGGTGAACTTTGGATGGGACGAGGAACTTTTGAAAAGCTTTCCGGAATTGTCCGCAAAATTCAGCCAAATCATAACGAATGGAAACAGGTTAGTTACATGTTATTTGAGCTTCCGAAGCATCCAGGAACTTTCACCCAGAGGGTCCGTAAAATGGTAAAATTGACAGAGACCCTAAAAATTTCCTGGCTCCAGCCCATACCTCAAATTCGCCTGAATTCAGAGAATGCCCTGTTGAATATGCTGGATGAAATTGTAACAAAGGGTGGTGAAGGATTGATGCTGCATCAGGCTGATTCACTTTATCACAGTGGAAGAAGCAACGACTTGCTGAAACTCAAACCGTGGCAGGATGCAGAAGCCACAGTTGTAGAAATTTTACCCGGAAAGGGCAAATTCACCGGGATGATGGGCTCATTACTGGTGGCTGATGAAAGCGGCCGCATATTTCGTATAGGTACAGGTTTCAGTAATAAAGAACGAAGAAATCCACCTGCTGTAGGAACTGTTATAACATACAAATTCACTGGAACCACAAAGAAAGGCCTGCCAAAATTTGCCAGTTTTTTACGTATATATCAGCAGTTTTGAAAAACCTGAAAACTCAACTAAAAACAGCCGGTACTGGAGCATGAGTGCAGAATTTTGAAATAGGATTTTGGACTGTACTGGGACTGATAATCGGCAGTTTTGTAAATGTTTGCCTTGATCGGCTTCCGCTGCAGTTTGCAGACAAAACAAGACGCTTGAGTTTGTTGAATGCACCTGAAATTTCCACTTTCCTGAAACAGCAACTCCAGGATCAATCCCTGAATTTATTCAAACCGGCATGTTCTTTTTGTTTTTCCTGCGGACATCAGCTCAAATGGTTTGAAAAAATCCCGATATTGTCATTTATTTTAAGTAAAGGACGTTGCCGTAAATGTAAGTCCACAATCGGGTTTAGAACGATCTGGATAGAAACCATGCACGGACTGTGGTACGCCAGTACTGCCTGGTTATTACAGGGCTGGGTCTGGCCTCTATTTTACAATATTAGCTTTTCTTTATTGTTGATTCTGGGATACTGCTGGAGTTGTAATCAGGTTCGAAAGACACTGCTATCTACAGGAGGAGTTTTGTTGATCCTGGTTTTTTGCGTTAAATATTTTGGATTTTAAAATGAAAAAGCTGCTGCTGATATTACTCAAAATTTTGGTCGTCGGAACCATTTTGATTTACCTGGTACGAAGTGGTCGCTTAAATTTTGAAAAATTGATGCTCTTCCGGGATGCTCCGGAAATACTCGCGATGATGGTTGCTATACTCATTTTGGCAGTGGTGCCTATGGCGACATTTCGCTGGTGGCTATTATTGCGTGCGATTGGAATACAATTAAATCCAAAGCAGACTTTTGTGCTGACCTGGATTGGTAATTTTTTCAACACCACACTTCCAGGAGCGGTGACTGGAGACGTGGTAAAGGGATATTATGTGATCAAGGCACAAGAGGAAGATGGACGTACCAGAGCGTTTATGACACTGCTAATTGACCGGTTTGTGGGTTTGTTCGGTTTGATTGTCATGGCATTTTTTGCACTAGTCTTTAATTTTGAATTAATAATTTCACATGAACGACTTCACAGTCTGGCATGGATAATTGTTGCTCTATTTGGAGGAACGGTCCTTTTTTATTCAATTGTGTTGTTTCCATTTAAGGAGGGTCGTGATCCTTTCCTTCGACTTTTTCAGCACCTGCCTGCAAGCAAATTCAGTATCAAAGTCTATTCCGCATTCAAAAGTTATCAACATCAAAAAACAACTTTATTCTTAACATTATTTTTGTCCATAGGCCTTCACACTTTAATTGCACTGATTTTTTTCCAGGTTGGACATTTGGTGGGCATTAAAGAAATGGAATTGGCAACCCAATTTTTTCTAATGCCGATTGGCTTAATCACCGTAGCCATTCCAATTGCCCCGGGTGGAATCGGAATTGGTCATGCGGCCTTTGAGACACTTTACCAACTGGCCGGACTTTCCGGAGGAGCAGACATTTTCAATCTCTTCATTATTGTCCAGCTGGGAGTTTTTATGTTGGGCGGAATTCCATATTTTCTTTACAGCAGCAATTATCAAATACCAAAGCATTCTGAAAAAATGTTTGAAGAAGACTCTGAAAAATAACAAGACTTCTGTTCAATTAATCCTCAGCATGTAAAATCAACAGGTGTTCCTGAACGCATGACGAGAGGGCGTTTAAATCATAACCTCCTTCCAGCAGACTCAAAATTCTGCCGCCTGCATATTGTCCCGCCAACTGCTTCAACTCTCTCGTCAACTCCCGAAAAGTTCGCTCTGTGAGATTAAGTGAAGCCAAAGGATCATCGCGGTGCGCATCAAATCCGGCAGAAACTAAGACAAAATCCGGCTTGTATTCATCTAATTTTGGTTGAACCTGATCATAAAAAATCTGCAAATATTCTTCATCACCCATTCCAGGAGGAACGGGAACATTAAGAGTAAATCCAGCACCTCCGCCACTTCCGCGTTCATGGGCAAAACCTGTTCCCGGAAAACTTGTGCGTGGATCCTGATGAATACTGGCAAAAAATATATCGGCCCGTTCTTCAAAAAAATGCTGTGTTCCGTTTCCATGATGAACATCAAAATCAAAAATCAGAACCCGTTTGAAACCCATCTCTCTTGTCAAAAATTCTGCTGCAAGGGCAATGTTGTTGAAAAAACAAAAACCCATTGCAGAATCATTTTCTGCATGATGCCCCGGTGGACGAACGGCGCAAAATGCGTTATCAAGCCGACGTTCAGCCACCTCAATAACTCCGTCCAGCACTGAGCCGACAGCATGCGCAGCTGCATTAAAAGTTTGTGGAGAAATAATGCAGTCCGGCGTGTGGAGTGTTCTAGCTCCGCTTTCAGCCGCAGCTTCGACTGCTGAAATCAGTTTCTCTGAATGCAATAATTTTATTTCCTGTGATGTCGCAGAACGTCCCGACTGCAGTATTAATCTTTCAAGCAATCCCCCTGACTCAAGTTTTTCTTGTATCGCCCTCAAACGATTAGCGTTTTCCGGATGCGAGCCCGTATCGTGTTCAAGGTAAATAGGATTCGTATAAAATCCGGTGTTCATGTGGGTTCCATTTTTTACGGCAAGAGATTTTTGAAAAGTGAATGATGTAAAATTCTAGCTCAGTCTGACTTTCCTTCTCAAGACAAAGTGTGTTCTGTGTCGTTTTTTATGCTTCACAGATTGTGTTTGAGATGCAGTTTGGTTAAAATCGAGGTAACAAATGCTATATTACCATAATTAACTCTGTATTTTCAGTTTGGAGACAGATGGCACTTTTAGAAATTCATACTTTTCCAGATTCAGTTTTGAGGCAAAAGGCTGAGCCGGTAACACTTTTTGATCAAGAGCTTGATGAAACCGCACAATCAATGTTGGAAACAATGTACTATTCCGGCGGAATAGGTTTGGCGGCCATTCAAGCAGGTATCCTGAAACAAATAATTGTTATTGATTTAAAAAGTGGTGAGGAAGACACCGAACTTCGGGAACCTCATGTTTTCATCAATCCTGAAATACTGGAAAAATCCGGAACTACTGTCTCTGAAGAAGGTTGCTTGAGTGTGATTGAGTTCCGGGCCGAAGTTGATCGTGCTGAAGAAATCATCATTGAATATCAGGATATTGCCGGAAATTCTAAAAAAATGGAAGCCGAAAATATGATGTCTATTTGTCTGCAGCATGAAATCGACCATTTGAATGGCATTTTATTCATTGATCATTTACCACTGCTTAAACAGAAAATGATTAAAAAACGGTTGACCAAACTCGCTAGTGATGAGGCCTGATTTTGCGTTATTTTTTTTTCTGCATTATTTTTATTTCTTCTTGGTTTGTCTTCTTTTTAGGTAGTAACTTTGCATTTGCTGAAGTTCGGGATTATGCACATGCGATTGTCACAACTTCCACTGGAAAGAAAATCTCTGTCGAAGTCGCAGACACAGTTGATAAACGAAGCTTGGGACTGGGTAAACGTTCTGGTCTAGAAAATGGCTGGGGCATGTTGTTTGTCTTTGAAAAACGTAAACAGCATGGTTTTTGGATGAAAAATATGCAGTTCCCATTGGATATCATTTGGCTGGATAATCACTTAATTGTTCACATTCTCCGGAATGTTCAGCCGGAAAAGTCAGGAGTTATTCCTCCTGTAATGACACCTCCTGTGGTTGGAAATTTTGTGCTGGAAATTGACTCAGGACGTGCCGACGAACTAAAACTTCAAGTAGGTCAACGATTAAAGTATCAATTTTGAACTGGTTAACCCAGAAAAAACATTAACATAATGTGCAAAATGGCTAAATCACAAATTATATGCGTAGTAGACGACGAACCGGCGATTCGGGAGACACTTGAAAATGTTCTTTCTGATGAAGGCCATCCGGTGATGTCCTGCAGGGACTCTGAAGATTTTTATGCAAAACTGGAGAAACAAACTCCAGCTTTGGTACTGTTGGACATCTGGCTTCCCGGAACGGATGGAATGGCAATTCTCAGTCAGTTGCGTGAAACTCATCCGGACATTCCCGTAATCATGATGAGTGGACACGCGGGCATCGATGCAGCAGTAAATGCAATAAAATTGGGTGCTGTCGATTTTTTGGAAAAACCACTGCGACTTGAAATTTTGCTCAACAAAATTTCAATTGTTCTTTCCAATAAACCTCCAAAAAAAATCAAAGATCTAGCCTCAGATACTCTGCTGGAAGTAGCAAAAATTATCAATCCCATAATACCTTCTGGAGCAGTACAATTACAGGATTCAAAACGTCCCCAGAGAACCTTGAAAGGCAATGTTGTTTTGAATGGTAAAGGGCTTTTGACAGGTAGAAACACCGGTGTTATTTTAAGTCCACTTGATCCTAACTCTGGGATTGTTTTTCAAACATTAGATGATACATCTTTACCTGCACATATCACAAATATAGAAAATTTTTCTCAATCTGTGGCAAAGCAATCATTTAGTGCAAACTCGACTGTATTAGCTCGTGATAACCGTCTGGTACGGACAGTCGAACATTTGATGGCTGCTTTGCATATGGCCGGAATAACCAATGTTTTAGCTAAAGTCGATGAAGAAATACCCAACATTGACGGTTCAGCAAAGGATTTTAGTGAACTTATCAAAGAAGCTGGAATACTGGATCAAAATGAATCAGCAAAAGATGCTGTAGTTTTGGAGCCAATTCAGGTGGGGCGTAAAAAATTGGATGAAAAACACCTCTATGTGGAACCGTATGAAGGCTTTGAGGTTAAAATGCGTGTTGATTATGACGCTCCTATTGGAGAGCAAAAACTAACCTTTAATTCTGAAAAGGATTCTTTCAACAGTGATATTGCACCAGCAAGGTCTTTCAATACCTTCGAGAATATTGACATGGCGCAAAAAAAAGGAACTGTCGGCAGCGGCTATCTTGATTCTCATATAATCATACATGAGGGAAAGGTCATCAATACAGACTTACGTTATCCGGATGAGTTTGTACGACACAAAATACTTGATCTCATCGGAGACCTTTATCTTCTTGGATATCCACTGCGAGGAAGAGTTGTTGCCAATATGACATCACATGGTTACAATCAGGCTCTGGTTCAAAAATTACATGTTGCACTGATAACCTGAGTAATATGCGCCACCAAGCTAGATCATACGCACTACAGGCCCTTTATCAGGCGGAACTGCTTCAAAGTAAAGCCATGAAACATGCTGATCGTTTTTTGGAGCAACTTGAAACCAGTCCGGAAATAAAAGAATTTGCACGGGAACTGGTAGCAGGGACGCTCCAGCATCGCAAACACCTTGACCGATATTTGCGGCGTAACCTGGAACACTGGAAACTGAACCGTCTTTCCACCACTGTCCGGAATATATTACGTCTGGCAACCTATGAACTTTATCACCATCCGGAACTATCCCATAGTGTTGTCATTGACGAAGCTGTAGAGCTATGCAAAGATTTTGTAGATGACACTTCACATGGTCTGACAAATCGTGTTTTACAAAGAG
>Ga0233426_10004157_pt1 | contig 10964 bp, 10 predicted proteins | sample SI_118_April2016_6_FD_179875 | JGI IMG/M metagenome (GOLD analysis project Ga0233426, IMG submission 179875) | Seawater microbial communities from Saanich Inlet, British Columbia, Canada - SI_118_April2016_10_MG | ecosystem: Environmental > Aquatic > Marine > Inlet | place: Canada: British... | reverse complement strand
GGTAGTGGTTTCAGTTTTGCTGATTTACAAGCCGATAGAGCGGGCACTCGATTAGCTATGATAGTCACTAAATCAGAATCACACGCAAAACAATCGCAAGTTCTGTTGTCATCAATAACCGATGAACAATTACTACCTAGTATTGAAGGGTTGCACGAAGGTTTGAATGAAGACAGTTTTGAAAAGAAATTTAAAGATGTTCGTTCTAAGGATTATCAACAAACATTAAACGAAATAGATAACCGATTGAAAAGTTTACCTGTTTATCAGTTAGGCTGGGAATAAAATAACTAAAAGTTAAAGCTAAAATTGACTCTATTAATCAATGGTTAAGCGTTATCACCTAAGTGATAATGAGTTTGTTATTGATCTTTTAGTGCTTAGTTTTTGCTTTGCTTATTCTAGCCAACTGCAACTTAACCGCTATATGGCGTTATGCGACAGATAATTAATATTACAGCCGGAAAGATACATTGTGGAAGTTGATAAAAACCGTGGTAGATAACTTAAACAACTATAACGCAAAAATCATTAGTCAGGTTGGGCAATATATTTATGACAATAGTGGCCAATCGATCAGCTTGGACTGTTTGGCAAGTTATACTGGCTATTCCAAGTACCATTTTAACCGTATTTTTTTTGCAGCGACGGGTTAGCAGTTAGGTGAGTTTATTCAGCGACATAAACTGGAAAAGGCGCTGCACTTAATTAAGCAGGGAAACCACAATATTATCGATGTTGCTCTTAGTGTTGGTTATGATTCCCCTTCCTCTTTTTCTAGGGCGTTTAAAAAGAACTTCTCTGTCACACCAAGCGACGTAGTTCAAGGTAAGCTTCCGATTAATGAACGTGCTGGTAACTTAAAACCTAAAAAACTAATAACTGATCCCAAGTTAGAACCTGTTTGGAAAACGTTACCTGAACGAAAAGTGTACGGTTTCTATGGCAAAGGTTTCAACGAGCAATCTTTTTCCGCAGTGGCCGGAAAGTTATACGGTCGCCTAGCCGCTATCGCTGAACCTTTAAGTTATGAGGAGTTGCAACCTATCGGTGTTTCTGTTGATAACCCATGGATGGGAGAGCAAACAGAAAGCCGATTTTTTGCGGGCTTTGTTGAAGGATTGTCAACCCCCCATGAAAAACTGGTAACTTTTAATTGGCGGAGCGGCCGATGGGCCTGTTTCACGCATACAGGTTCACACGATTGCATGTGGCAAACTATTTCTCAGGTTTATGCACAATGGGTTCTGCCTAATAGCATTAAACTTAAAGACCAACAAATTGTACAGCTATATCTAAATAACCCTATGGAAACAGAGCCTGAAGCACTTAAAACGGAATTATATTTTGCAGTAGAAGGCTTATTACCGAGAGAAGATATAGCTCTATAACAGTAAGCTTAAAATCCTGCTTGAAATTACATGCTTTATGAGTCGCACTTTCTGCACAGTGCAATATTAATAAAGCATGTATATTTGCGGAATATAATATTTAAATAAAATAAATAGAGAGAACGATGAACCTAATAATAACTAAACTTTATTCTACTTGTCTTACGTTGCTTATTCTTTTAATCAGTGCCCAAGCCTTCTCTAACGGTACAATGAATTTGAAGACAACAGAAGTCGACTTTTTAAATCAGCAAGAGAATCGTCCTACTAAAATCAAATTTTGGTACCAAGGCGGGGCAGAATCTTGTGAAGCAACGATTTGTTTATCACCGAATCAAACTAGTCATCGAGTTGCAATTATTTCTCATGGCGCCTTTGGCTCTCCTCGTGAAATGAATTGGCTGGGCTATGCATTAGCCTCGCAAGGGTGGGTTGTTGCTGGGGTCGCTCATTTTGGCGAGTCTTGGGTTTATGGAGGTGAAACTATCGACCCTAGTGTAGCTATGCGCTTCTGGCAGCGCCCACAAGATGTTAGCTTTACTATCGATAGTTTATCTGACAAGGGGCTATTTAATACCTCGATTAAAACTGACAAAGTAATAATGCTTGGTCATTCTTCAGGCGGGTTTACGTCATTAGCAATTGCGGGAGCTAATTTAGAAGCAGGTAAATCGGAAGCCTATTGCTCCACAGAAAAGGCAAAAGATGATAAAGGCTGTGACTATGGCCAGCAAAGTAAGCGTAAACCAATGAGTGAAACAATGTTACAGAAAATTGGTATGCTACAAGCGAAAATGCAAGATGAGCGAGTGGTAGGTGTTATCGCTTTAGATCCGGCTTTAGGTCATGCGGTTAGCCAACAGAGCTTAGAGAGCATAAAAGTTCCTGCTTTAGTTCTTGGCTCAGTTGAAAATGATTTTCTGCCTTACACAATACATTCGAAATATTATGCAGACCATATTCAAAACGCAAATTTGGTGGGTATTGAACAAGGTGCTGGCCATTTTGTTTACATCGACAAATGCGATTCTGATCGAGCAGTAAAAGGCGTAGCCTTGTGTAAGGATCGAGAAGGGGTTGATCGCAAGGTCATACAGAAACAAGTACTTCAGCATGTATTCGGTTTTATTTATAGCAATGGCTTTAGCTAAAAAACTATATCTAGCCGAAAAGTGTTGAAGGCTAAAACTTTGAAGAAGGTGATGTTTTTAAACACACCTTTTTTTGTTTACAGAGCAACAATTTTCTGAATGCGTGTACTAGTTTTACACAAAAATAGCGCTAATAAGTATTTGAATTAATGCGAATTTTTAACAGCTGACGATGATTCGTCATTAAGTTTTTCGTTGAAAATAAAACGTTTTTTAGCACAATGTTTGCTAGTGATGTTAAAGCGTTATCGCGTTTTATCTAATGTTACTATACGAAAAAGGCTCAACAGAGCCTATTCCTTAACATTTATTGCGATGGCTTAATTTAGTCATCGTGATAAAAATGATACTTAGCGAAATAAAGACATTACATCATCAATAGCGATTAATGACTTTTCTCCGCTGATGCGATCTTTTACTTCTATTTGTTGAGTATCTAAATTACGCTCACCAACTACTAATAATAGTGGAGTGCCAATAAGCTCATGATCAGCAAACATTACTCCTGGGCGTTCTTTGCGATCATCAAATAATACTTCAATGCCTGCCTTTTGCAGTTGTTGATAAAGGGCTTCAGACGTTTCTTTAACGCGAGCAGATTTTGCCATATTCATTGGTACTATTGCTGCTTGAAAAGGCGCTATTGCTTTCGGCCATTTAATGCCGTATTTATCGTGGTTTTGTTCAATCGCTGCCGCAACAATACGTGAAACGCCAATGCCATAACAGCCCATGGTTAATGTTTGGTTTTTACCTTCTTCGGTTAATACCCCACAATTCATTGACTCAGCATATTTTCTACCTAATTGGAAAATATGACCCACTTCAATACCACGTTTAATAACTATTTTTCCTTCGCCACAAGGGCTTGGGTCACCTTCAACGATGTTGCGAATATCTTGAATATTAATTTCACCGCAATCACGATCCCAGTTAACGCCCGTAAATGACTGGTTATTAACGTTAGCGCCACAAGCGAAATCACTTAAGTGCGCAGCACTTCGATCAACAATTACTTCAATAGCCAAACCTTTAGGACCTACAGAAGTAATGTGACAATTAGCAGCGGCAGATACTTGCTCATCAGTTGCTAAGGTTAATGGTGAAGCGACACTCGGTAAATTCTCAGCTTTAACATCATTTAATTCGTGATCACCACGCAATACTAATGCGACAATTTTTTCTGGTTCACCTTCGGCAGAAGCACCAAGTACTAATATCGTTTTAACGGTAGTCTTTAAATCTAGGTTTACCGTTTTTATTAAACGTTCAAGTTTTAATTCTTCTGTTTTAATTTCTTGAGTAGGCTCAGCTCGTTCACCTATTGGAGCCAGAGCTTCTGCTTTTTCAATATTTGCCGCAAAGTCACTACTATCACTAAAAGCAATATCATCTTCACCAGAATCAGCTAAAACATGAAACTCATGTGAACCTTCACCACCAATAGAACCGTTATCGGCGATAACAGGGCGGAAATCTAAACCTAAACGTTCAAAGATTCGACAATAAGCATCAAACATTATTTGATACGTTTTCTTTAAGCATTCATCAGTAATATGAAATGAATAAGCATCTTTCATTAAAAATTCACGACCGCGCATAACACCAAAGCGTGGACGAATTTCATCGCGAAATTTAGTTTGAATTTGAAATAGACTAAGCGGCAATTGTTTATAGCTATTGATTTCTGTACTGACTAATTTAGTGATCACTTCTTCATGTGTAGGACCTAAAACAAAAGGACGGTTATGACGATCCTTAAGGCGCAGTAGCTCTGGACCATAGTCATCCCAACGGCCTGACTCTTCCCAAAGGTCGGCAGGTTGAACCATTGGCATAAGCGTTTCAATTACACCTGCTTTTTCCATTTCTTCACGTACAATGGCTTCAACTTTACGAAGTACTTTTAACCCTGTCGGTAACCAAGTATATAACCCCGATGCAACATTACGCACAAGTCCGGCACGCAACATTAATTGATGACTGATCACTTCAGCATGAGAAGGAGTTTCTTTCTGAGTAGAAAGTAGGTATTGGCTAGTACGCATTAAAGGCTATTCCGTAATGGTTATATATAATTTAGTGCCTTTATTCTAACAGGGCTGTAAGCGATGAAAAAGCAAAAATATCGGGGATTATCATATTATTTTAAAGTCACTTTAATAAAAGTGCTATTTAGTGCTAACGAGTCATCTTCTTGACAAAAACAACCACAAATAAAGCGATGGTAAAACTGCCTGTAAATGCCTCTATTGCAGCGATAGCTCTTGATATTCCTACAGGAGTAAAATCGACATAACCAAGTGTAGTAAAAGTGACTACTGAGTAATATAAACAAGAGAGAAATAAAGAAAAATTTTCACTGATTGATTTTGCTGAGTCGTAAGCCAGTATATCGCCCTGATAACTAAGTCCTGTGAATGTGTATAACGTGGCGCAGAATAAAATTAATAAGATTGAAATGCCGACAATTCTGATTGGCGCCTCACCATAGCCACAAAATAAATCCACTAATTTAGAATTAAAGCGTTTAAAACTAAATCGCGGCATTTGTAATCTTCGCATGGTTAATTCTCTTTGGATCAAATCACCAGACATTGTGAATATCCCTTCAAATTCAGCATGTTTACGTAAATCTCGATAAATTTCCTCTGCTTGCTCAAGGTAATCTTTTGATTCTTTTTCATTCCCTTCTTTATACTTTAAACGAGCTTTAGTTTCTTGAGCGAGTTGTTTACCAACCAAAAGGTTTTCAATTTTACAACCTTTTCACTTTATGCCCAATAAGTTAGCATTTTGTATATTGGCACAATTAAGGTTAGCGTAACGCAGGTCAGCTTTCATTAAGCTTGCGTGATCAAGATTTATATTAAAAAGGTGTGCGCCCGACAGGTTTGCCCGATATAGGTCAGCGTATGAGAAGTCAAAACCTTCTTTGTGGTAATGATTTACAAGATCAATTTTTGATAAATCGACACCTTTTAAGCAAATACCGCGAGTTAAACCTCCTGAACGGGTAAATTCAATAAGCGCTTCTTTAACTTCGGGCCCTGACTTATCAATACTTTTATCATGCCAATAACAAAAGTGAGAATGTTTTGTCGTTTCATCAGTACATTTGAATCCATCAGGATCATCATACTGGCATAAGCTGATATTTTTATTCATAAATACAGTATAGTAAGGCTCAATAAATTTTCTAATATATTGCTGATAAATGAATATAAGCTTTATTCTTTTTAGAGCTCTTTACTGAAAAACTAAAATGAAATGCGTTTTCTTTTGCCTGAAGGTGCATCCTGCGCTTCGACTTCATTCTTACTTTTAATGGTTTGCTTGTTATTATGTTTTACTTTTGTATTGATGGATGGTTTTTGATTACGTTTTAAAGAGTCTTCGAACTTCTTGTTTTTAGTCGCTTTTAACGCTTTTAGTTCTGTGGGGTTCATTACCGGTTCTGTACAATGAACAGCAATAACCTCCCCATTAAACTCTACAATATCCTGATGGTATATCTTTTTACGTTTTTGAAATTCCACTTCACCATTGACGTAGACATAGCCTTCACTGATCACTATTTTTGCTTCGCCACCGCCGCCAACCATATTGGCAATTTTAAGCAATTTACATAATTCAATGGGCTGATATGAAACATCTACTAGGGGTATCTCTTCCAAAGTAATTCCTAAATAATTTACGTGAGGCTTATTTTAAGCGGCTCGATCAAAGAGTACAAGATAATGTAGTTACAGTTGTTTAATCTAGTGACTTTTTTGGTATATGAAGTAAACATAAAAGCGTTTTCACTCATCTGACTTTTAACGCGCTTATTTTAGCTGTAATCTAAGAATACTAATCAATTTATTAATGAGGGAATATGAAAACTATCGGTTTATTAGGTGGAATGAGTTGGGAAAGCTCACTGGGTTATTATCGTGCCATTAATGAGGGAGTGAAAGAAGCACTTGGTGGCTTACATTCAGCTAAAATTGCAATGGTCAGTGTTGATTTTGATCCTATTGAAAAACTGCAACACAATGGCGATTGGCAAGGAACAGCAGATTTACTAAGTGATGCTGCTCTGCAGGTTCAAGCAGCTGGTGCTGATTGTTTGTTAATTTGCACAAATACTATGCATAAAATTGCACCACAAATAGCTGACTGTATTGATATTCCATTACTACATATTGCTGATGCAACTGCAGAGGTGCTAGTTAAAAACGGTGTGAAAAATGTAGGACTATTAGGCACCGCTTTTACGATGGAACAAGATTTCTATAAAGGCAGATTACGTGATCATCATGACTTAAATGTTCTTGTTCCGAATGAGCAAGATAGAGCAATAGTTCATCAAGTGATTTATAAAGAGCTTTGCCTCGGACAAACAGAGCCAGCTTCAAAAGTGGAATATTTACGCATTATTGAGCTTTTAGCCAATGAAGGGGCTGAAGCGGTTATTTTAGGATGTACTGAAATAGGCATGCTAGTGAACCAAGACGATACAAAAGTCCCTTTGTTAGATACTACTTATATACATGCTCAAAAGGCCATTGAATTTTCAATAAGTACAAATAGTTAAAATTAATTTTTGTTGAAACAATGCTGTTACAAAATTAAGTTTATTCTTTGTTGATTAACGCATTTATTTCTGTAGAATGCGCCGCAGCTAGAAACGGCAAGGTACTTGAAAGAGTATTACGCAAAACAACCGGTCTAAGGACGAAAGTCTACGACAGCGGAGTTACCAAGGCAGCATTCCTTTGTTTAGGTAACATGTGTACAGGTACTAACGTTTCTTTAATTTGAATTGTTTATATCATTTAAGGTTAATACATGAAATCTATTATCGCAGTTATTACTTTTGCTATTTTATCAATCTCTTTTGCTCCACAAACTCAGGCTGCAAATGTTGCACAAAGTTTATGTGACTATGTAAATGCTGATAATAAATCAAAATTACGTTCTTACTTAAAAAGTAATAAATTAAAAATTCGTAACGTTTTTGACAGTATTTCTTGTAACGGCAAAAATTTATTAGAATTTGCTGCTGCAAATAATTCAACTAAAACGGGTACTATGATCATCGGTAAGTTATCTAAAAAAGTTGTTTCAAGTAATCTTGTTTCAATTGCTTCTACTGAATTAGCTTTAATTGCAGAAAGTCGTGTAAATAGCTAATTATTAAAGATTATATAAAAGGCGAATATAAACATATTCGCCTTTTTTGATCGTGTAATTGAAAAGTTACAACCTACTTGTATTGTTCTATAACATTTTCAACCGTATTAATCCCAAACATTACTTTTTTAATAAATGATTCTGCACTTGCGACTACATTATAATTAGGGTGTTGTGACCAGACTTGCTGAAGCTTATCATCAAGTGCTATTGCTGCTTGCTCTGATTCGTTTCTAATAGGGTTATTACTTTTGATACTTTCACCTGATTTTGCTGCTGTTTCAAAAAATATTACCGCGTCGTAACGGGCAAATTCTTCTTCCATACTTGTTTTCATTGTAAGAAAGTAATCTTCTTCCGTACCAGGCCAATAGGCTAAACCATCTAAACTACCACGATCACAAAGGATAATGCAGTCAGGATGTGTTGCTCGTTGAATATCTTCTAGGTGCTTTTGTAGGTGATATATAGCATTCTGTTGAGCTTTCAACACCTTAATATTGGTTGAACGTTCAATGCCACCACTAAAAATCATGGTGGCGGCTTCAGGAACTGATGCAATTTTCCCGTCAAATTCACGTCTGATCAAATCAAGAGCGGTTGTTTTACCACCTCCAGGACCACCCGTTAAAACAATGCGCTTTTTAATCGTAGAAATGTTCATATTGAGTATCTTTTTGTCGACTTAATATCATTACGTATGAGTGCTATATATTTACATTAATTTATATCAAACAATCCTTTGAATCTTTGATTTTTCAATAAACACCGCGATTGATTTTGATGTTGGTGTGAAGGATCTATCACCGACACTATCTAAAGGAACCAGAGGATTTGTTTCTGGATAATAGGCAGCTAAATTACCCCGCGGAATATCATAAAAACATAATGTAAAGTTAGTGACACTTCGTGTTTGATTATCATGCCAAATTGAAGTGATGTCTACGTGGTCGTTATCTGATAGTTGGAGTTTTTGAGCATCTTTTTTATTAATAAATAATACTTTTCTCTCATTGGATATTCCACGATACCTGTCATTCATACCGTAAATTGTTGTGTTATATTGATCGTGAGAGCGTAAGGATTGCAGCGTAAATATCATTTTATTTTTTAAGTGTGCTTGTCCACTCAATATTGGGTGTATTTGATCTGGTAATGATTGGCACGAGAAAAGTGCCTTTTTATCTTGGTTATTCCACTCTAATCTTGCAGCACTATTACCTAAATAAAAGCCGCCAGGTTGTTCTATTTGATGATTTAAGCCAGTAAAATCAACAAGTGAAGTACTGATTAATTCTCTAATCTTATGATAATCATCAGCTAATGAGAGCCAGTCTATCGATTTTTTATTCCCTATAGTTTTATCAGCAATATGCGCAACAATACTGGTTTCAGATTTAAGGGTACTGGAAATAGGATCAACATTTCCTTGAGAAGCGTGAACCATACTAAAGGTGTCTTCTACGGTAATTTTTTGTTCACCAGATTTTTGAATATCAATTTCTGTTCGGCCAAGACAAGGTAAAATAAGCGCATCTTTACCGATTAGCAGATGACTACGATTTAATTTAGTACTTATTTGTACATTAAGTGAGGTGTTTTTTAATGCGGTATACATTTGATTAGTATCAGGACCTGCAGCGGCAATATTACCGCCTAAACAGATTAATACTTTACTTTTTTTATCCAATAATGCGTTAATGGCATGATAAAAATTATGTCCTTTTTCGACAGGTAAAGGGGCATTCACCAGTGCTGACATACTATCGATAAATGATTTTGAAGGTTTTTCGTTGATGCCCATTGAACGATTTCCTTGGACATTAGAATGGCCACGAACAGGGCATAGACCCGCACCTTTTTTACCAATATTACCGCGCAGTAATTGTAAATTAACAATTTCCTGAATTGTACTCACTGAATGTTTATGTTGAGTTATTCCCATCGCCCAAGTACAAATAACACTGTTTGAATGTAAATATATATCAGCCGCGTGTGTTATTTCTTCTTTTGATAACCCTGATTGTTCGATGATTTTATCCCAAGAAGTTTCTTTGACGACCTGGCAATACTCTGCGAAATTTTTACTGTGCTGATTTATAAAATCACTCGCTAAAAGAGAAGGTTTATCTTGTTGAAGAGCTTCTTTATTTTTCGTTAAAATTACCTTTACCATGCCTCTAATGGCTGCCATATCTCCACCTAATTTTGGGGTGAAATAGGCGTGGCTAATTTTTGTTGCCTTTGGTGTTAATAATTCTAATGGGTCTTGGGGACTGGCAAATCGTTCCAGGGCGACTTCTTTTAAATTGTTAAAGCTGACAATCTTACAGCCGTTTCTTGCTGCTTTACGTAATGCATTCATCATTCTTGGATGGTTAGTTCCAGGGTTTTGTCCGAAAACAAAAATAGCATCGGCATGATCAAAGTCATCCAGTACAACCGTACCCTTACCAATACCAATTGCTTCATTTAAAGCAACACCACTCGCTTCATGACACATGTTGGAACAATCTGGAAAGTTATTTGTGCCATACATTCGACCAAATAATTGATATAAGAATGAAGCTTCATTACTGGCGCGGCCTGACGTATAAAACTCAGCTTGGTTAGGGCTTGCTAAATTATTTAAATGAGTGGCTATTAATTCGAAACTATCTTGCCAAGAAATGGCTTGGTAATGATCTGTATCACTATTATAGCGAAGCGGTTGGGTCAGTCGTCCTTGGTATTCTAGCCAATAGTCACTTTGTTTCATTAACTGACTGACAGAGTGTTTTTGAAAAAAAGTGGCATCCACTGTTTTACTGGTTGATTCCCAAGCGATTGCTTTCGCACCATTTTCACAAAACTGCAAAAGACCTTCTTTTTCATCTCCCCACGCACAACCAGGGCAATCAAACCCTTCATTTTTATTCGCTTTTAAAAGACTTTTAATGTTGGTTTGAGGCTGCTGACTTTGAATAATATGTTTTAATGTTGATGTTAATGACGAAAGTCCACCTGCTTTTTTGGGTTTTTTATTTTTCATTTGCAGCTGACCTTGTTGATTATTGCTCAGTGACATTATAATCCCTCTGAATTTTGCATCATTCGCCATTCACCATTATATAGGTTAAATGAGTCTGCCGTGGTAAACCCTATTAAGGTTAAATCAAACCGTTTGGCTGCTGAAATTGCCAGGTTTGATACTGCTCCAACAGCGATTAACACGCCAATACCAGACATAATTGTTTTTTGTACT
>Ga0233426_10004154_pt1 | contig 10970 bp, 14 predicted proteins | sample SI_118_April2016_6_FD_179875 | JGI IMG/M metagenome (GOLD analysis project Ga0233426, IMG submission 179875) | Seawater microbial communities from Saanich Inlet, British Columbia, Canada - SI_118_April2016_10_MG | ecosystem: Environmental > Aquatic > Marine > Inlet | place: Canada: British... | reverse complement strand
CATCAACTGACTGTCAAAACTGTAATGAGTACGTTGCCATGAAATTCTTTGGGCGCAAAGAAAAACCTGAAAAGACAGTACAGAGCCAACCAGCGGACACTGTAAGCACGGTCCCTGCAGATCTGCTCTCGGCTGATGAACAAGGTTTGTTCTCACGCTTTCGCCGCGGCCTAAGTCGAACCGGTGGCCAGTTTTCCAATGGTATTGGCGCGCTCTTTTTAGGGCGTAAGGCGATCGATGAAGACGTCTTAGAGGCCTTAGAAGACCAGCTGTTAATGGCTGATGTGGGTATAGATGCCACCCAGCGCATTGTCTCGGATATTACTGAGAGAATTTCCCGAAAAGAACTTTCGGACGGCGCTGCAGTCATGGAGGCGACCAAATCTGCACTGCTAGATATTCTGATCCCTTGCGAGCAACCCTTGGCAACTGACGATACTAAGCCCTTCGTGATACTGGTTGTGGGGGTTAACGGTGCGGGTAAAACCACCACAATAGGTAAGCTTGCCCACCGCTTCAAAGCTGAGGGTAAGCAGGTCATGTTGGCTGCTGGCGACACATTTAGAGCTGCCGCGGTGGAGCAGCTCCAGGCCTGGGGCGAGCGTAATGAGGTGCCAGTAATTGCTCAGCACACCGGTGCAGACAGCGCTTCGGTTTTGTTTGATGCAGTGCAAGCGGCCAAGGCCAGAGGGGTCGATATCCTCATAGCTGATACTGCTGGTAGGCTACAGAACAAAAGCCATTTGATGGATGAGCTAGAAAAAGTTGTCAGAGTGATGCAGAAGGTCGATCCTCAGGCACCCCACGAGACTTTGCTGGTGCTCGACGCGGGTACTGGTCAGAACGCGGTGTCTCAGGCAGAAGAGTTCGACAGGACTGTGGGGGTCACTGGGATCGCGCTCAGCAAATTGGATGGTACTGCTCGAGGAGGTGTGATTTTTGCGATTGCGCAGAAGTTGGCGCGACCGATTCGATTTGTGGGTATTGGTGAGGCTGTGACAGATCTGCAACCCTTTGACGCCAAAGCGTTTGTTAGTGCGTTATTTGAAAGTGAGCGAATGTAGCCCGTGATTGAATTTAACCGAGTGAGTAAGCGCTACGTGGATCATGATGCTCTACGTGACATTTCACTTACGATTGGTACCGGTGAAATGGTATTTCTCACCGGCCATTCGGGGGCTGGTAAGACGACGTTTTTGCGCCTACTTATGTTGCTAGAGCGTGCTTCTATGGGCTCCCTGCGAGTTGATGGTCGTGATACAGCCCGCATTAAAGGACGTAATATCGGTCGATATCGCAGCGAATTCGGCATCGTTTTCCAGGATCATCAGTTGTTGTACGACAGGTCTGTTCTTGAAAATGTGGCCTTGCCTTTAGAGATAGCGGGATTTCGTCCCCGTGATATCCAGCGTAGGACCCGGGCGGCTCTTGATAAGGTGGGGCTTTTGGGTCGAGAAAGAGCTAACCCAGCTGTTCTATCAGGTGGTGAGCAGCAGCGGTTGGGCATTGCACGCGCTGTTGTTGCAAGGCCTCGATTTTTGATCGCCGATGAACCTACGGGCAATCTTGATCCGCAACTTTCGGCAGAGATTATGGGGTTGTTTGAGGCGTTCAATCGTGTCGGCGTGACCGTTATCGTCGCTAGCCATGATCTTGCTTTAATCTCGAGATTACGCCACCGCATCGTAACTTTAAAAGCGGGAAGGCTGGTGGCAGGAGCTGGGCTGTGAATAAGCCAGCGGCTGGGCTTGGCATTGCTCCAAGGGCTAGTGTGGTGTCCTGGATTCATCACCATCGGCAGGCGGCATCTAATAGTTTACGGAGAGCCTTTAGGCTGCCGGTGGCCACAGGTCTCACCTGGTTGGTGGTGGGGGTCGCATTGGCGTTACCGGCCTCGTTACTAGTGATCTTACAAAATATTGAGGCTGTGACCAGCGATATGCGTTCGCCTGCCCGTTTTTCAGTTTTGCTTGAGGCGGATACCCCGCTCAACGCGGCTCAAGAAATTTTAAAGCGAATTGAGAGCCGGGTTGATGTGCGCGATGTGACCTTGATCCCCCAAGATCAAGCGTTGGCAAGATTTGCTGCTGATACTGGGTTGGTGGGTTTGCTGGATTCTATTCCGGATAACCCATTGCCGCATACGTTGCTGGTAAACCCCTTGGAGAGTGTGGAGTCCCAGGGCCTGTCAGAGTTGGCGAAAGGGTTAAAGGGTGTACAGGGTGTTGATCAAGTGGTTTTTGATACGCTTTGGCAAGCACGGTTGGCTGGGGTAGTGCAGGCAGGCAGAAGGCTTGTGATGGGTATTGGCCTACTTATGATGATGGGCGCCGTTCTTATTTTAGCCAACACTATCCGCCTCGCAATTGAGGCCCGCCGGGATGAAATTGTGGTGATTAAATTGATTGGGGCGAATGATGCGTATGCGCGCCGTCCTTTTTTATACACAGGATTGTGGTCGGGTTTTGGCGGCGGCCTACTCGGCGCCATAATGGTGGGAGTTTTTTTCATCTATCTATCTGAGCCGGTTAACCAGCTGCTGCAGCTGTATGACAGTGATCGGCGTTTTACGGGTCTTGGGATTATGGGTGTTTTGAACATGATGTTTCTCGGTGGTGCTCTAGGGCTACTCAGTGCCTGGCACGCAGCAACGACTCAGCTCAGAGAGCTAGAGCCCAGATAGTCCTCGATTTTGTGCAATGGCTGAACTTTTTCCCGATTAGCACTCTCTAATGTAGAGTGCTAAAATAAGGTAACGAAGGGAGGAGGATAACAATATGTCCGAATCAGGAAAAACAGTAGCAATGGGTCACGGGGCGGTTATGTCCATGACCCCTGGGGCCAACTTGCCCGCCTATGTTCAGGCTGTGAGCGGAATACCGATTTTGTCGGTTGACCGTGAACAAGCCTTAGCTGAAAAGTTATATTATGAAGGCTGTGTTGACTCTGCGCGTGAGTTAGTACTTGCTCACTTACGGTTTGTTGTTCACATTGCACGAAGTTACTCGGGCTATGGCCTTGCCGAGGGAGACCTCATTCAAGAGGGTAACGTGGGCCTCATGAAAGCGGTAAAACGCTTTGATCCCAATAAAGGCGTGCGCCTAGTTTCCTTTGCTGTGCATTGGATTAAAGCGGAAATGCACGAATTTATTTTGCGTAACTGGCGCATCGTTAAAGTGGCAACGACCAAGGCGCAGCGTAAATTGTTCTTTAACTTGCGCAGTGCAAAAAAATCTTTGGGTTGGCTGAACGCGGAGGAAACTCGTGCGATCGCTGCAGATTTGGGTGTCGATGAAGCTGAAGTTCAGCGCATGGAAGGGCGTCTATCAAGCCGCGATATCGCTTTTGATCTTCCCACCGACGCCGATGACGAAGACGCTTGGCAGTCACCGCAGGCTTACTTAGACGATATATCGACTGATCCAGCGCGGTGCATTGAGGCAGAAGACTCAGCTCGGGACGGTGAAAATCGTTTGCGCTCCGCGCTCAGTGATTTAGATGAGCGTAGTCGTAATATTGTGACGCAACGTTGGCTGGCTGAACAAAAAGCCACATTGCATGAGCTGGCCGCTGAATACGGTGTGTCTGCTGAGCGGATTCGTCAGCTGGAAGTTAATGCGATGAAGAAGCTTAAAAATACCCTCGTCATCTAATCCTCACGGCATGGAGGGTGTAGCGCCTCGTTGGCCAAGAGCTGGGGCCGCGTTATTGGGTTTTTTGGGCGTTGCAGCGGGCGCCTTTGGTGCCCATGGGTTGCGTGATTTGGTGACACTCGAACAGCTTAATACCTGGAATACCGCTGCCGACTACCAACTTTTCCATGCCATCGCTTTGCTTGGGCTGGCGGCTTGGCAGCAGAGTGCCCTCTCGTCTCGACTGCAATCTTGGCTTTTGCTGGCCTGCGGGTTGATGATAGCGGGGGTGCTACTTTTCTCGGGCTCCTTATATCTTCTGGTACTGACCGACATTAGTGCTTTCGGGCCCATTACGCCTTTGGGTGGCCTGGCATTACTTATGGCTTGGTCAATACTATTCGGGTGCGGGCTTGTAAAGGGCCGCAGCGTTACAACGCTGCCACCGTCATCATGATGGAAACTAACAGACCCATTCGCAGCTTTGTTCTCCGAGCTGGAAGAATGACAGCAGGTCAGGAGCGTGGCTGGTCGGTCGGTTTCCCCAAGTTTGGCCTAACTGCGGCCAGCGGATTGCTGAACTGGGAGTCAGGTTGGGAGACACGGGGCCGACGGGTTGTAGAGATCGGGTTTGGTATGGGTGATTCGCTGCTAACCATGGCGGCAAGCGCGCCAGCTGATAGATTTTTGGGTATCGAGGTGCACACCCCGGGTGTTGGTCGACTGCTGGGCCAGGCCTTAGAGCGGGAACTACAAAATATTCGGGTTTATGCTGAGGACGCTATGATTGTTCTCGATGAAAGTATTCCCAAGGGCTCCGTCGATATTTTACAAATTTTCTTTCCAGATCCTTGGCACAAGAAACGGCATCACAAACGTCGACTCATACAACCCGCTTTTGTTGCCAAGGCTGCAGCATTATTGGCTACTAATGGGCGGCTTCATTTAGCCACGGATTGGATGCCCTATGCGGAAGACATGCTGTCGGTCCTGCAGGCTGAACCGACTTTGCGTAACACGTCAGAGACCGGTCAATACGTTCCTCGTCCATCATGGCGCCCAGAGACTAAATTCGAGCGACGTGGCACGAAACTGGGTCATGGTGTGTGGGATTTGGTGTTTGAGAAGCGAGACGCTTAACCCTGCTTCTGGGTTATCTAGCGTCGTTATCCATGAAGCTAGCCACTACATCGTTTAAAAACCTATATCCATGATCGGTGGTACCGATAAGTTCGGTATCAGCGGATAGCAGGCCCTTGGCTACGAGCTTTTCAACCTGTGGCTTAACCACAGCCAATTCAAGACCCGTGTGCGCTTTAAAAAGGGACGCCGGCACGCCGTTTTTGAGACGGAGTGCGTTAAGCATGAATTCGACGGGCAGCTCCGTTTGGGGGAGTTGCTGCTGATGAGGCTGAACGCCTTCGGCGATACCGGCCAAATAATCTCGAGGAGATCGGCTACGACGCGTCCTAATAACGCGGCCATTTTCTTTCGTGATTTTTCCATGGGCACCTGCGCCGATACCTATGTAGTCGCCAAAGGTCCAGTAGTTAAGATTGTGTTGCGACATCTGTTGGGGGGAAGCCCAAGCCGATACCTCGTACTGAGTGAGACCAGATTCCTGAAAGCGCGCCTCTCCTGCATCCTGAATATCAGTGAGAATGTCATCGTTAGGAAGTCTGGGTGGCCGTGACCAAAACGTGGTGTTGGGCTCAATGGTCAATTGGTACCAAGAAACGTGACCGTGGGAGTGGTCGATTGCCCGGTCTAAATCATCAAGGGCTGTTGCGATTTTTTGTCCCGGTAGCCCATGCATAATATCGAGATTGAAGCGGTCGAAATGCTGCTTCGCTAACTGAATAGCTTGCATAGCCTGAGCGCTATCATGAACGCGCCCCAGGGCCGCCAGTTGTGCGTCAGCAAAGGATTGAATGCCGAGACTGAGGCGGTTGACACCTGCGCTGCGGTAATCGGCAAATCTAGAGGCCTCAGCACTGCCAGGGTTGGCTTCCATGGTGATCTCAGTTGTAAGTCCAATACTCCAGATTTGGTCGATGCCGCTGAGTAATCGGGCGATACTAGCGCCACTGAAAAGGCTAGGCGTACCTCCTCCCAAAAAAACCGAAAAAAGTGGCCGGGACCCTACACTGACAAGCTGCTGGCGCAAATCTGTCAGTAATGCGTCGATGTAACCAGTTTCTAAGCTGCTATCGAACTGCTCATGAGAATTAAAGTCACAGTAGGGGCACTTTCGTTCACACCATGGCAGGTGTACGTAAAGGGCTAATGGAATATCGTTAGCGTTCAAGTTTGTGGCGCAGTGTTCGTACGGCTTGGCCACGATGACTCAGTGCTTGTTTCTCAGCAGGACTGAGCTCAGCCGCAGTTTTGCCGGACGCGTTGACTTGAAATAAGGGGTCATATCCGAAACCAGACGCTCCTGAGGGCGCTGTGGCAATGTGGCCATGCCAGTACCCCTCGGCAATAACGGGTGTTGGATCATCTGCGCTGGTTACTCGAACCAGCACGCACACGAACCAGGCTTTACGGTCGTCCCCTTCAAATCTCTGCATCTCATGCAAAAGTTTTATGTTGTTCTGTGCATCGCCTTGCCCCGAAAAGCGCGCAGAGTGAATACCCGGAGCACCTCCTAAGACAGGCACAACTAGGCCAGAGTCGTCAGCCAAAGCGGGCAGGCCGGTGTGTAGGGCAGCATTACGGGCTTTCTTGAGGGCATTTTCGATGAAAGTTAAGCCGTCTTCATCCGCTTCAGGTACCGCAAAGTCGCTCTGGGGTTGTAAGACAAGCCCTGTATCAGACAGGGCGGCCTGTAGTTCTTTGAGCTTGCCCGGATTACCGCTAGCCAAAAGGGTAATGTTGTTACCGCCTGTCACCGCTTTATCTATCACTTTGTTTCCAAAGTTGTGTCTTAAATTTGTAATGGTAGGTTTGTTCACTACCCTCTGGTCTGAAATCGAATTCAAAGAAACGCCACTCGCGGTCAATAAACTCAAAGTCGGCGATGTAGTAGGTGGCGTTATTTTCGCGAATCTCTTTAAACTCCAGTGTTTCACCCCGGATAAGATCCCAAGTTTCACCTTTTATTAACATCGGTCTACCCGCTGTTTCACCCGCGTCTACATCTCTTACCGATAGGGTGAGAATGGCTTTAAAGTCACCTCGAGCTATGCCGTATTCTGCGGCAATTTCGGGGGACAAGAATGTTGTATACACGACGCTGCGATGGAGCTCAAAGCGATCAAAGCGCTCGGATTGCTGTGCTTGGGCACCCATAGCTAGGCAGGCAAATGCCATAAAAAAAATGAAGCCTAGTCGCATGCTTTGATCCTAAAAATGGCGGTCGAGCCAAATAAGTTGGGCAGCCACTGCTTAAATAAAGCCGTTGTCGGACCTGAGACAATGTCCCGATCTATGATCTCGATATTTAGGTCTGCGCACAGAGCTTCGAAATCTTTGACCGTGCAGAAGTGGATATTGGGGGTGTTGTACCAATGATAGGGCAAGTCTTTCGATACTGGCATCCGGCCGGTGAGGCCGAGGTGTAAGCGACACCGCCAATGGCCGAAGTTGGGAAAGGTCACAATCGCTTCCCGTCCAATTCGAACCATGTCCTGCAGGACCTTATCGGGTCGGTGAAGTACCTGCAGGGCATGGGCAAGGACCACAATTTCAAAACTGCTCTCTGGAAAATTACTCAGGCCCTGATCCATGTCCTGCTGCACGATATCAACACCACGTTGCGTGGCTGCAATTAGATTTTCTGGATCAAGTTCTAACCCCATTCCTTGCACGCGACGTGTTTCTTGAAGTCGACTAAGGAATGCGCCATCACCACAGCCCAAGTCGAGCACGCGACTGCCTTCTGGAATCCAAGATTCAATTTGCGTTAGATCGTAGCGCATCAGATGACAACCTGCTGCATCCAGGCGGTAAATAGCCCGGTGTAATAAGGTTCATCAAGCAAAAACGCATCGTGTCCGGCGTCCGTTTCAATTTCGGCGTAGCTAACAGGCCGCCCTGACGCGAGTAAGGCATCGACCAGCTCCTGAGATCGGGAGGGAGAGAAGCGCCAATCACTGGAGAAAGCAATGATCAGCATGCGTGAGGTTGTCACTGCCATCGCGTCATTGAGTGAGTCATTAAAATCAGCAGCGATATCAAACCGATCCAAGGCTCTTGTCATTAAAAGGTAAGTGTTGGCGTCAAAGCGGGTTGAAAACTGCTTACCTTGATACCGGAGATAGCTTTCTACCTGAAATACGGTTTCTTCTGAATCGATGGTGTTAGAGGGAGCCTTGCGGGTATCTCGACCAAAGCGGTCGCTCATACCGTCTGCTGACATGTAGGTCAGGTGGCCTACCATCCGTGCCAGAGATAGGCCCCGGGTAGGTGCCACGGTTTCTCGTTGGTAATGACCCGTCAGCCAATCGGGATCTGAAAGTATGGCCTGACGCGCTATTTCATTGAATGCAATATTCTGGGCACTGAGCTTTGGTGCCGCCGCCAGTGCTACACAGTTGCGCACGCGTTCGGGATAGTGAACCGCCCAGTGGAGTGCTTGCATGCCACCCAGACTGCCACCAATGACCGCGGCCCAGCTATCAATTCCCAGCCTATCAGCCAGCATCACCTGGGTCGTGACCCAGTCGCTAACGCTGATTTGTGGGAAGTCAGGCCCCCAGGGCTGCTCGGTGTCAGGGTTCATTGTGTTAGGTCCCGAGCTGCCGTCACAACCACCAAGATTATTGAGGGACACAACAAAAAATCGGTTGGTATCAATCGCTTTTCCGGGACCAATATGCAGATCCCACCATCCGGGTTTTGGGTCTGAAGGGTCGTAGCGGCCGGCAGCATGATGGTTGCCGCTTAGCGCATGGCAGATCAGTACGGCATTACTGCGCTGTGTATTAAGCTGGCCATAGGTCTCCGTGATGAGTTCAAAGCCCGCCAAGGTTCGTCCCGATGTGAGGGTGAGAGCTTCAGAAAAAACCTCGCGTGCGGCTGTTACAAGGCCGACGTCTCCAGCGTGAACCATCTGTTAGATACCCATTACCAGCTGCAGGGGAAGTCCCGCCGCAGTGGCCATGTGACTGAGGGCTATTTGAATCATATTTATTGCAATAAAAATAACGATCGGCGAAAAGTCGAGTCCACCCATCGACGGCAGCATTGAGCGCACAGGCGACATAATGGGTTCGGTGATTTGGTAGGTCAGCAGGACCGCGGGATGCCGAGTGCCTGGGGCCACCCAGCTGATAACGATCATGACAACAAGGGCGATGAGGTAGGTGTTAATGACTAAACCAACGACCCCGAGTACGCTCCAAATCAGCAGCGACATAATGTCAGGTAGTGAAAAGCCAGAAAGCGTTAGCTTAGCCACAATGGCTAAGGCCTGTACTAACACTGCCAATATCAGCACCGCCGGGTCAAAGCGCCCAGCACTGGGGATAACGCGATTAATGACCCGCAAAGGTGGGTTAGTTGCGCGCACCACAAATTGTGAAATTGGATTGTAAAAATCGGCGCGAGCAAGCTGCAACATACCTCTTAGCACCGTCAGAATTAGATAGAACGACGCTGCAGTTTCTAGCAGATACCGGGCGATTTCATTGAGTGCTGCCATGATTAACCAAACTCCTTAGCCATTTCTTGGGCGCGGGCTAGGCACGCTTGCATACCCCGATCGACCAGCGCTGCGAGGTTGTCCCGATCAAAGCTTTCTAAGGCACGTTCTGTAGTACCTCCTGGGCTGGTTACATTACGGCGTAATTCATTGACGGGATCAGATTGTTGGGTTGCGAGTTTGGCAGCACCCAATGCTGTTTGTAGCGTGAGCTGGCTCGCTGTTTCATGATCAAGCCCCAGTCTCTCTCCGGTCACGATCATGGCCTCCATAAAAGCAAAAAAATAGGCGGGGCCGCTGCCTGAAATTGCGGTGACCACATCAATGTGGCTTTCCTGTTCTAACCAGACGGTTGTCCCCACTACGCCCATAACGGCTTCAATTCCTGCGCGTTGGCGGTTGGTAACCTCTGGGCTGGCGAACAGGCCTGACGCCCCAGCTCCAACCAATGCAGGGGTATTGGGCATGCAACGTACGACTGGCGCGCTCAAATTAGAAAGCTGGGTTTTTAATGCGCTGACACTGATTCCAGCAGCTACTGACATGACTACTGTCTCTGGGGCGAGGTGTTTTTTTATCCCTTCGGTCGCCGCCTGCATGAACTGCGGCTTCACGGCGAGAATGACAAGTTCTGAAGTTCGGAATGTTGGGCCTGGTTGCCCTCCTACCTGGCTAATGCCTAGGTTTTGAAGCTTAGTTTGCGCGGCCTCACTGGGATCGATTGCACACAGACGCGCGGAATCATAGCCGGCGCTAAGCAGCCCGCCGATAATTGCGGAGGCCATATTGCCAGCACCGACGAAGCCGATGGTCTGAGGCAGTTGTGTCATATCCAAGGTCTTGTACCTGTTTGATCTACCAATTTTTAGAGTATACCGCGCCGCTCACCGTCTCGGGGCATTGAGCGGGTCATTGAGCAGGTCATTCAGCGAGCGCCAAAAATATCGGTTCCGACCCTAACTAAAGTTGAGCCTTCAACAACCGCGGCTTCGAGATCTCCCGACATTCCCATGGACAGCGTATCGACCTCAGGATGTTGTTTTTGCAATTCAAACAGCAGTGATTGCAGCTGTTTAAAAGCCATGCGTTGTTGTTGATAGTCCGATGTTGCTGCTGGGATAGCCATTAAACCCCGCAGACTCAGATTCGGCAGCTCGGTGATTTGTGCTGCGAGTGTTGGTATCTCTGATGGGGCTATTCCAGATTTACTGGGCTCATCTGAAAGTTTAACTTGCAGGCAAAGGTTTAGCGGGGGCAAATGTTGAGGCCGCTGATCGCTTAACCGCCGGGCAATTTTAAAGCGGTCTATGCTGTGTACCCAGGCCATTGTCTCGGCGAGGCCTCGGGTTTTATTGGACTGAATAGGGCCAATAAAGTGCCACTCGATGGCTAAATCGTCGAGGCGACGTGCCTTTTCCTCGGCTTCTTGCGCATAGTTTTCGCCAAAGGCGCGTTGCCCCGCTTCCCAGGCAGCTCGAATATAACGGTCAGGTTTTGTTTTACTTACGGCCAAAAGCGAAACGGAGCCCGAATGTCGATCTGCCAGTTGCTCAGCGTCGCCTATGCGCCGCCTTATACGGTGTAAATTGGTCGCTACATTTATTTCTTCCATACTGCCATCATAGCGCGGTTAGTTTATTGAAAGGCTTATGTCTTAGGAGTCAGTTCATGGATATTACGGAGTTGTTAGC
>Ga0233426_10004152_pt1 | contig 10972 bp, 12 predicted proteins | sample SI_118_April2016_6_FD_179875 | JGI IMG/M metagenome (GOLD analysis project Ga0233426, IMG submission 179875) | Seawater microbial communities from Saanich Inlet, British Columbia, Canada - SI_118_April2016_10_MG | ecosystem: Environmental > Aquatic > Marine > Inlet | place: Canada: British... | reverse complement strand
GGAATGCCACTTGCTGAGGTATTGGCAGAGTTTGTAAAGGATGTTGAAAAATGTAAATTTGTTGTTGGGCATAATGTTTCTTTTGATAACAGTATTGTCGGTTGTGAATTATTAAGGAAAGAGATGCCAAATCTGTTGGCTGATTTCCCTGCTTTGGATACTAAAGATGACGCTACTAATTACTGTGCTATCCCTGCAGGTAGAGGTGGAAAATTTAAATGGCCAAGTTTAACCGAATTACATACTAAACTTTTTGGAGAGGCCTTTGCTGAGGCTCATAATGCTTCTGCTGATGTTGAGGCTACTGCTAGGTGTTTCCTGGAGTTAATTCGTTTGTCAGTTATTCCTTTTGCTAAAGCAGGAATGACGGCTGAGGAGTTGCAGAATTATAAAAGTATAAATCAGAATCCTTTTGAACTGATTGGTTTAAATATTGAGCCTTATAGCCCAGTTGAAAATCCAGAAATACAAGAGGAAATAATTATTGAGGCAGAGGAGGATAGTCCTGTTGAAACTATTTCTGATTCTCCTTTTGCGCATTTACATTTGCATTCTCAATTTTCAATTTTGCAAGCTACTATTGATGTAAAAGGTGCGGTGAACAAGGCGGCCGAAATGGGAATGCCAGCTGTAGGGATTACCGATCATACCAATATGTTTGGGGCATATAAGTTTGTTGATGCAGTACTTAATCATCCTATAAATGAAGGATTTAAAAAAGGAGAAACTCCTAAGCTAAAAGCAGTATTGGGTTGTGAATTGAATGTCTGTAAAAATCATACTGAAAAATCAATAAAAGATAATGGTTCTCAAGTTCCATTTTTATGTAAAAATAAAAACGGATTTCATAATTTGGCAAAACTATCTTCTTTAGGAAATGTGGCAGGTTTCTATTATGTACCTAGGGTCGATAAGGATTTAATTACCGAACATAAACAGGATTTAATTGCCTTAACGGGTAGTACTTATGGGAGTATTCCTAATCTTATTTTGAATGTTGGGGAAGCGCAAGCGGAAGAAGAATTCAAGTGGTGGTACACTACTTTTGGTGATGATTTTTATGTGGAAATTAATCGCCATAAACTGGATGAAGAGCGTCATGTAAACAAGGTGTTAATTGCTTTTGCAAGGAAGTATGATGTAAAGATTATTGCATCCAATAATGTGTATTATTTGGAGAAGGAAGATGCCAATGCACATGATATTTTATTGTGTGTAAAGGATGGGGAACAGCAAGGTACACCAAAAGGAAGTGGGAGAGGTTATCGTTATGGTTTTCCTAATGATGAGTTTTATTTTAAATCTTCTGCTGAAATGCAAGCGCTTTTTGCTGATTTACCAGAAGCAATTGATAATATCACCCACTTAATTGATAAGATAGAGCCTTATACTTTGGCGCGTGAAGTGTTGTTGCCAGAGTTTGATATTCCAAAGGAATTTGTAGATGTACAAGATAAAGTAGATGGTGGTAAAAGAGGAGAAAATGCCTACTTAAAACACCTTACTTATGAAGGAGCGAAAGAGCGTTATATTGAAATTACTGATGAGATAAAAGAACGAATTGATTTTGAACTTCAAGTAATTGAAAATTCTGGGTATCCTGGGTATTTCCTTATTGTTCAGGATTTTATTTGTCAAGCACGAACTATGGATGTTTCTGTTGGTCCTGGTAGGGGTTCAGCTGCTGGGTCGGTAGTTGCCTATTGTACAACTATTACTAATGTTGATCCTATAAAATACGACCTACTTTTTGAGCGTTTTCTAAATCCTGAGCGTGTATCATTACCTGATATTGATATTGATTTTGATGATGAGGGAAGGGGGCGTATTATTGATTGGGTAGTGAATAAATACGGTAAAGAAAATGTGGCTCAAATTATCACTTACGGAACTATGGCTGCAAAGTCCTCCATTCGTGATACAGCTAGAGTGTTGGATTTACCATTGTTTGAAGCAGATAGAGCGGCAAAATTGGTGCCTGATTTTACTTCTTTGGGTAAAATTTTCTCTTGGGATGAAAAGACTTTAAAGGATAAAGTAAAGGGTGATCAAGTAGCTGGAGCAAAAGAATTAATTTCTTTATCTGAAGGAAATGATTTAACAGCTGAAACCATTAATTTGGCAAGGAGATTGGAAGGAAATGTTCGTAATACAGGAACCCATGCTTGTGGGGTTATCATTACACCCGAACCCTTAATGGGACTTATTCCTATGACTCGTGCTAAGGATTCTGAGCTAATGGTTACTCAGTTTGACAATAGTGTGGTGGAGGATGCGGGTCTTTTAAAAATGGATTTTTTAGGTTTACGAAATCTTACGATTATTAAGGATTGCCTTAAATTAATTAAATCCATACATGGAGTAGAAATTGATATTGACACCATTCCTTTGGATGATGAGGAAACTTTTCAAATATTCCAGACTGGAGGCACCTCTGGTATTTTTCAGTTTTCTTCTGATGGGATGAAAGCACACTTAAAACACCTAAAACCTGATAAGTTTGATGATTTAATTGCTATGAATGCTTTGTATCGTCCAGGGCCTATGGAATACATTCCTAATTATATTAAGCGTAAGCATGGAATGGAGGAGATTGAGTACGATTTACCAGAAATGGAGGAGTTCTTATCTGGTACTTATGGGATTACCGTTTATCAGGAGCAAGTAATGTTGCTTTCTCAAAAATTAGCAGGCTTTTCTAAAGGGGATGCCGATATGCTAAGGAAGGGAATGGGAAAAAAGATTAAAGCGGTATTGGATAAATTAAAGCCTAAGTTTTTTGCAGGTTGTGAGGCAAATGGTTTTGATATTAATATTGTAGATAAAATTTGGACGGATTGGGAAGCGTTTGCCTCTTATGCATTTAATAAATCACACTCTACTTGTTATGCACTTATTGCTTATCAAACTGCTTATTTAAAGGCGCATTACCCTTCTGAATTGATGGCTTCATTGCTTACCAATCATATGCGTGATATTAAGGATATTACTTACTTTATGGAAGAATGTAAGCGAATGGGAGTTCTTGTATTAGGGCCTGATGTGAACGAGAGTTTTTACAAATTTGCAGTAAATGATAAGGGGGAAATTCGTTTTGGATTAGGAGCTGTAAAAGGAGTTGGTGAAGGTGCTGTTGAGGCAATTGTGAATGAAAGAAAAGAAGGTAATTATACTGCTTTTGATGATTTTATGAAGCGGGTAGATTTACGATCAGCAAATAAGAGAACTCTAGAGAGTATGGTTTGTGCAGGTGGTTTTGATTCTTTTGAATTAAAGCGTTCACAATATTTTGCAAAGGAAGAAAGCGGACAGACTTATTTGGAGAAAATGATTAAGTTTGGAAACAAGGTTAAGGATAGTGCAAACTCTAATCAGTTTGATATGTTTGGTGAGAGTGCTGAGGCATCAATCCAAGCGCCTATTCCTGCTGAAACTCCTGATTGGTCTACTATGGAATTGCTTTCCAAAGAAAAAGATGTGGTTGGAATTTATATTTCAGGACATCCTTTGGATGATTATAAAGTTGAGATGGCGAATTTCTGTAACGGAAACTTTGCTATGCTTAACGATATGGATAAAGTTAAGGGCAAGGATTTGCGTTTTGCAGGAGTAGTTACCAATGTAGAACATAGAGAAACCAAAACAGGTAAGCCTTTTGGTGTGTTGCATATTGAGGATTATCATGGTTCTTTTAGTTTCTATTTATTCAGTGATGATTATATAAGCTTTAAAGCTTACTTAACAACTGGGTGGTTGTTGCACTTAAGTGGTAAGGTGAAAAAGCGTTTTTATAATGATGATTTAGAATTTAAAATTTCTTCTATTGATTTACTTCCTGAGCTAATTGATAAGGAAGTAAGGGATGTTGTGTTACGAGTAGATATAAGTGATATATCAAAACAATTAGTTGCTGATGTAGTGCATATTGTAACTGAACATAAGGGAAAACACTCTTTAGTATTTAATGTGGTGGATCATCTTAATAAATATGAAGTAGATTTATTGTCCCGTAAAATGAAAGTAAATATTGATAGAGAATTTTTAGAAAAAATTGAGGAATTAAATGAGTTAAAAGTAAAGATAAAATCATAAAATAATTTATAGATTTGTAACCTAAATAAAAACAAAAAAAAATGGCATTAGAATTCACAGACGCAAATTTTAAAGAACTAGTATTAGATTCAGATAAACCAGTATTGGTTGACTTTTGGGCAACATGGTGTGGGCCTTGTAGAGCAATTGCTCCTGTTATTGATGAATTACATACTGAAATGGATGGTAAAGCAGTAATTGGAAAAGTAAATGTTGATGAAAATTCTGATACTCCTGTTAATTATGGTGTAAGAAACATTCCAACATTATTAGTATTTAAAAATGGAGAAGTAGTTGATAAAGTAGTTGGTAATCAACCAAAATCAAAATTAGTTGAGATTTTAGAATCTCATATGTAAAACTAAAATATCAAATTTAAAAGGGCTTTTATAGCCCTTTTTTATTTCTATGAAAGATCTTGCAAACATAAACCTACCTAATAATATAGAACTATTTGCAAAGCAAGTAGTGGAAGGCTTTATTACGGGTATGCATAAAAGTCCTTATCATGGTTTTTCAGTTGAGTTTGCAGAACATAGACTTTATAATTCAGGGGAAAGCACTAGGCATATCGACTGGAAATTATTTGGGCGAACGGATAAGCTTTTTGTAAAGCGCTATGAGGAGGAAACAAATTTAAGGTGCCAATTAGTAATTGATGCATCTTCATCCATGTACTATCCTAATTTTGAAAGCCCTAGTTTAGAAAAACCAAATAAGTTATTGTTTGCTATTTATGCTTCTGCAGTAATGATGAACTTGCTAAAGCGACAAAGAGATGCGGTAGGGCTTAGTATTTTTGCTGATAAACTGGATGTACACACGCCTAACCGAACTACACAAAGGCATCATAGGTTATTGTATAGCGAATTGGAAGGTTTGTTGAAGGTTGATGCTATAAAAAATGCACAACAAACAGAATCCAATGCTGCTTTGCATCAGGTTTCTGAATTGTTGCATAAGCGTTCTTTGGTTATGATATTTACTGATTTCATTAATTCAGATGCCAGTTTGGAAAAGCAATTTGAAGCTTACAAACACCTAAAATACAACAAACATGAAGTGGTATTGTTCTATTTAGCTGAGCGAGAAACGGAAATAGCGCTTAATTTTGATAATAAACCGTACAAATTTATTGATGTAGAGAGTGGGGAAGAGGTAAAAATGAACCCAAATCAGTACAAAGAAAAGTACCAAGAAAAAGCAAAAATTCACCTTAAGGAGTTGAGATTAAAATGCTTGCAATATAAAATTGATTTAGTAGAGGTTGATATAAATAAAGGCTTTGATACTGTTTTAAATTCTTACTTACTTAAAAGAGGTAAAATGCTTTGAGGTTTGTAAAAACAATTTATATTTGCAGCACTTTTTAAAGTACGGTCCGGTAGTTCAGCTGGTTAGAATACATGCCTGTCACGCATGGGGTCGCGGGTTCGAGTCCCGTCCGGACCGCCAAAAACAAATTAAATCCTTGCAGTTTACTGCAGGGATTTCTTTGTTCTTGTAGAAAATTATAAATATGGTACAAACACAAGTAAGTAAGGCTTTTCAGAAAAAGATGTTAAGTCCATTATTCTTTAAGCTATTTCTGCTTTTAAAATTGCCAATGGCATTTTTGTCAGGAATGAAGCTAAAAGAATTAACTGATGAATATTCATTGGTACAGATGAGGTATAAGTACTTGAATAAAAATCCGTTTGGGTCTATTTATTTTGCTTGTCTTTCAATGGCAGGGGAGTTGGCATCAGGAATGTTAGCGGCTTCAAAAACTTATAAGAAAAATCCTAAAATATCAATGCTCGTAGTTGGCTTAAAGGTAAGTTTTATGAAAAAAGCAACTGGAGTAATTATTTTTAGGTGTGATCAAGGAAAGGAAATTTCAGCAACTATTCAAAAAAGTATAGAAACAGGAGAGGGGCAAACCATTGAAGCCTTAACCATTGCTACTGATCAGCAGGGAGATATTGTTGCTGAATTTAATGTTATTTGGTCGTTTAAAGCAAAGGTATAATCTAGTAAAAGCTAATATTGTATTCTTTAAGTAGAGCCCTATTTCCTTATTTTTAATGCTTTTAGAAAATTATTGAGTAAATGTGTCTTGTGATATTATATTTATAATTAAGAAATACTATGCTTACAAAAATTATCGTTCTAGGAATTTATGTCTCAATTCTATTTATAATTGGAATACTCGCTTCTCGTAGAGTAAAAAGTATGAGTGATTACTACTTAGGGGGAAAAAAGATGGGTTTTTGGGCTGTCGCTTTTTCAGCTAGAGCAACTGGTGAATCTGGATGGCTATTAATAGGACTAACAGGGATGGGAGCAATGGCTGGCTATTCTGGCTATTGGGTTGTTGTTGGTGAATTACTTGGGGTTTTTATTTCCTGGCAATTTATGGCCAAGCGATTTAAAAGGTGGTCTTACGAGTACAAAGCTATTACCATACCAGATTACCTCCAAAGTCATTTTAAATCAACTACTAACACCCTTAGAATTATATCGGCATCTTCACTTGTAGTTTTTGTTGTCATTTATGTTGCATCCCAAATGGATGTAACAGGAATTGCTTTCGAATCAATGCTTAATATTGACTATCGTATAGGCGCTCTTATTGGTTTTTGTATTGTCCTTCTTTATATTTTTGTTGGTGGATTTGTAGCTGCAGTTTGGTCAGACATGTTTCAAGGGATTTTGATGTTTTTTGGATTGGTTTTACTGCCAATTGTTGTGTGGTTTTGAATGGATCATGGAGCTGGAATTACTGATTTCTATTTGTCTTTTGCTGAAATTCATGCTGCAAACATATAGAAGTTAGCGATCGCTAACCTAATTATTTTAAGTTTATTTTATTTCACTTATTACTAGATAGTTGCAGGTATTTTTGGTGAATAATTTTTGATTATAACTTGATGCTTGTAAGAAAAAAACACCTATTTTTGTCTTGAAAATTATGTGAAATGGATAACAAACAATTAATAATAGATAATTTCTCTTTTCTATTTGAAAAAAGTTTACTTGATGAATTGAGTAAAATAGGTAAGCTTAAAAAAGTAGTGGAAGGTGAATATTTAATGGATATAGGTCAAGAAATGACTTTTATGCCTTTGCTTATATCAGGTGCAATTAAAGTGTTTAGGACAGATGATGATGGTGATGAATATATACTTTATTTTATAGAGGGAGGAGATACTTGCGCAATGACTCTTAACTGTTGTCTCAGGGGTGCTAAAAGTGAAATTAAAGCTGTTGCAGAAGTTGATACAATTCTATTATTAGTGCCAATTTCTAAGATGGAAGATTGGTTGCATTATAAAACTTGGAGAACATTTGTTTTCGGTTCGTATAATAATAGGATGAAAGAGATGTTAGAGGCAATTGATTCTCTTGCTTTTATGAATATGAATGAAAGAGTATTAAAGTATTTGAAAGATAAAGTTTTGGCAAATAAAGATGAAAGCTTAAATATTACACATAATATTATCTCTGATGAATTAAATACATCTAGAGTAGTAATTAGTAGAATTCTAAAAAAGCTAGAAAAAGATGGTGAGCTAATACTACTTAGAAATCAAATTAAAATTTTGAAACTTTAACAAACTTCCCTGTGTAACAAATGTTACATTCTTTTATGTTTTATGTCCTTTTATTTGCATCATCAAATTATTAAAAGATGAATAAAGGAACAAAGTTATATAGTGTAATAAATGGAAAATGCCCTCATTGCCATGAAGGAGATTTCTTCTTAAGTCATCCGTATGATTTAAAAAAGATGGGTGATAATTATGATAATTGCCCAGTATGTAGTGAGTCTTATAACCCTGAACCTGGCTTTTATTTTGGAGCAATGTATATTAGTTATGCTCTAGGAACAGCTATGATGGTTACAATTTGGGTAGCACTATTAATTCTGTCAATTGAAGTTGAATTACTACATAAAATTATAGGGATTTCAGTTATTTGGTTGTTTCTATCTCCTTTAATTCATTCTTTATCAAAAATAATTTGGGCTAATATTTTCATGCAATATAAAACTAATAATAACTTAAATAAATAATAGAATGGTAAAAGTACTAAACAAAGAATCGTTTAAAGAAAGGGTTCATGATATTGAAGAAACAGATAGTGATTGGAATTTTAAAGGAGATAAGCCATGTATAATTGATTTTTATGCAGATTGGTGTCAGCCTTGTAAAATGCTTGCTCCAATTTTAGAGGGTATTGCTAAAGAATATGAAGGAAAAATTGATGTTTATAAAGTCAATACTGAATCTGAACAAGAGCTTTCAGCTTCATTTGGAATAAGAAGTATTCCTTCTCTTTTATTTGTTCCTATGGGAGAGTCTCCTCAAATGGCAGCAGGTATGTTGGATGAAAAAGCGTTGAAAAGTGTAATAACAGATGTATTAAAAATTAAATAAAATGTCAATATTAAATAAAATATTTGGAATTAAAACAACTGATTATAGTCAGTTGATGAAGGATGGTGCAATTGTAATTGATGTAAGAACCCCAGGAGAGTTTAGTTCTGGACACATAAATGGGTCAACTAATGTCCCTTTAGATAAGATTAAATCCAAGATTAAAAAAATTGAAAATTTAAAACAAACAGTGATTTTCTGTTGTGCGTCAGGAATGAGAAGTGGTCAGGCAACATCTATTGCAAAATCAAGAGGTATTGATGTTTATAACGGTGGAGGTTGGAGTAGTTTAAACAGAAAATTAAATAAGTAATGTCTAAAAAAACGATTATGATAATAATTGGTACAATTATAGGTGGTATAGTAGGGTATTTATATTGGAAAAATATTGGTTGTTCTACAGGCTCATGTGCTATAACTTCTGTTTGGTATAAAAGTACTCTTTATGGTATGTTTATGGGCGGGATGATTTTTGACTTGATTAGAGATTTCTTAAAATAAAAAAATGATGAAAAAAATAATATATAGTATAGTGAGTTTTGTTCTTGTGTCTTGTTCTTCAGGACCAATTGATGCACAAGAAATTAAAAATGTTAGTGCAGTAGAGTTTAATAAACTAATTAATTCTGATGAAGGAATTATCTTGGATGTTAGAACTATTGATGAAGTAAATGAAGGCCATATTAAAGATGCAACGAATATTGATTTTTATGCATCCGATTTTAGTGCTAAATTGAATTTGATAAGAAAAGATGTGCCTATTTATGTGTATTGCAGGAGTGGAGGAAGAAGCTCTAAGACAGTTGCTTTGATGCGAGAGTTAGGTTTTAAGAAAGTGTATAATTTATTAGGTGGTTTTGGTGCATGGAAGTTAGATGGTTTTAAAGTTGTAATCACAAAAGGACATATCTTAAAAAAACAAAAATCAATTTCAATTATTGAATTTTCTAATATTATAGAAAATAATGATGTTGTATTAGTTGATTTTAGTACTCAGTGGTGTGTTCCTTGTAAAAAAATGAAACCAGTTATTGAAGAAATAAAAAAAGAAAATAAGGATGTTAAAGTTGTTTTTGTTGATGCTGATATGAATAAGGAATTAGTCAAGAAATACAAGATAAGAGGTGTGCCAGTTTTCATAATATTTAAAGATGGTAAAGAGGAATTCAGACATGTTGGTTTGATTGATAAAATAGAATTAATAAATAAAATAAAACAATGAATATTCAAGAGTTAATTAATGATGAAGCGACAACAATTGTTGATGTGAGAACTGAAGGGGAGTTTTTAGGTGGTAATGTTAGTGAATCAATTAATATCCCTTTGGATAAGGTAATTGAGAAGATGGAAGATTTGAGAGGTATGCAGCCACTAGTACTGTGTTGTGCTTCAGGTAATAGAAGTGGTCAAGCTACAGCATATTTAAAATCAAATGGTTTTATTAATGTATATAATGGTGGTGGCTGGGAAATGGTGAAAGCACAAAAAGCATAATAAATTTGGAAGCCTTAACTATATATGGTTTACTTGGGGCATTAGTTATTGGTGTTGTACTAGGATTAACAGGAGGTGGGGGTTCTATTTTAACCGTTCCTGTATTGGTATATCTCTTAAGTATTAATCCTGTTACAGCAACTGCTTATTCCTTATTTGTAGTAGGAACAACTGCTTTATTTGGCACTATTCGGAATGCCCAAAAAGGGATGATAGAATACCGAACAGCTTTTGTGTTTGCTGTTCCAGCTTTTATTGCTGTTTATTTAACCCGAAAGCTAATTATCCCTTCCATACCAGATACTATTTTCATGTTTAATGAATTTATATTTACAAAGGATTTAGCGGTAATGTTATTCTTTGCTTTTATCATGTTGTTGGCTTCAGTTTCTATGATAAGAACAAGAAAAGAAGTAGCTGTAAAAGAAACAGGAAATTTCAATTATCCTTTAATCATTGTTGAAGGGTTTGTAGTGGGTGCTCTAACAGGGTTTGTTGGAGCAGGAGGAGGTTTTTTAATCATCCCTGCTTTGGTATTGTTTGCTAATTTGCCAATGAAAAAGGCAGTGGCAACTTCCTTAATGATTATTGCAATAAAATCATTAATTGGTTTTTTAGGGGATATAGACAACATTCAAATTGATTGGGAGTTTTTGTTACTATTTACAGCATTATCAGTTGTTGGAATTTTTTTAGGGATTTACCTAAATAACTTTATAGAAGGGAAAAAAGTAAAAAAAGCTTTTGGTTGGTTTGTACTTGCCATGGCAATTTATATAATAATTAATAGTTTAAAATGAAAGTAGAACAATTATACACGGGCTGTTTAGCACAAGGCGCTTATTATATTGAAAGTAATGGAGAGGCTGCCGTTATTGATCCTTTGCGTGAAGTAGGAACTTATATTAGTATGGCTGAGGAAAGAGGTGCTAAAATTAAATATGTTTTTGAAACCCATTTTCATG
>Ga0233426_10004147_pt1 | contig 10981 bp, 12 predicted proteins | sample SI_118_April2016_6_FD_179875 | JGI IMG/M metagenome (GOLD analysis project Ga0233426, IMG submission 179875) | Seawater microbial communities from Saanich Inlet, British Columbia, Canada - SI_118_April2016_10_MG | ecosystem: Environmental > Aquatic > Marine > Inlet | place: Canada: British... | reverse complement strand
TTTTATCGGCTCTTTCGATCCCCTCAATTTTTGCTCAAGAAAAGGGGTTAGATCAACAAATAGATGAGGCCTTTAAGCCTTTTTCAGATACCATTTCAAACATCATATTTTTCGAAATTTTAGGCACCCCCTTTGTTTTAATTCTCTTGGTTGGTAGTGCATTGTTTTTTACAATTTATTTTGGTTTTGTAAACATCCGTAGGTTTCCAACAGCAATTAATGTTGTTCGTGGAAAATACGACGAATTGGATGAGGGGCATGGTGGAAAAAAATCCGGTGGCGATGGTGATGAAGGCGAGGTAACGCATTTTCAGGCGCTAGCAACTGCTGTTTCTGGTACCGTTGGGAATGGTAATATTGCCGGTGTTGCATTGGCTATTGCTTTGGGTGGTCCTGGGGCAACTTTTTGGATGGTTATTTGTGGCTTATTGGGAATGTCGTCTAAGTTTGTCGAATGTACCCTAGGAGTTCAGTATCGAGATGTTGGTGAAGATGGAACCATTTATGGGGGGCCAATGTATTATATAAGTAAAGGTTTAAAAGAAAGAGGCTTTACAACCTTAGGGAAAGTTGCCGCTGTATTTTTTGCGATTTTCTGTATTGGAGGTTCGTTTGGTGGCGGAAACGCCGCACAATCCAACCAAGCCACCATTGTATTAAAAGATTTAATGAATTTGCAAAGTACTGCAGCTGGCTTTTGGATCGGTATTGTCCTTGCTATTTTAGTCGGTATCATCATCATTGGAGGAATCAAAAGAATTGCTCAGGTTACAGAAAAAGTAGTTCCTTTTATGGCTGTAATGTACGTTGTTGCATGTCTCTATATTATATTCAGTAATTACACCCTTATCGACGATGCATTTTCGATGATTTTTAGAGAAGCTTTTAATCCAACGGCAATTGGTGTTGGAAGTTTTATTGGGGTTTTATTAGTTGGTTTTAAACGAGCAGCCTTCTCTAATGAAGCGGGTGCTGGTTCTGCTTCAATTGCACATTCAGCCGTTAAAACAAAATATTCGGCTTCAGAAGGGTTGGTGGCTTTATTAGAACCCTTTATTGATACGGTAGTGATTTGTACCATGACCGCCTTGGTGATTATTATATTCAACTTCGGTGGTGCTTTTCAGTACGGAGGAGAAGGGGCTGTAATGATCGACGGTATTTCGTACGAGGGTGCTGGAATTACCTCCATGGCTTTTGCGCAATACATTCCGTATTCTAATATATTCTTAACAATAGCCGTTGTTTTATTTGCGGTTTCAACAATGATTTCTTGGTCCTATTACGGCTTACAATCTTGGAAATATTTATTCGGTAGAGGCCAAGCAGCAGATTTAGCTTATAAATTATTATTCTTAACTTTTGTAATCATCGGAGCTTCTGCTAGTATGAATTCAATTTGGGCTTTCTCGGATGCAATGATCTTTGCGATGGTATTCCCAAATATGGTCGGTCTCTTTTTCTTGTTCCCAGTAGTTAAAAAAGAATTGAACAGATACTTAAAAGCGATTCGTACAATAGAGGACTAAAAAATAGAACAGATGCCAAAAAAAAGGTCATTCGCTTTTCGTTCGTTTCGAACACAGCGTGTGGCCCCATTTACATTCAAGCCAAAGTTTTTGGCGAGTAGCATAAAACAAACTGCCTCCCAATCGTTTTTGAATTGTTTCAACAAATCCTCGATCAGCTTAGACTTGCGTTCAATACGTTCTATAAAGAGACGCTCTTTCCAATGCGTCCAAACCATGCTGTCGATCGTATGGATTTGTTCTTCACAAGGAATCCATTGGGGTCGTTGCAAAAATTGCTTCTTGTATTGTTTTATTAAAATTGGGGAAACAATCTTAGACAACTCCAAGCTAGGGAGCGGCATACCCGATTGCGTAACCACTGGAACATCATCCTCCCAAACCACATGCAGGATTACTGCATCATAATTAGAATCTTGATGGTGTTGATGCGCAAACCAATCGGATGATTTTAAATGAATTTCAACATGACCAACCCAATCCAATTGATCGATCTTTAATTGAGCATTAGAAAAATCTGGTCCGGCTTGAGTATTATAAACCCCTTGTTTCACGACCTGCAAAGATGAACCTTGGGTAGTAACAAGGTTGTCGTGAGGAAATTTTTGATGCTTCCACAAAAAGTGTAAAAAATCTTCTTTCATAGGCTTGGGGCAATGAAAAGACTTTAACCTAAACTATACTTCAACAGCTCCCGTCCATGCCATTATTCCGCCATCCAAATTATAGGCCGAAGCAATTCCTAATTGTCCTAATAGTTGACAAGCTTGTCCGCTTCGAGCACCAGAACGACAGTAAACAAAATAAGATTTGTCTTTGTCCAATGCCTGAATTGCATCCATAAACTCTTTTGGTTGCCTTATATCGATCAGCTGTGCACCTTTGATGTAACCCGACTCATACTCCTCTTCTGTTCTCACATCCAAGAGGATTGCATCCGGCGTTTCTTCCATTAAGGCTACCCATTCTTTTTGATCTAGATTATTCATCTTAATTAATTTTAATCAAATGTAATTGGATTTGATGGATCTTCAAAACATTATTTTCAATGCTATCTTTTGTTTTTTAAATTCTTTTTATATATTTGTACCTACAAATGTTGTAAGTACAATATATGAGTAAGCAATTAACAAAAGAAACGGTGATAAGCCTTTTGAGGAATGGATATAAAGTCAACGATGAACTTTCTGCTCTATTTAAAACCCATGGGATCTCTTTACCTCAATTCAATGTATTGCGTATACTGAGGGGACGAAAAGGAGAAGCAGCTAATCTGTCGACCATACAGGAACAGATGATTCATAAAATGAGCAACACAACACGTCTGATCGACAAACTCATCGAAGGCGGTTATGTAAATCGCTTTGTGTGTGTGAAAAATCGGCGTAAGATTGAGATTTTCATAACCAAAAAAGGACTTGAATTATTGAACTCACTAGATGACAAACTAGAAACTAAAGAACAGTTTCTTATGAACAACTTAGATAATAAGGAGAAAGAAGAATTGATGCGACTTCTTTCTAAAATACAAACCAGCATTATATCAGAAAATAAATTATAATTTAAAAAGAAACGAAAATGAAAAAAACAATTGCAACCCTACTTTTAGCAACAGCTGCTTTTTTTAGCATCCAAAACCTAAGTGCACAAGAAACTACAATCAATGCGGCAGAAAGCTCTATTCACTGGTTGGGTAAAAAAGCTACTGGACAACACGAAGGAAACATCAGCCTAGTATCTGGGAAATTAGAAATGGAAGGCGAAGTGCTAAGGGGTGGATCTTTTACCGTTGACATGAACTCAATGACCGTTACTGATATTGAAGGAGAATATGCTGAGAAACTTAAAGGACATTTAAAATCAGATGACTTTTTTGGGGTAGCTACACACCCTGAGGCAACGTTAATATTCACATCAGTTGAAGCGAAAGGGACTGGTTTGTTCACGGTAACAGGCGATTTCACCATCAAAGGAAAAACAAACCCTGCAACTTTTGATCTTCAAATAAGTGTTGGAGAAGCAACGGCAAAAGTAATCATCGACCGATCGCTTTACGACATCCGTTATGGATCTACTTCTTTCTTTGACAACCTCGGAGATAAAGTAATTTACAACGACTTCGAATTAGACGTAACCTTAAAACTATAAACATCATGCGAGTAGAACGACCAAAATGCGGCTGTGGAAACACACAAAATCCAGAAGGATATTGCGATGGATCACACCTTAATAAATAATTTGTGATTCTATTGGATTAAAAATATTTTGAACTATATTTGAACCAATGAAACGAAATACAAATTTTACAGCATGGTGGAACGAATAAATTAATTTATTCGTGATCAACGCTATTTCAATATATCAAAGGCTTGTCATCACGACAAGCCTTTTTTAATTTTAGACCTATGAAGACCTTTACATTACAATCGCAACATAAAAAAATACTGGCAGATACGCTGACACCAGTAAGTGCGTATTTAAAGATTCGAGATGTTTTTCCGCACAGTTTGCTTCTAGAGAGTAGCGACTACCATGCGAACAACAAAAACTTTTCGTACATCTGTTGTAATCCTATTGCTTCCATAGAATTGAAAAACAAACAGCTCAGCATTCAGTACCCAAACGGCGAGTGCACAAGTGAAACCCTAAAGGCTGACACCAATATCCCAGAACGCATTCATCAATTTTCACAACAATTTGAGAGTGAAGACTACCCATTTAAATTCATTAGTAACGGTATTTTTGGTTATATCGCCCACGATGCGGTAGCGCATTTCGAAAATCTAGAATTGAACCAAGAAAAAGAAGGCCTCGATATTCCCGAAATATACTATGCTGTATATCAAAACATCATTGCGATTAGTCTTTTCAATCACGAAGCCCATTTGTTCTCCCATGTATACAACGAACAACATAATATTGAGACCATAGAACAATTGCTTGAAGCCAAAAACAGCACCCGATTTTCTTTTGAGAAAGTAGGTGCCAAAACTTCAAATCTAACAGATGAAGAATACCTAAAATTTGTGGATCAAGGGAAACAACACTGTTTCCGGGGCGATGTCTTTCAATTGGTTCTTTCCCGTCGTTTTTCTCAGAAATTTAAAGGAGATGAATTCAATGTATACCGTACGCTGCGTTCCATCAACCCTTCCCCCTATCTCTTCTTTTTTGACTACGGAGATTTCAAGATTTTTGGAAGTTCACCTGAGGCTCAAATCATTGTAGAAGAAGGGAAAGCAGAGATACACCCCATTGCAGGAACGTTCAAACGAACAGGAAATGATGAGCACGACAAGCAAGCTGCATTAGAACTCGCCAAAGATCCAAAAGAAAATAGTGAGCATGTAATGCTGGTCGATTTAGCTCGGAACGATTTGAGTAGAAATGGTTCTGAGGTGGTTGTAGAAAAAAACAGGGAGGTTCAATTTTTCTCTCATGTGATTCACTTGGTTTCTAAAGTAACCTGTACCATGAAGAAGGCTGCTAAAACCTTTCAGGTTGTTGCCGATACATTCCCTGCAGGAACCCTTAGTGGAGCGCCTAAGCACAATGCACTTAAACTCATCGACCGCTACGAAAAAACAAAACGGAATTTCTATGGAGGCGCCATTGGATATATGGACTTTAAAGGCAATTTCAATCACGCCATCATCATCCGTTCTTTTTTATCCAAAAACCAAGAACTACACTATCAAGCTGGTGCTGGAATAGTAGCCGATTCTGTTCCCGAAAACGAACTACAAGAAGTATATAATAAATTAGGGGCTTTAGACAAAGCCTTAACCTTAGCCGAAGACGTTTAATATGAAAAGAGTTTTCCTCATTGACAATTATGATTCGTTCACCTATAATTTGGTGCACTACCTAGAAGAGTTGCATTGCGATGTTACCGTAAAACGGAACGACCAATTTGACTTGGATGAACTTGAAGCATTTGACCACATCGTACTTTCGCCCGGACCGGGAATCCCGGAAGAATCTGGCTTACTAAAAGCAGCTATCGAACGCTATGCCCCTACCAAGAATATTTTGGGTGTTTGCTTGGGTCAACAAGCAATTGCCGAGGTGTTTGGAGCTAAACTCATCAACTTAGATAAGGTGTACCATGGGGTTGCCACCCCGATTAATATTGTTAAAGATGATGTTCTTTTCACCGATCTTCCCAAGACCTTTGAAGTGGGTCGGTACCATTCTTGGGTAGTACAAACACCACTTCCCGATGCGTTGATTGCTACTTCTTTTGACGACGAAGGTCAGTTAATGTCTTTACGACACAAAACATTTAAGGTTTGTGCGGTTCAGTATCACCCAGAATCTGTACTCACACCCAATGGAAAAAAAATAATAGAAAACTGGATTAATGCATAAGCTATGAAAAGCACACTCAACCGTTTGATTCGACACGAGCAACTTTCCAAAGAAGAAGCCCGACAGATGATCATCAACATTGCAGAGGGGAAATACAACAGCAGTCAGATCGCTTCCTTTTTGACCGTTTATATGATGCGAAGTATAAGTCTGAGTGAACTCGAAGGTTTTCGCGAAGCACTTCTTGAGCTTTGTATTGCCGTAGACCTAAGTGAATTCGAAACCATAGATTTATGCGGAACTGGAGGCGATGAAAAAGACACTTTTAATATTTCAACCCTCTCCTCATTTGTAACTGCTGGTGCAGGAATCCATGTGGCTAAGCATGGAAATTACGGTGTTTCGTCGGGCTGTGGGTCGAGTAATGTTTTGGAACATCTGGGTATTCGGTTTTCAAACGACGAGGCCTTTTTAAAAGGCTGTATGGAGCAAGCAGGAATTTGTATTTTACATGCTCCCCTTTTTCATCCAGCAATGAAAAATGTAGCTCCCGTTCGCAAGGATTTAGGAGTAAAAACATTTTTTAATATGCTAGGCCCTTTGGTTAATCCATCTTTTCCAAAATACCAATTGACTGGGGTTTTCAATTTAGAATTGGCCCGCCTCTACCACTATCTGTTTCAAAAAACAGAACAGCAGGTTACCGTTCTGTATGACCTCAAAGGGTATGACGAAATCTCGTTAACAGGTCCTACAAAAGCATTAAGCAAAAACAGTGAGCGCGTATTGACTCCGGCAGATTTTGGCGTAGAGTCGCTTCTGGCTCAGGATATTTCTGGAGGATCGAATGTAGCCTCCTCAGCTGAAATTTTTATGAATGTCATCCAAAACAAGGGAACACAAGCACAACAAAACGTTATCTGTGCCAACGCTGGAATGGCCATTGCAACGGCTTTGAATCTTAGCCCAATCGACGGTTTTGAAAAAGCAAAAGAATCCTTACAGAGCGGCAAAGCCTTGCACGCCTTAACAACCCTCCAAAAACTAAGCCTCTAATGACTATTTTAGATAAAATAATTGCAGACAAAAAAGTTGAAGTTGCCTTACGCAAACAACTTTTCCCAATTAGCTACTGGGAAGCATCTCCCCTTTTTGGACGAACAACTTCTTCCCTTGCGGCGGCCTTGCAAGCAAGTCAATCGGGAATTATTGCAGAACATAAACGGAGATCACCCTCCAAGCAAAACATCAACAGCTCCCTTTCGGTAACCGATGTTGCTCAGGGTTATGAAACTGCCGGTATTTGTGGCATGTCGGTTTTGACCGATGGAAAATATTTTGGTGGCTCCCTCGAAGATTTAACCCTTGCTCGGGCAGTAACCGATTTCCCTTTATTACGCAAAGAATTCATTGTCGATGAATACCAACTCATCGAGGCAAAGGCACATGGGGCGGATGTGATTTTATTAATCGCCTCCGTATCGACTCGAAACGAAATTCAACAGCTTTCCACAGCCGCACAAAGTTTGGGTTTAGAAGTGTTATTGGAAGTACATAATTTAGAAGAACTGGAAAAGTCGGTTATGCCTTCTCTAGATCTTTTTGGGGTAAACAACCGCAACCTCAAAACCTTTGAAGTTGACCTCGACACCAGCCGAACACTCGTTGATCAAATCCCTTCAGACTTTGTAAAGGTTTCGGAAAGTGGGATCAGTACTGCTGCTGCTATCGTTGATTTAAAAACCTACGGTTACCAAGGATTTTTGGTTGGCGAAAATTTTATGAAAACAGAAAATCCGGGTGCAAGCGCTGCTGCATTCATCAAAGCCATTGAAGATGAAGCTTAAAGTGTGTGGCATGCGGGAAACTGAAAACATTGAAGCACTTGCGGCTTTAACTCCCGACTATATGGGTTTTATTTTTTGGGCACCCTCCTCTCGTTTTGTAGAGGGAACAACCCCAACCCTCCCCCAGCATATTAAAAAAACTGGTGTTTTTGTAGATGCTACCATTGACTATATAGAAACCATCATCAAAGAGCACCAATTACAGGCTGTGCAATTACATGGAAAAGAAACTCCGGAATATTGCTCTTACGTACAGTCCTTGGATGTAGAAGTAATCAAAGCTTTCAGTATCAAAGATCATTTTGATTTCACAAGTTTAGCTCCTTATGAAAACTGTTGTGACTTTTACTTATTCGACACCAAAGGAGAACTTCCCGGTGGCAACGGCTATGGTTTTGACTGGAGTATTCTTGCGAGCTATCCGTCCCCAAAACCTTTTTTCCTTAGCGGAGGAATTGGTCTCGAACATACGATCCAAATAAAGGCTTTATTAAATACCGATTTGCCGCTGTATGCTATTGATGTAAATAGTAAATTTGAACTCGCTCCCGCACGTAAAAATATGGATGCACTAACACAATTTAAAAACGAATTGTATGAACTATAATGTAGATGAAAAAGGATATTACGGAGACTTTGGCGGAGCCTTTATCCCCGAAATGCTCTATCCAAATGTAGCCGAACTTCGCGAAAGTTATTTAAAAATTTCAGCCGATCCAGATTTTAAAAAAGAATTTGATGCCTTGCTGAAAGACTATGTGGGTCGCCCAACACCACTTTATTTCGCCAAGCGACTGTCTGAAAAATACAACACCAAGATTTATCTCAAACGGGAAGATTTATGTCATACCGGAGCCCATAAGGTCAACAATACCATTGGGCAGATTCTTTTGGCCAAGCGCCTAGGGAAAAATCGCATCATTGCCGAAACAGGTGCAGGGCAACACGGTGTAGCCACAGCCACGGTTTGTGCCTTGATGGGTATTGAATGTATTGTGTATATGGGGGCATTGGACATCAAACGTCAGGCACCCAATGTAGCGCGAATGAAAATGTTAGGCGCAACCGTACGTCCGGCACAGTCGGGGAGTAAAACCCTTAAAGATGCCACCAACGAAGCCATCCGCGATTGGATCAACAATCCGGTAGACACCCACTACATCATTGGTTCGGTGGTTGGACCACATCCCTATCCCGATATGGTCGCTCGTTTTCAATCGGTCATTAGTGAGGAAACCAAATGGCAACTCCAAGAACAAGAAGGTCGCGACTATCCCGACCATGTGATTGCCTGTGTGGGGGGAGGAAGTAATGCCGCTGGACTTTACTACCACTACCTCAACGATGATCGCGTCAATATTATCGCCGTAGAAGCTGCCGGAAAGGGCATCGATTCTGGCGAGAGTGCAGCCACTTCTGCCCTTGGAAAAGAAGGCATCATCCACGGGAGTAAAACCCTCTTGATGCAAACTCCCGACGGACAAATCACGGAACCCTATTCCATCTCTGCTGGGTTGGACTATCCAGGCGTTGGTCCCATGCATGCACATTTGTTTAGAAGCAAGCGGGCAGAATTCATTTCCATTCCCGACCAAGAGGCGATGGACTGGGGACTTACCCTCTCCCAAATGGAAGGGATTATTCCTGCCATAGAAACGGCTCATGCCTTTGCAGCACTCGATGTGCGTAAATTTGGGCCAGAAGAAATTATTGTGTTTAACTGTTCCGGGCGTGGTGACAAAGACCTGGATACCTATATTGATTATTTTAAATTGTAATGAATAGAATCGATCAAAAATTCAACGAAGACAAAAAACTATTGTCCATTTACTTTTCTGCAGGTTTTCCTAACCTTGAAGACACGGTGCCTATTCTAAAAAAGCTGGAAGCCGCTGGAGTAGACATGGTCGAAATTGGCTTGCCTTTTTCCGACCCATTGGCCGACGGACCCACCATACAAGAAAGTTCTACCCAGGCCCTCCGCAATGGAATGACAACCGAAAAATTATTTACCCAATTGGAAGGCATACGGAAACACATCAGCATTCCCTTGGTGCTTATGGGCTATTTTAACCCCATGATGCAATTCGGTATTGAAAAATTTTTAGCCCGCTGTGCAGCGGTGGGTATCGACGGACTCATCATCCCCGATCTTCCCGTAGATGTTTATCACGAGCAATACAAAGCACTCTTTGACCAACACGGTTTATACAATATGTTCCTCATCACCCCCCAAACTCCCGAAGAACGCATTCGCTATATCGACGAGGTTTCGAACGGCTTCATCTATATGGTGTCGAGTGCAGCGGTGACCGGAGCACAAAGTACTTTTGGCAACACCCAAACGGACTATTTCCAGCGCATTGCCCAAATGAACCTCAACACCCCCACCGTGGTTGGTTTTGGGATCAGCAATGCTGAAACCTATGAAGCTGCTAGTTTGCATTCCCGTGGTGCCATCATTGGGTCTGCCTTCATCAAATTTTTAGAAGAAAAGGGTGTGGACCAGATAGAAACCTTTGTGCGGTCCATCAGAGCCTAAACCCACTTTTTGTATTTTTTTTATATCTTTAGTGTAGCATAGACCCAAATCTATTCTTACACCATGATCTACGTTTGCCCAAAAACCCGTTTTTATATTGTTCCCACTTGGTGGAAACCACTTTCTGTATTTTCTTTTTTGGAATGGGTTTTTATGTATAAAAAAACTGAGCTGAAATTTTCTTTTGATCGAATTTATGAGACAATCCATTCAAGAATACAGGCCTATGTGGGAGGTATTGTTGAACAAAATAAAAATATAATGGAACTACACATATCTAAAGGTGTGTATGGAAAATAGTTGTAATCAAATAAATGACCACGAAAAAAAACAAAGCATATTAGAAACTAGTCAAAGCCTGGCATTGCTAATTTTGTTTGCAATTGTTATTGGGACTGGAGCACTATTTTACTACAACTGGTATGATGGATGCAAAAATCGAGTGATTGAACTAAAAAAACTGGAAAGAGTCGGGTGTTCGAAGAAACCGGAAAAAAAATAAAAAAAAGAGAGCGAAATCCTAGCGGATAAAAACAGGCTGCATTTCGTTTAGGGAATGTTCTTCGCTGTACTGATAACCGTCTGTATTAAATCCTAACAAATCAGCTTGAGTATTACACTCATGATCGAGGATATACCGAACCATCATCCCACGGGCTTTTTTTGCAAAAAACGAAATCATCTTGAGTTTGCCGTTCTTAAAATCTTTAAACTGAGGGGTGATGATGTTGCTTTTCAACGCTTGGGTATCG
>Ga0233426_10004145_pt1 | contig 10986 bp, 9 predicted proteins | sample SI_118_April2016_6_FD_179875 | JGI IMG/M metagenome (GOLD analysis project Ga0233426, IMG submission 179875) | Seawater microbial communities from Saanich Inlet, British Columbia, Canada - SI_118_April2016_10_MG | ecosystem: Environmental > Aquatic > Marine > Inlet | place: Canada: British... | reverse complement strand
ATCTCTCTTATCGTTTCTTCTAGATCATAAAGAGAAGGTCTTTTAGCTTGGACGGCATTCATTGTCATGCTTGCTCCGATTTCAGAATGCTCACTCAAAATTTTTAAAAAATCATCCCAACCATCTCTATCTTTAATTAGAAAGGGAATTCTTGAGGATGCTCTACTATAAATTTTAGAAAATTCTTTGCTCCCTAATTTTATAAATTGATTAGCAACGTCCATAGATAGTCTTCTAAAATAATCTTCATGATTTTTTTCAGCACCATATCCGCTACCTGCAATTGTCAATGAAATGGTTTTTTTGGGATATTTAATGCCAAAATGAAGCGCAGCAAAACCACCCATTGATAAACCAACAATATGAGCTTTATCTATAGACAATTCATTCATAACGTCATTAATATCCTCAACTGCCCGCTCCTGAGAATAAGATTCAATTGACTTCGGCACGTCTGACGGAGGATAACCTCGAGCATTAAAAGTTATACATTCGTATCTTCTTGAAAAATAACGTACTTGAGGCTTCCAACTCCTTTGGTCTCCTCCAAACTCATGTACAAAAAGTACAACTTTACCCTGGCCTGTTTTTTTAACATTTAATTTGATATTATCGCTTGTCGTAATAAACATAATTATTTATATAATAGAGCTTCTAGAAGATATACCTCCATCTACTGTAAATACAGTCCCAGAAGTATATCCAGATTTTTCCGATACTAAAAAAGCTATTAGATCTGAAATTTCTCGAACATGGGCAGGCCTTCCAAGTGGATAACTTTTAAGTAATTCTTGAACATGATTCTCATCACCATAAAGTTTTAACGAGCGATTTTTTAAAATTTTATAAATCCTTTCTGTTTCAACTGGTCCTGGGTTTACTCCAATTACTCTTATATTATCTTCTAAACTATTTCCGCCTAATGCTTTTGTAAAGGACATTAAACTAGAATTTCCTGCAGCCCCTGCAATATATAAAGGATCATATATTTCCCCTCCATTACCAATATTATTTATTATTACTCCACCTCCATTTTTCTTAATCAGTGGATAAAATCCTCGACATAAATTTATGTATCCAAAAACTTTTAGTTCCCAACCTCTTCTCCAAGATTCTTCATCAATATCAAATAAACTTCCACTTGGAATATCTCCAGCATTATTAATTAATATATTAATATCCTTACAATTTTCATAAAGTATTTTCAGTGAATCTGCTTCTGTCAAATCTAATGGGAAGGTTATAACTTCAACTAAATACTTTTTTTGCAACTCAACCTTTAACGTTTCTAGCTGTTTAATATTCCTTGCAGTTAAATATAAATTGACACCTTCAGCCGCAAATGTCTCGGCAATATCAGCTCCAATCCCTTTTGATGCCCCTGTGATCAGAGCTATTTTATTTTTTAGATTTAAATCCATTTTTTTTAATACAGTTGTAAATTTCCAGTTTTATTCTTTGATTTAGTGATAATTGATGGAAACAAATTAATAAATTCATCAGCCCATTCTTTTGGAACGGAAAGACTCACTTTCACAAATTTGTTCCCAAATTTTTTTGTATGATAGCTACCTTGGCGAACCAATATTTTATGTTCTGCATAACAACTACTTATTGCTTCAGGTGTAATTTCTTTATCCTCAATCTCAATAATAATGAAATTACCATTGGAAGGATATATTGGAACTTCAAAACCCTTTGTATTATTTATCATTTCAAAGACATTCTTTTGATTTTTCCGCTGTAATCTAAATATTTTTGGGAACCATTCATCCATAATTTTTAAACCAGCGATAGCACCACGCTGGGCCACAATATTTGAGCCTAATATATTTGGGGGATATTGTCCAATTTTTTCCATTATTTTTTCTGAAGTTACAATTGCCCCAATTCGCATACCAGCTAAACCCAACCATTTTGAGAAACTCCAAATAGTAATTGTATTTTCAGGATAATAATTTGCTATTAGATGGTGATCATCTGCAAAGTCTCGGTACGTACAATCATGTATTATTGTAATATTATTATCTTCGGCTATTTCTACTATTTTTAATATTTGTTCTTTTGAAAAACAAGTGCCCAGTGGATTATTTGGATCGACTAAATAAAGCAATTTTGTATTTTTGCTTATATATTCTTTTAATCTATTTGGATCAAGTGTGTAATTATATTCTTTACCAAAAATTGGTATTTGGATAACTTCTGCTCCTGTTGATTGAGCAAAATGGATGGGCCACGCCCACGTTGGGTCTGTAGTTATTAGTTGTTCAGTCGAAGAACATAATTCTTTACATATATGATACAAACCAGATACTGCCCCATCTGTAATTAATGATACTAAATTTTTTAACCCAAGACGATTTAAGACAAGAGTTCTCAATTCTTCAAGTCCCAATGGTGGTGCATAATAGTGAAATTCTTCACTTTTAATAGATTGAATCATTTCACTGATTACATAATCATGGGATTTATAATGATTAGTATTTTGTCCTAACCATTTAAGATCTTTTTGATTATGTAAATCATCAAAATACAAGTTTCTTTTATTATAATTTTTCATAAATCTTTTACTATTTTAGTATTATAACTGCTTCTTATTTTTTTAAAAAAAGGTAATAAAAGTATAATTAAACAGAAAATTATTAGAAATAATGAAACTGGTCTTTCTAAAAATATTGACCAAGAACCTCTACTAATTATAAGAGATCTTCTCAAATTTTCCTCCAAGACAGGGCCTAATATTAATCCAAATGCAAGTGGAGCCTGTGGCAATTTCACTAGGGAAAAAATGTATCCTACTAAGCCAAAAAAAATCATTACATATACATCTGAAATTAAATTCCTTATTGCGAAAGAACCAGAAATACATAAAACTATAATACTGATATTGACAATTTTTTTAGGGGAATTCAAAAGTTTAACAATGAATTTAATCATTATCAGTCCAAACATAAGTGTGAAGAATATCGCAATAAAGAGTGAACTGTATACATATGACACAAATCCAGGATTATCTTGAAATAAAAAAGGTCCTGGTTGTAACCCATGTATCAGTAAAGCTGCCATAAGAATTGCTGTCATTGTGTCACCTGGAATACCTAAAGTCATCATTGGTATTAATGCTCCGCCAACACAAGCATTATTAGCTGCCTCTGGAGCAGATATCCCCTTAATTTCTCCTTTACCAAAATTTTCTGGATTTTTCGATAATTTCATTTCCTGAGCATATGCTATAGCGACAGCGATAGCTGAACCTGCCGCAGGAATAGCACCGATAAAAGTACCGAAAAATGATCCTCTTAAAATAGATTTCCAAAGACTCAATATTTTGTTAAAAGGTGGAATCAATTTTTCAATCTTTGGTAATTGCTTATCTTTATCTTTAATAGAAGAAAAGTTTTTAAAGATCTCCGAAAGTCCAAAAAGTCCAACTGATAAAGGGACTAAATGTATTCCGTTTTGTAAAAAAACTGTTCCATAGTCAAATCTTAAAACATCAGTCATAGCGTCAAAACCAATCATACCCAATAATATTCCAATTGCACCAACAACTATTCCACGAAATGTTGAACCTGGTGAAGAATATGCCAACATGGTCAATCCAAAGATTGCTGCCATAGCAAATTCTGGACTTCTAAAATTCATAGAAGCTTTTATTACCATTGGTGCTAATAACATTAGTAATAATAGACCTATCAAGCCACCAACGGTTGAAGAAATAAGTGCATAAGTTAATGCATAACCTCCCTGACCTTTTTTAGCCATGGGATATCCATCTAGTTGCGTAACAATTGCGCCTGGTGTTCCTGGGATATTCATTAAAATTGCTGAAATAGAGCCACCGAATACACTTGAAGAGAATACGGCCATCAAAAACACCATTGCTGTTTCTGGATCCATATGAAAACTAAATGGTAATAGTATAGCTAAAGTCATTGTACTGCTAATTCCAGGGATTGCCCCCATTATAGTTCCAAAAAAAACACCAACTACTGCTAATGTAATCAAAAAAGGATCTGTTAAAATATTCTGAAGAGACGCAAAGAATAATTCAAACATATAGTTTAGGTAGATATTATTTGTAGGAAGAGGAGTTGTTAAGGGAATGGGGTATTCATTATCTTTATAAAACCTACATATACAATTAATATTATAAAAATAAATGTTGAAACTAATTCATAAATAAAGCCCCTTGAATAAATTTCTTTTTTTGTAGACAAAACACTAAGCCATAAGACAACAAATAATGAAGTGCTAACTATAAATGTTAAATATGTTGAAAGGTAAACGTATAGAATTATTGATATAAACAAATATATTACAATAAAATTTGATCTTTCATATATAATTAATTTATTGTAATTCTGTTTGTCTAATACAATATTTATTGTTTTTAAGAAAAAATACAGAGAAGAAAGTGATATAAAAGCTAAAATTATTACTGGTAACAAACCAGCACCAGGATCTACCCTTTTAAATAAATTATTTAAAATAGATGGGTTTAAAATTAATGATATCCATCCAAACAAAGAACAACATGTAAAAATAATTGTAACTATTATAAATTCTAATTTCTCACTAAAGTTAATTCCCATAAAAAGTTTACTGGGATGGGGTTACCCATCCCAGTTTTATAAATTATTTCTTTCTTTGAGAAACTAATCCAGCCTCCAATAAAATAGGGTATACATCTGCGTCATGATTAATTATTTTAATTTTAGTGTCAACTGAATCCATCGGCGTAACAACGTAACCGGCATTTTCAGCAGCTTTTTTAAAATCGGGATCTCTCATTGTATTTACAAACAAATTTTCCAATAATAGTCTTCTACTATATGAAACCCCTTTTGGAAGAAATAGTGCTCTCCAATCTCCTGCAACCAAATTAAATCCTTGCTCTTGAAAAGTCGGAACATCGGGTGCCTTAAAATGTCTTTTTCCTGAAGTTACACCGATAATTTTTATTGATCCCGCTTTATGTTCCTCAGAAAGTTGTGCAACTGGCAGGGTTGCTGATTGTACTTCTCCTGAAAGTAATGCTGCTTTAGTTGCAGCATAACCTTTATATGGTACTTGTGACATATTTACATTATATGTGCTTTCAATTAAGGAGGCTACAATTGCAGATGATCCGCCGGGAGGATCATTCCCATTTAGTAGCGAACCTGGATTTTTTTTGATTTTACTAAAATATTCTTTCAGGTTGCTGATTCCAGTATCTGATCTAACAGATAAAGCTCCCGGATCAGGACCAAAAAAAGCTAATGGATCTATACCATCCAATTCAGTCGCATTAGGATTACTATAGTTTCTTGACACGAAACTTGAACCTATAATACCTATTGTATAACCGTCAGGTTTTGCTTCAGAAGCAAAACGTACTCCAGCAGATCCTCCTGCACCAGTTACATTACTTACAATAACTGGTACACCAGCCCTTTCAGATGCAAATTTTGCAATTAATCTTGAAACAGTGTCTTGCCCACCTCCAGCAGACCAATTACAAACTATTGTTATTGTTTTATTAGGGAATTCATTCGCATTTGCAACATTTAAAATTATAAACATTACGAATATTAATAGAATATTTGTTATTTTCAACATATTTTTCTCCTAAATTAAATTATAATTCATTTGAACTGAATTGCTCAAATATTGACAACTGTACAATGTAACTGACTAGTTTAAGAAGGTCAAGTAATAATTTGTCAGAGAATTGGTCTGGATAGACTCTTCAAGGAATCAATAATTCTTGAATACAGTGGAACAACTCGACCAGATTTGTTTTATTGTTTATTAACAACAAAAGGGGGTAAAATTAGAAGTGCAAATATAATAAACCCTATTTTAGGAGACAAATTACCTTCAGACAAGCTTACAGAACTTGTTGTTCGAAATGCCATATCAAGTTAAAACCCAAAAAACTGGCTGATGGTCGTGGACTCATTCTGATAACTAATTGTAGTTCATAGGTTTTATTATTTAATTTACAAACTCTCTTACAATGCGGTGGCACTATTCCAAGTCATAATTAAATTGCATAATGATTTGTAAAAAAGCGAGGAGCAATGAAACTGAAATGATCAAACTTGAGGAAATTGTAGAAGGGTTTTCTGTTCCACCACATCCCAAAGGTGTTTCACTTCGGGGAAATAGTCCGTTCAAATTGGGGAAAAAAATATCAAGCAACTAATTCCTAAATTTCAATAGATAAGGAATACCATGAGTTACCGCAGGACATCAATATTCGAATTTAATTCAGAAAAAGATGCTGATGAATGTTCAGCTGATTACTAGAAAAATCTGGCTTTTTAATTTTTGGAAGGAGAAATACTACTTGCTTTCCGAACAGATCATACCAGTGCTGTAGCAGTTTCAGATTACTTAGATTAAGAACCTGTTAAGAACACTAAGGTAACAAGGAACGCTAGAATGTATAAATCGGCACACTAGAGGAAAAGTAGTTAGACAATACCCCTTCAATTGATGTTATTCAGTGATGACTTAATATTACCTTAAATAGAATCATTTAATTAAAATAATCATGGTATTGACTGCAAGAAAACAATATACGCACGTACGAGGCAATTTGTTAGGTGTCCATATAGGTGTCTATAAGCCGTTACAGTTGGTTTGGAGACTACTGCAATACTAAGGAATTTCTAGCACCTCACTCAACAACAATTTTCCCTTCTGTGCTGTCTGATTAGGCTGTTTTTGAGGCTACTTTATTTTGAGTGGTTCCCATTGGATGAAGTAGAATTTCCGCCTTGTCGTAATCTTCCTTCTGAATAAGGGAAATGTACTGTTCCAGCGAAGGCACCATTTCAAACCATCCGTGTCCTGTGTAGTGAGTTTGAAACAAACTGTGTAGAGTACTTTCAATATTTTCTGCAGACTCTTTTTGTCCTGCTTCATGACTTGCAAGCAAATGCAGAGTTTCTGAAGAACCTTTTTGCAGAGTTTCCAGTGCCACATAAGGATCATCACATGAACCTATTTTTACTCTGTTATTGCGTGAATCCTGGATAAAATAAACTGCCCAAGCCAAATTACCAAGACGCTGCTGACGCATCTTTCTTTCACTGCTCTTTGCATCTATGCAGTTTTTGCAGGTTGACGTTTTGCCATCATGTGAATGTGAAGACATGTAGAATTCCCTCAATGATTTTATTGTTCCACATCCTTCACAGCTCTTTTCCAGCAAGTTCATTTGGGACAACCTTCTTTCCGTTTCATTGGGAGATTGCCGAACCTGTGCCCGGACATTGGAACATTTACGACAAAACGAAGCCAGTTTGTCCTGACATCGTCCTGGAGGGAAAAATTCCGGTGAACGTGGAAATTCCCCCCGGCACATGCTGCATAAACGGGTATATTGTTCAGGACCAAATAATTCTTCTTGAATAGCTGACCTCATAGTTTCATTCCTTTGCTGTTTCACTTTGTAAAATGGGCATATAAATATTTTTCTACAATCATAAGATTGCTAATGAATTTCCACTTTTCTGTTATAATAAATAGCAGATTACACAAAATGGTCAATTTCTGAATGCAAAAACTGCCGTGATAGTATAAGCTTTCCAAAAAGCTTGCCATCCATAAAAACAATTTAGCTGCTTTTATCTTCAGCATACAGTTTTACATTTATTGAAAATATTTACATTTTACAAAAACACATACATTCAGCAACAACAATTTGAATTTATTGACCGTTAATAATTTAACTGTTCGTACAGAACACCAATCTGGTCCAATTAATATTTTGGACAACCTGAATTTCAAACTTGAAAGAGGCAAAAGCTTGGGAGTAGTTGGAGAATCCGGTTGCGGAAAATCGATGACGGCCTTTGCAATCATGGGTTTATTGCCGGATAATATGACTGCCTCTGGCGAAGTTATGTTTGGTAATAACTTGCTGAATCTACCTGAAAGGGAATTATGTAAAATAAGGGGGAACCGTATCAGTATGGTTTTTCAGGAGCCAATGTCGGCTCTAAACCCAGTCCAGCCAATTGGATTCCAGGTAGCAGAAAGTTTGATTCTGCACAAAAATTTATCCCGACATCAGGCACAGCGTCAGGCTTCAAAAGTATTGGACCGCGTCGGCTTACCTGCCAAAAAAATTTCGCGTTCACTTTATCCACATCAGCTTTCCGGAGGACAAAGACAGAGGGTAGTGATTGCGATAGCTATGGTATGTGAACCGGAATTGATTATTGCAGACGAACCTACAACTGCACTGGATGTCACGATTCAGGAACAAATACTGGCTTTGATTTCTGAATTGGTTATTGAGGAAAACATGACACTTATACTGATAACACACGATTTAGGTGTTGTTGCAGAAAATACTGATCAAATGCTGGTAATGTACGCAGGACAGATTGTAGAGAAGGGGCCAACAAATAAAGTGTTTGAACATTTAGTACATCCATACACACGGGGCCTTTTTGCATCAATTCCTGACACAGAGAAGTCTGCTAATGATCTTAGCCGTCATCCTGAAAATAGCAGGTTGCCAACAATTCCCGGACGTGTTCCTGAATTCTGGGAACGGACCAAAGGCTGTTCTTTTGCAGACCGCTGTTCACGGGTACAGGCAAAATGTTTTTCAGAGCTTCCGAATGAAACCCGTATAAGTAACGGACATTCCGTAGCCTGTTTTTTCCCCTGGAAGTAAAACGTATGAAACAGGAACAGAATGCAAGTACTTTGCTCAAAATCCGCGAACTAGTGAGGGAGTATATACTGCCACGCCAGCATATTTTTATTCCTCCAAAACGCTTCCGTGCACTTGATGGAGTGAGTTTGTCACTAAATTACGGTGAAAGTTTTGGCATTGTGGGCGAGTCCGGTTGCGGCAAATCTACTTTGGCCAGAACTGTATTAGCACTTGAATCTCCCCAGTCCGGAGAAGTTTGTTTTCAAGGTAAGGTTCTGCACACCATGAAAACAAAAGATTTGCGACATATGCGTCGTGGAATGCAAATGGTTTTTCAAGATCCATACGGCTCTTTGGATCCCCGCCATACAGTAAGTCAAATAGTATCTGAGCCCCTTACATTGCTGGGAGAAGTATCACTGAAAATACAGCAACAGCAGGTTGCTGAATCCCTTGAAAACGTCGGACTTTCGCCTGCAGACGCGGACAAATTTCCGCATGAGTTTTCCGGAGGACAGCGCCAGAGAATTGCAATTGCCCGTGCTTTAATTACTCGTCCGTCACTGATTGTGGCGGATGAACCGGTATCGGCTTTGGATGTGTCAGTACAGGCTCAGGTATTGAATTTAATGATGGACTTGAGGGAACAGCATGGACTGGCTTATCTTTTTATTAGTCATGACCTGAGTATCGTTCGTCACATGACTACAAATGTGGCTGTGATGTATGCAGGACAAATTGTAGAAACAGGCCCAACGGAAACCGTGTTTAATGATGCTCAACATCCATACACTAGTGCTCTGCTTGAAGCAGTTCCACGTCCTGACCCGTCAAGAAAACGCACAGGACGTTTAAAAAAAACAGCGTCAACCCAACTTTTTACCGAAACTGAAGGAGGATGCGTCTATGCTTCCCGTTGTCCGCATGTAGAGGGAAAATGCAGAGAAAAAACACCGTCACTTTTAAATCTGAATAATAGTTTGGCAATGGAGTCTGACAATAATCCTGCTGAAATTGTTCATAAAGTTGCCTGTTACAAACCCTTAGATTCTGTTGTTACAGTTTGAAACACTATTAACACTTAAACCAAATAACCATAAATGTCAGATTCAAAGTTTTGCAGTTTTTTGTGTAAACAATCAGGAGAACCTCTTGCTGGAACTGCCCCATTTGCAGAGCATTTTGTTTTTATTTCCTGGCCAAAAAAATACTGGGAATACGAAGCTCTGGAATCCAAAGGCGGATTTCCAACTGGACTAAAACAATGGATGAAAGAAAAAAGTAAAATTAGTGGAAAAATTAGTATCCGTTTAGCAAGTCAGGCAAAGCTCAAAAATGACAAAGTAGAATTATTTATCTATCCCGGAAAATGGTATTATTCAAACGTTTTGCCCAAAGAAATACCAGAAGTTTTAGAGTCACATTTTCAGCATTACAAAACTTCCGATTTTTCCTGTAAAAAGATTGAGCGGGGCCAGATTTTTATTTGTACCCATGGGAGGCATGATAAATGCTGTGCCAAGTTTGGACAGAAACTTGCTGATCAGATGCAATATCATGTTCAAAAGCAAAATTCTTCTGTTGAAGTTTGGGAGAGCAGTCACCTTGGAGGGCATCGTTTTGCAGCAACAATGATTGATTTTCCAAGCGGACGAGTATATGGCCGTATGACTCCGGATGAGATTCCAAGGTTTTTAGAGAGTCGAAAACAAGGACAAGTTTATGGTTCAGCTTATCGGGGTTCAATTTTTTTGCCTGAACTGGAACAAGTTGCTGAAGCTCATGTTCAGCATTATTGCAGTGTTCAGAAATTGGATTGCCAGGTGAAAATAAAAAAACTGGAAAAATTAAGTGAAGATAAATTTAGTTGTACTGCAACATTTGAAATTAATAAACATTCCGCTGTATCGCAAAATAATATTCCGGATGAATTAGCATTTTCTTTTAAGTTGAAAGACTTTGAAAGCCCATCCGGATGTGATGCACTCGAAGAACCGCAACTGAGAAAATGCTGGGAACTGGAGTTACCCCTTTCCTTCTAAAAAAATTTATTAAATGGAGTAAAAATGGTAGACGAAGAAGTTCAGGAAGATCAGGAAAACGTAGAAATGGAAGCAACTGAAACCGAGAATAGAGACAGTCCTGATGACGATATGGATTCGTTGATGAATGAGTTAGAGCAGCAGACAACAAGTCCTGAAGGTACAGGAGGCAGCGGTGACCTTAGTTCCTTAATAACGGAAAAAGCAGATTCAACAGAGGAAAATATCGACGAAATGCTTGACTCAGCTATAGACACCACCTCGTCCATGGATGATACA
>Ga0233426_10004142_pt1 | contig 10991 bp, 6 predicted proteins | sample SI_118_April2016_6_FD_179875 | JGI IMG/M metagenome (GOLD analysis project Ga0233426, IMG submission 179875) | Seawater microbial communities from Saanich Inlet, British Columbia, Canada - SI_118_April2016_10_MG | ecosystem: Environmental > Aquatic > Marine > Inlet | place: Canada: British... | reverse complement strand
GATTTTTTTCCAACCACAAAAACAGCAAACGCTACTATAAATGGAACTAATGTTACTTTTACTATGTTAAGAGGTAAAATAACAATTAGTTATCCTATAACAATAAATAGTTTTAGAGTAAATGCTCAAGGAGATGGTGCGGATTGTAATATAAACGCTTATCAGTCTTACCCACCGACCGAGTCGAATTCGCAGCTGCGCAACCATCCCTACGGTAATTTTTTAAATGTTATAGCAAATAGTGGTTATAAAGTAACTGGAGCCTATACTCCACCTGCTTCCGAAACCGAAACCGAATCCGATCTAGGAAAACATGCTTTTTATTTTTCGGAATGTCGTAATACTCATACTCATTCTTCTAAAATAAGTAATATGCTAAATGGAGTAAAACCAACTGACGACTCGGCAAGTGAATACAGTATTGTTGGAAATAATGATCCAAATGAGGATGGTACAGGGGGAGACAATAATGGAAATGGTCCCCGTTCTTATCAAAGAAATTGTTTTCAGAATGGAATTGAAACTGGTACTGATACACCTTATTGTGTATTGAAATTTAATGAACCGAGAAAAATAGGTAAAATTGTTATTCATTCTCGAAGAATGTCTGCTTATAATAGTGATCATAGGTCATATACCAGTAAGCATAATATTTATTTAGCGAATGCTTCTGATATTAGTGTTGCTACTAGACCATCTAATTGGAGTCATAATATGTATACAACTCCTTCAATACCTTGGATTAGTGGAACCAATTATAAATCGATTATGCATTATAATTCTGGTGTTAGTTGGGGCACTACTTCGAGTGGTACTACGACCACTGCTCAAATGGATAAAACATATGATATATCCACTATTCTTCGTTCTCAAACTCCGAACCCTAAAACTGTTTTCAAAAATACAAGTTATAACATTTATGATATTAGTATTACCGTTCTAGATAAATCATCTTATGAATCTACATTGGCGATAGATACTCTTCAATCGGTTACTATTGGAACTACCGTAACGAGCATAGGAATCGGTGCTTTCCAATCCTGCACCAATTTGACCTCTGTGATCTTTGAACCAGGTAGTCAACTGACGTCGATTGGTTCGAATGCCTTTGTGGGTTCAGGTCTGAGTGGGAGCATTACTCTCCCAGCATCACTGATGAGCATTGGTACGTCTGCTTTCTCTGGTTGCTCCAGTTTGACCTCTGTGAGCTTCGAAAGTGGCAGTCAACTTGAGACGATTGATCGATATGTATTTGATAGTACAGGTATAAGTAGCATTACTCTACCAGCATCAGTGACGAGCATAGGATACAAGGCTTTCCAATCCTGCTCCGGCTTGACCTCTGTGAGCTTCGAGAGTGGCAGTCAACTAACGATGATTGATTCTCGTGCCTTTCGGTATTCAGGTCTGAGTAGCATTACTATACCAGCATCAGTGACGAGCATAGGATTGCAGGCTTTCTATCAATTGTCCAGCTTGACCTCTGTGAGCTTTATCAGTGGCAGCCAACTTGAGATTGATGAAAGTGCCTTTGATACTACAGGTTTGAGTGGGAGCATTACTCTACCAGCATCTCTGACGAGCATAGGACATTATGCTTTCTCTTCCTGCCCCAGCTTGACCTCTGTGAGCTTTGAGAGTGGCAGTCAACTGACGACGATTGGTAATGATATATTTAAGAATTCAGATCTTTCAACGTTCACCGCCCCTCAATCCGTATTGACACTTTTTGGTGTAACCCCTGGTACTAATAAGACGGTAGGTGGTAAAACTGGGGTTACTGTAACTTTGAGTACTACAAATTTATTAAATAATGTTACGTTCGAAGATTTTACCTTTTTCGAAGACACAAGTACTAATTTTTACGATGGTGGTAATATTTCCAATCTAACTTCATCATCCTATGACGGGTTACCAAGTCCCAATGGAGCTGTGCTTAGTCCACAAACTCTTAAATTTGTTACTATTGGTAATAACGTAACCAGCATAGGAAACGCAGCTTTCCGAAACTGTTTTAATTTTATTGACATACAATTCTACGCTGGCAGCAGTAAACTTCAAATAATTGGTGAGTTTGCATTTGAAGGTGCAGGTTTTAGTAGCATTACGATACCATCGACCGTGCAGAACATAGGACGTTATGCATTCGTTGGTTGTATGCTCATGACCACTGTGATCTTTGAGAGTTGGAGCCAACTTACTTTCAATGGAATTGGAACCACTGTCTTTCTTTCTTCAGGTCTTACATCCTTCTCAGCACCTCAATCTGTATTGACTGCTTTTGGTATAACCGCTGGTTATGGTAAAACTGTTGGAGGTAAAACGGGAGTTACAGTGACCCAAATTGCTGATACTGGTACTAATCCTAATCCGAATCCTAATCCTAATCCTAATCCTGATCTGACAACTACACAAATAAATGTTAATGTCGGTATGAACTTAATAGGTATGTCTGTATCAGGAGTCCTAGAAAATAGTAATTCTAATATAGAAAGTGTGTATCGATATGATAATAATAATGATCAATGTATCTCATTAACATCTGCTTCTTATGGATATGAGATTGATAAAGATGTAGGATATTGGGTGAAAACGTCTTCTGCAAATGCATTAACATTTGCATACCTAGTTAGTGATGTGCCTACTACAACGTCAATAGATATTCTTTCAGGATGGAATATAATAGGTAATTCGTTGGATTCCGTAGCGTTAGCTGCAACCGTATCAACCGGTACTGAAATGTATAAATACGATACATCATCTAAAACGTTCATGCCAGTCTCATCAGGTACCATATTATCCAAAAACATAGGATATTATGTATATTCGAACAGTAGTCAAACTAATATTATTAAGTAATATTATTAACTAATTTCAGCAATAAATGGTACATGAGTACTAAATACTAATACAGTACAGGAAAACATAGGGGATGGGTCTAGTACCACAAATCTCATCATAAGTAGTGGATTCACCTCGATTGGTGATAGTGCCTTTCGTGAATTAGGTCTGAGTGGCATTACTCTACCAGCATCCCTGACAAGCATAGGATACATGGCTTTCTATACCTTTTATGATTCAGGTCTTTCAACGTTCACCGCTCCTCAATCTGTATTGACACTTTTTGGTGTAACAGAGGGAGAAAATAAGACAGTTGGAGGTAAAACAGGTGTCACGGTAGACCTCACATCATAATCAATCAATCAATCAATCAATCAATCAATCAATCAATCAATTAATCAATCAACGGTAATGACCATAAACACCTGAAATTTCCCATCCTCGTATTTGTTACGGAATATGATTATTGTGTTCATGGTGTCGTGCCACACTGTATACAAAATATCCGCTAGTATAGCTCTAATTATTAACGAAAATAAATAATAATTATAAAATTTATTATTTATCTATTAATCTATTAATCTATTAATCTATTACTCTATTACTCTATTTATGAGCCATCTTTTTAAATTGTTGTATCATCTCTGTATTATCTTATTCTAAAATTATAGCTTGACACGCTTATATAATTCAAGAGCACAGAGACCACCAGCAACCTGAGATAAGATATAAGGTAATAAATCTTTCTTGGATAACTTACCAGCCGCTACCATCATGATCGAGACGGCAGGATTGTAGTTACCTCCAGAAATATTACCACCTAGAAGGATCGCAATAGTAAGAGCAGCCCCTATGGCGAGAGCATTACCGGTAGCAAGGATCACGTAAAGGAAGAAAAGTGTTCCTAAAAATTCGACGAAGTATTTGTTCATAATGAAAATAAAAGGCTAAAAATTAAAAATTATAAAATGAATATATTATATAAATTGTGTATAATATATTTTTATGTAGAAACTAAGAACTCAATATACCAATCTTATATCCCTCGAGAAGTGGCAATAAATACTCACTAGTTTGGTGACTATTTGGCATACTAGACAATACCGTAGATAAGTCTTTACCGTATGCCTCTTCAAGTGTATCTTCAATACTTTGATTTGTATTTGTATGGTTAAAATTACTTAAATTATACACATAACCTTGATAATATATCCATTTATTATTAGCGTTAGCTAGAACTTGTGCAGATGAGTAATACATGGGTTGAATAATATTTCTCATGCTAACCTTTTTTGGTACAATATATCCAGAATTTCTCGTTCTTCGTAGAGCTGAATTTACTACATTTTTATCTTGACTTCTAAATGATATAGGTGCACTTTGTATAATTTTTCCTGTGGCAAGAGCTTTTCTTCTCGCTAAATAGGAAGATTGATCTGTATTATTCATAGTCATTCCTGATGTAGCATTGACCGTTTTTACAAAATCTTTGCGACCCATAGCAAAAGAAGCATCATTATCGGCGGCTTCAAATTTCATTGGCATAGATCCTGCCTGTTGTAGGAGAGCATTATTTCCTCTATTTTTTATAAAAATGCCTTGATTTGGTGCAGCACTGGTATTTATTCTTGACACCCATCCAAGTGATTTTGATTGGACCTTGTCTTTATTTGTGTAAGTATACTGCATTTGAACAAAAAAATATGTCAAGATACTACGTGAATAGAGGAGTATGAGTATAATATGTATAATAATAGTACATATTATATTGTATATTAATTATTTCCTGTTATTTGAGTTATTGATAAGATACGTGAGGAAAGTAAAGTGTGAGAAAGATTCAGTCATGTCTATGGGTATAATTATAATTTGGGATCATTGTAATTACGGTTGATAGCTTGTTGTTTATTAAATTTTGTTACAAGTGAACTATCATTAACATATCTTTTATTTCCGGTATTGTTAGCTTTATAGAATGGTGTGCCTGTTGTGAATGACATGGGATTTCCCCAAGCAGAACGTAGAACCTTTCTGGTAGTACTTCGTTCATTGCCTCCCACAGTTAGAATACCTAGAGGTGGAGCAACTCCTGGGGCTCCGCCTCCTAAGCTGCTTGGATTACTGGATGGTGTAGACATAATAATAATAATAATGTAAAATTATGGCTGTTATATTGAAATTAACTATATAATAGTATGTTATATTTATTTTCTTACTAAATTGTCTACCTAATGTGGAGAATGCATAATTCATGCACTATGTAATTATACGTGGAGCGATATTCATGGTCATGAGTTCATGGAATAGTAGCTTGCATGAATAAGGAATTTCTACATAACTGAAATCAACACGGTTATCGCACATTCTACATAGGTGTATGTTGTATGCATTATTGAAAGAAGCAATGGACCCACATTTCTTACAAACATAAACCTGGTATTTATCAGATGCATCATATATACGCCCTTTGGTAAACCTCGAAGCGCCATGTGAACACATACAATCACGTTCCATTTCTCCAAATCGTAAACCGCCGTCACGACTTCTACCTTCAGCAGGCTGTCGTGTCAAATTAACCATCGGACCAATTGATCTGCTGTGCTGTTTATCATTGACCATGTGTTTGAGTCGTTGATAAAACACGGGACCAATAAATATGCTGGATTCCATTTGGCGCCCATTATGTCCGTCGTACATGAGCTCATTACCGTAGCTTTCGTATCCTAATTTTACGAGTTCTTTGCTAATGTTCTCCACGGACATTTCTTTATTTCCAAACGCGGTACCGTCGCCAAATAACCCCAATTGAACAAGTACTTTCCCCAATAGTGTTTCTTTAAGTTGTCCAATTGTCATTCGAGAAGGAATAGCATGAGGATTGATAATAATATCCGGTTTTACTCCATCTGCGGTAAATGGCATATCTTCTTCGGCAATTATATTACCAATTGTCCCTTTCTGACCATGACGACTGCTGAATTTATCACCAATCGTAGGTTTTCTAAAGGCTCTGATTCTTACCTTACAGAACTTATATCCATCTCCATTACGATCGATGTAATTCTTATCAATATACGATTTCTCTACGGTTCGATAAGTACGACTCATATCATCATACTTGATCACTTTGGTATGATCGTTGCGGTTCTCTTTTATAGGTACCATTTTTGCAATAATGACATCATTATTATTAAGTAACGTATTTTCATTAATGACTCCTTTATCATTTATTTTGTCGTAATTTCCGTACTTCATACCCTTTGTTTTATTCGGATCTGGTTTGCATCTTATTTCTTCGTCGCCATTTATCTTTTTGTCTTCGTCTTTTTCTGTATGATAGATGGTGGCTTGAAATAGACCTCTGTCTACAGCGCCTTGATTAAATAGGAGACTGTCTTCTTGATTATATCCGGTATGTGTCATGATAGCAACAATTACGGGCGATCCTGCAGGTATTTTATCTAACTGTACCATACCCATTAAACGTGTATCAACGAGCGGTCTAGCAGGATACGTGAGAACGTAGGCAGTTTTATCCATGCGTGTATCATAATTCGTTACGTACATACCCATGGCTTGTTTACCCATGGCAGACTGGTATGTATTTCTGGGACTTTGGTTATTATCCGGAAACGGAATACAAGAAGCCAATATTCCAAAAATGGTACTGGGATGAATCTCGCAATGTGTAAATTGATATTTTATTTTATGGTTTATTTGTTCAATTAATCTTCCAGTATTCATCGCGAGCATATTGAATCCTTGTTCCTCTGGATCTAAATATTCAATAACAGTATGTTCCACATTGGCACAAGTAAGCAAATCATTCCAGTTGAGATCTTCGCGTTTCACTTTACTTGCAATATCATCTGTTAGACGTAATTTATTATCATGTACAATGTACAATGGACGCGTCAATCTTCCTGCGTCTGTGCAAATACGAATTTCTCTTAATTTTATGTCAAATATAATAGATGTATAAATATTGATAATACCGCTGAGTTTTTTCCTTTTAAGTTCTTGATAAAGAACATATGCATCTGTTGCCATACCAACCCAAGCGCCATTGATCATCACTTTAATTCCAGAATCTTTCTCAGTATCTAGTAAAGTAGGTTCTTCGAGAGGAACTATGTCATTTTTGATGTATTCGTAAATTGGTGCGCTGTATGTTGGTATTGTCATATGTGTCATGTAACTTAAATTTTTTACTACACCTACACTAGCTCCCTCTGGAGTTTCTGCAGGACACAAGAATCCCCACGAGCTGTTGTGTAATTTTCTAGGAGGAACCAGTTTACCACTTTTGTCTATTGGTGTATTTATTCTTCGTAAATGACTTAGACTTGATATGTAGGTTAATCGGTTTAATACTTGCGCTACACCAACTTTATTGCTATTGACATTTTTTATACCAAAATCTCCAGTCGACAAGGCACGTTTCAAACCATTTTCTATAGTTGTTGATTTTATAATTTTATAAATATTGGTGTTGTTAATAATATTTATGTAGTCATTGGTGGATTTCCAAGAACCATTATTGATTTCACGAACGATTTGCTTCTGCATGTCTTTCACGAGCTTGTTGAAATAATTGCGAAATAAATTGTTGAGTAATGTTCCTGTCAAATCTATTCTTTTGTTTATGTACGAATCTCTATCAGCAGTAGACGTCCAATTCAAACTACACTTTATTAATTTGGACGTCATGAGTCCTAGGAAGTGAATTTTCTGAACCTGATTATGACAATGAGGGAATAAGTCATCAGTAAGAATACTCATAGTAAACTCTCGTTTCTTCTTCAACCCTGACTCTTTATCCATGCCGAAAGGGGTGTACATAACATGCTGCATTAAATACTTTATGGAATCCTCTTGTGTTAGGACATCGTTGGCATCAACTATAGAACCTTGAAGACTGTTAAGGACTTCGATATATTTGTCATTTTCCATATCAAGAACAATTTTGGTGCAAATATCTTTGTCAGATAGAATACCTAATGCTCGAAATACAACAAACAACGGCACTGGTTGTTTCATACGTGGTATTTGAATATACATGGCATGCCCGAATCCACTATTTTTCGTAGTGATCATGATATTGATTTGTTTTGGACTGATGCATTTAAAATCTGGAACTGATTTGATTTCAGCTAACCAGGACCACTTTGTATTGTTTTTGGAAACATCGAAGCAGTATATTCGATTCTCTGCCGCTCTTTCTTGTCCAAGTACCGTCTTTTCGCTTCCATTTATAATGAAGTATCCCCCGGCGTCAAATTGACATTCTCCGCTAACATTGTGGTTAATATGTTGGTATTGGTTTAAAACACAAATAGAAGATTTTAACATGATCGGTAGTTTTCCAATATGAATATTTGGTATTTTATTAAAGTGGGTTTGCACTTGTTCCATGTTCTTCCCGCTCTTTGTGATGTACTGTATATTCATATCCACTGTCATCATCGAGGCATAAGTGAAGTTACGAAGTCTTGCTTCTTGTGGAAACATTAATTTCGATGCCCCATTATTCTCGTGTATTTGTGGTCTCTGTAATTGAAAGTTTTCGAAATTAATTTGTATTTCTAAGTTGTATTGATCCAATTCTTTGATGTAATCTTGATCACTTACTATCTTAACAGGATTAAACATATTGATGGTTTTTTGTATTTGATAATTGACAAAGTTATTGTAAGACTCTATCTGATGACGAACAAGTTGTCGTAAGTGCTGATCTTTAAAGTACGATCCCAATATATCCCAGGGGTACGTATTTATCGTATATGGATTATCACTACTTAAACGCAGGTCTACCTCTTTTTCTGTCACGATATCGTCTTGATCGACTGGGTTTGTCGTAAAAGAAGGAAATGTTGGAAGATCGTTCTCAGCATTTATTTTAGTGATGACGTCTTCCTCTTTTTTCGATTTCTTCTTTTTGTTACCAGTGGTAACTTTTTTTATTGACATTTTCCAGAAAATCAGAAAATCAGAAAATCAGAAACTAACTTGATAAGATGATGATGATGATGTTATTGGCATTGTGTATCACTATCATTAACGGATATCAATTTTAAAATACGTTTACAGATATTTATAAAATGAAATGAATATAAAATGAAATGAATATAAAATGAAATGAATATAAAATGAAATGAATATAAAATGAAATGAATATAAAATTATAAGGATAAATGTAAATAAACGTTGTGTAAACTATTTTGATATAATTATGATTACGACTAATATGGATAATAAGGATAATATGGATAATAAGGATAATGATAATAACAAATTAATAAACGTCCTAGAAAATACCAATCGATTATATTCGGAATGTTACAGTTCGCCATATTACTCTGGGTATTCTCCTCAAAAATCTACTAAGAATAGTCGTGTATTTAAAAGCAAACGGGGTACTGCAAAATGGATTTCAAACGATTCTATCATAAAAATGCAAAACAACACATCACCCGACAGCAACATGACAGTCCAACCTAAAAAAATTGTAAATATTCAACAAGAAATTAATACAATCAAAGATTTGATAGAACTATGCGAAAAATATCCACTTGACGATGATATTCAATACAATATCAACATGAAGGCGTTACATGATATCAAAGAACCACTCGGACAAATGAATAACATGATAGGGTTATGTGATATTAAATCTAATTTAGTTGATCAAGTTATCTACTATGTACAAGAACTTCATATTTCGTCCTGCACGAAACCTTCCGACGATTTCATGCACACAGTAATTTATGGACCACCAGGAACAGGTAAAACGGAAATAGCAAAAATTATTGGAAATATTTTCAGCAAAATTGGTGTTCTTAACAACAAGGTATTCAAAAAGGTTACAAGAGATGATCTGATAGCCGGATATCTCGGTCAGACTGCAATAAAAACTAAAGATATTATTAAGGAGTGTATTGGTGGTGTACTTTTTATTGATGAGGTATATTCTTTAGGAAATGCAGATAATAAAGATTCATTTTCAAAAGAATGTATAGATACGTTATGTGAAGCACTCAGCGACCACAAAGGGAATTTAATGTGTATTATTGCTGGATATAAAGAGGAAATAAAGGAGTGTTTCTTTAAAGTTAACGATGGTCTAGAATCCAGGTTTCCATGGCAGTATAATATTCATGAATATAGTGCCGATGAATTATTAAAAATTTTCCACAGGAAGGTAACACAGATAGGATGGAGTCTTGATCATGATATTGACAGTACATGGTTCCACAAAAATAGTGGAAGTTTCAAATATTATGGACGAGATATGGAAACATTGTTATCAAAAGTGAAAATTGCACACAGCAAACGTGTATTTTGTTTACCTAAGAGTAGTAAGACGATAATAACAGAAGGCGACATTAGTGAAGGCTTCCATAATTTTATTCGAAGTGACAACGTATTGACCAGATCGGAGAAAGCGACTTTGACAAAGGCAATACATAATTCTATGTATGTGTAAATTAAATTTGAAATATTATATTCTTAGATATTAATATGAGGATTTATAACGTTACTGGAAAATTACATCATTACCTAGAAATATATATATATATACTTATAAATCATAAAACATGATTGATAAAAGTAGTAATAATGATGTTAAAAAAACTATAAACATTGGACATGATTTAATGAATCCGTACAAAAGACGAGGAAGCAAGAAGTCTATAAAAGTGAAAAAACCTAACTCATCTGCAAAAACATTTAAGTTAACGTCCACCAAACGTGAATTACTGAATAGAATAAAAGAAAAACGCGAAGAAGAACGAAAGAGAAATAGTGCTTTAAATATTGTGTTAAACACAAAAGACGGCAAGACATTATCATCTAGCCAGCAAGACAACAAGACAAAAATGCAAATGAACGAAGAAACATTTGAGTCCGGATTTAAAAATGCATTGGAGTACTTAGACATGGTAAGACACCAACATAGGGAAAAAAAGGCAAAACAAAAACAGAAACGTAACCTAGGTCAAGGACACATTATGTCAATTGGGGGTAATTCAACTAGTCCTCCTTTTGTTCCTCCTTTTGTTCCTGCTGTTGTTCCTGCTGTTGTTCCTGCTGTTGTTCCTGCTGTTGTTCCTGCTGTTGTTCCTGCTGTTGTTCCTGCTGTTGTTCAT
>Ga0233426_10004141_pt1 | contig 10992 bp, 10 predicted proteins | sample SI_118_April2016_6_FD_179875 | JGI IMG/M metagenome (GOLD analysis project Ga0233426, IMG submission 179875) | Seawater microbial communities from Saanich Inlet, British Columbia, Canada - SI_118_April2016_10_MG | ecosystem: Environmental > Aquatic > Marine > Inlet | place: Canada: British... | reverse complement strand
CTTTTTAAGGCAACACCTTGAAGTTGTCATAATCAAACTATAATTTCTTTTTGATATTATTGAACAATATTTTTTTCAGCATGTCCTAAGTATATGTTAAACTTTAATGATAATTATTCTTATTTTTATACTGTTACAGCTGATTCATGTGACTAATCAATACTCCTCAGAAATTAGAACAAGGCTTTTACAGGTTGCTTGGGAATCGCTGGAACATTTTCTGATAAATGGACGACGAACTGAATTTACAACTGAAACTTCTGAATTGCAAACAAAGCGGGCAGTATTTGTGACTCTGAGGAAAAGAGATTCCGGAGATTTGCGAGGATGTATCGGGCAGTCAGAACCGTACTACCCTTTAATTGAAGCTGTATCCAGGACAGCAATTTCCGCTGCTGTGGATGATTCCCGTTTCCCTCAGGTTAAACTGAATGAGTTAGCAAATTTGATGATTGAAATAAATGTACTCACGCCAATGTTCGTCATAACTCCTGATAATGTGGTGGTTGGAAAACACGGATTGCTGCTCAGTAAAGGATCATGCAGAGGTCTATTTTTACCGGAAGTTGCAGTTTCACAAGGCTGGGACCGCCTCACTTTTTTGGACGAACTGTGCCGTAAAGCAGATTTACCAAGAGGCAGTTGGAGGGATGCTAACGCTGAACTTCAGGCCTTTGAATCAGAATCTTGGGAAGATATTGAAAATGCTCTTTGATTTTATTTTTCGTCATCTGCGCCCGCTTATTTTTTCCGGAGACGCCGAAAACGCACATGAACGGATGCTGACGATTGTTGAAAGCATTTCAAAAATTCCCGGGCTGATACCGTTTTTACAATGGCAATTCCTGGAGGAACACTCCGTTTTGCGGACCCAACTTTTTGGCAGATCTCTGCAAAACCCAATTGGACTTGCAGCAGGATTTGACAAAGACGGACGGATTTATCCCGCGTTATTTGCCCTCGGTTTTGGTTTTGTGGAAATTGGAACGGTTACTCCATATCCTCAATCCGGTAATCCACGTCCACGTCTCTTCCGTTTGCCTGAAGATGAGACATTGATAAACCGTCTTGGTTTCAATAATTTTGGTGCCCATGAAATGGCAGAATTACTTGTTTCCGCACCAAAGAAAATCATGCAGGAAGATTCTGATATTATTGAACTAAAAAGTGATTATTCGGCAAATATTGCTTACGGAATGCTCGGCATAAATATTGGAAAAAATAAAGATACCATTTTGAAAAATGCCACTGATGATTACGTTTCTTGTCTCAATACCCTCCATCCATTTGCAGATTATTTCACCCTAAATATCAGTTCTCCAAACACAGAGGATTTGCGGAAATTACAGGGAAAAGAGGCTCTGCGTGTTTTACTTGATTCTGTCTGCGAACACCGTGATAACCTTGACCAGAATCATGTCCGGGAAACACCTCTGCTTGTTAAACTGTCTCCGGACCTGGATGATACTGAATTGGAAAACAGTATTTGTGTGATTAAGGAGTTTTCAATTCAAGGCGTGATTATCGCCAACACGACTGTGAAACGTCCGGAACTAAAAAGTAAGCATCGCTTCGAAAACGGTGGTCTGAGTGGAAAACCGCTGCAGAAACGCAGCACGGAAATGATAAGAAATGTGTTTCAGAAATTAGGAACAAAAATGCCAATTATAGGTGTTGGTGGAATTTTCAGTGGAGCAGATGCATATGACAAAATCAGAGCCGGCGCATCCGCAGTACAAATTTACACGGCACTGATTTACAAAGGTCCCGGACAGGTCCGTAAAGTAAAACGGGAACTGGCGAAATTATTGAACGAGGATGGATTCACTTCTGTTTCAGATGCGGTAGGAGTGGACAGTTGAAACTGCCGCGTTATCTCTTTTGATGAATTATTTTCAGCATTTCAGTATTTGAAGTCAGCTTTAGCCTGGGACGCCCCTGTGCCTCTCCTGCTTCGGTTTCATGAGCATCAAGCTGCTTCCAGTCTGCAAATGAAACATAGTCTACTTTTCTTGATTCCAGCAGAGAAACAATGTCCGGAAGTACCACATTTTGACCGGCTTCCATTTTTTCTGCCAGGAAAGTCTCCAGCATGCGATGCACGGTTTCAACTGCATCCTGTTTATTGGTACCAATCACACCGCTGGGACCACGCTTAATCCAGCCGGCAACATATTCACGATTCCGGAGAGAATTGCCGTTTTCTGGATCTTTGACTTGTCCGCTTTCATTTGGTATCGTTCCGGATTTTTGATCAAAAGGCAGGTCCGCAAGTGGTTTTCCTAGATAACCGATTGAACGGAAAATCAGGCCTGCATCTTCTTCAATTTTATTTTCAGTTGCCTGGGGCCGCAAACTACCGTCATCCTGTTTCACCAGCTGATTTAGTACCATACTTATTTTTTCAACCTTGCCGTCTCCAGAAATTTCGAGAGGTGAAGCAAGAAAGAGGAAATGTACCCGTTTATTTTTTCTAGACAGTTTCTTCAATGAAATTTGTGTAAGTATTTCAATGTTTTTCTTTGTATCTTTGCTTGCTTCCGTTTCCAGAATCTTCTGGCTTACTTCGTCCAACTTAAGAGAGCCTCCCTCCAACATAACATCGGCATCATTCAATTCTAAAAACTCTCTGACTTCAACAGGTGTAAATGCGGCCTGCAGAGGACCACGACGCCCTACCAGCCAGATATTTTCAATTTTACTCTTACGCAGTGCCTCAAGAGCATAATCTGTAATATCAGTCGTAGCCAGTTCTTCCGGAGATTTTGCCAGAATTCGAGCCACATCCAGCGCAACGTTTCCCATGCCAATCACAAATGCATTCTTGACAGACAAATCAAACTTATATTCACGAAAATCTGGATGTCCATTATACCAGCCAACAAACTCAGTTGCAGAATGACTACCCTCCAAATCCTCGCCCGGAATTCCGAGCGCACGATCGGATGAACTTCCAACTGAATAAATCACTGCATCATAGTGTTTAAGCAAATCCGACTGGTAAAGGTCACTCCCAAATTCAACATTGCCAAAGAATCTGAAGTTTGGATTTTCCGCAATACGATTGTAGATTTTTGTAACAGATTTTATTTTCTGGTGATCAGGAGCCACTCCTCCACGAACCAGCCCAAAAGGAGTAGGTAGTCGGTCAAACATGTCAACTTTTATTTCCCATGACTGCTGACGGAACAACTCCCCAGTTACATAAAAACCTGCAGGTCCGGAACCGATTACTGCAATTTCCCAGGATGTATCCATTTCTTAAGTTTTTATATATCCTAATTTATATTTGAAACTGTCGTGAAAAGTCAAAAACCTTTTTATTTCAGACTTTCTACGAAAACATCAAAATAATTTATAAAATTTTCAAAAAATATCTTTCCAGTGAGTACTGGTACAAACAAAGCTCTCATTCAGCTTTTATTTTTCTGCATCAACAGCCCGAAGTAAAATTTCCTCACCGCCATTTTTCAGCATCCACTGTGCAACATCTTTTCCCAATTGCAGTGCATTTTGTCTTGGTCCACTTGCTTCATAACGTAATTGGATTTTTCCTTCAGAATCGCCAATAAAGGCCCTCAAAAACAACTCTTCTCCGTTCAGTATGCAATATCCTGCCAAAGGAAGCTGACAATTTCCTTCAAGTTCTGCCAGCAAAGAGCGCTCTGCAAGCAGGCAGTCCCAGGTAAGTGAATCATGAAGATGCTTAATCCTACTCAGCGTAGCTTCATCTCCAGTTCGTGTTTCAATTCCAATAGCACCTTGACCAATTGCAGGAAGCATCCACTCAATCGGCAAAATCTCAGTGATTCGCTTCTCCAACTTGATCCGCTTTAAACCTGAAACTGCTAAAATCACTGCATCTACTTCTGCATGATCTAGTTTTCTAAGCCGGGTTTCAACATTTCCACGCAAACTCATGACAGTCAAATCCGGTCGATGATGCTGCAATTGTGATGCACGACGCAATGAACTTGTTCCTACGACAGCACCGTCTGGAAAGTTGTCGATACTTCCGAATTTTGGACAAATCCAAGCGTCTCCAGGATCTTCCCGCTCTGCAATCACAGAAATCTCAAGTCCCTGAGGTAAAATACTAGTCACATCTTTCATGCTGTGAACAGCCAGATCTGCACGTCCCTCAAGTAGAGCATATTCCAATTCTTTGACGAACAGACCCTTTCCTCCTATTTCTGAAAGTGGGCGATCCTGTATTTTGTCACCGGTAGTTTTGACAACTAATAACTCAACCGATATTTCAGGATATTCATCAAGTATCCTTTGCTTCACCCACTCTGCCTGCCAGAGTGCAAGTGAACTTCCACGAGTTGCAATTATTAAATTGGTTTGCTTGTTGTCGCTTGTCGAAAAAGCGTTAGACATGTGTCAGGATTTTATAATTTTAAGCCTGTGATGTTTTTCCGGCAAATTTTCCAGCTTTACTGGTGTTGGACTTAGATCAAATATTTTTGACACATATTCAAGGTAGAGATGTGCATCTTCATCGTGTGCAATTTTTTTCAGATTGCGGGATGGATCATGCAAAAGTTTTTGAATCAGCCTGTGGACCAGTTGTTCAACTTTTTTGCGCTCAGACTCCGGTATGTTTTTCAAATTCTTAAAGGATTTCACCATTTCTTCTTCAGCAATTGAATTGAATGCTTTGCGTAAACTCCTGATTGTTGGAACTGCAGAAAGAGACTTAAACCAGAGTTCTAGCTTTATTAGTTCTTTTTCAATAATTTCTTCAGCCTTAATGGACTCCTTCTTTCGTTCAACCTGATTTTGAGAAACAAGTGTTTGCAAATCATCGATATCGTAACAAAAAGTTCCATTTAACTCATTTATTTCAGGATCAATATCCCGCGGTACCGCAATGTCGATGAAAAACATTGATCTGCCCCTACGTTGGCGTAAGCAGTTCTTAACCATTTCTTTAGTGATAATAAAATCACGTGCTCCAGTTGAACTGAGTATAATATCTGCTTGATGAAGATGTCGCTCAAGATGCTCAAATGGTACGGCCAATCCCTGAAATTTTTCTGCAAGTTTTGCTGCACTTAAAAAAGTACGGTTGGTAACAAAGAGTTCCGAAATTCCATTGCGCATAAAGTGACGAACAGCCAGTTCTGCCATTTCGCCTGCACCGACAACCATTACAGTCTGTTTTGAAAGATCCTCAAAAATATGCTTAGCCAGTTCTACTGCTGCATAGCTGACGGAAACAGCATTACTGGCAACACTGGTTTCCGTTCGCACACGCTTTGCTGTAGAAAAAGCTCTAGTAAAAAGAGGATGAAGCAGTTTTCCCGTCAAGTCTGCCTCATTGAATGACTGAAATGCATCTTTCAGTTGCCCAAGAATTTGCGGTTCTCCCAGAACCATTGAGTCTAAACTCGAGGCAACCCGGAAGAGGTGACGTACTCCGTCTAAATTTTGTATGGTATAGACTCTTTCCCTTAGTTCGTAAAGGTTCCAATACGACTCCAGCATCTCAATGATTTGATCAAGCTCCTTTTCTGCATTTACAAGATATAACTCTGTGCGATTACAAGTACTGAGAATTACAACTCCACCCAGGTTAAAACGGGTCCTCAACTGAAGTCCAAGCTCCACTTGCTCCTTTGGGGTCAAAGCAAGACTATCTCTGATTTCAACAGGTGTTTTTCTAAAATTCCAACCAATTACAGTAAAACGCATGTTTAAAAGTGTTTTTGCAAAGTTGTTAAATTTTTCTTACTTAAAAAGTGACTAAATAAAATTAATTTACACTGAAAGGTAAATTGCTTTTTCTACTGAATAAGCGGATAATATAGTCTTGATGAATCAACTCAAGCAAGGAATATTTTTTCATGGTTGCCTTTTTTTCCAAATGGCTTACTGCCAATCATTTAACCACATTAAGGGTAGTATTGGTACCTTTTATTTACCTGGGTATTGTATTTGGGAAAGACGATCAGACGATTCTGTTCAGCACCTGGCTGGTCTTTTTATTTGCATGCCTGACCGACTACTGGGATGGTGTGTTGGCCAGACATCAAGGACAAACAACAAAACTTGGCAAATTACTGGATCCTGTTGCAGACAAAATTTTAATTGGTTCCCTACTTGTTTTACTAGTAGGAATGGGAAGAGCACCAGCGTTACTAGCAGTCATACTGATTTCCCGCGAATTTATTATCAGCGGTTTACGCTCCATCGCTGCAACTGAAGGTGTGGTCATTTCCGCCAGTTCCGGAGGGAAACTGAAAACAATTTTTCAGATGTTTGCTGTAGGATTCCTTATAATTCACTATCCCACATTCAGCATTCCATCCCATGAAGTAGGAATCATTCTGCTCTGGATTTCTACAGCGGTTTCACTTTGGAGCGGATTTAATTATGTTGTGGCCTATTTTCGTGCTTCCCCTGAAAAATAACTGCCAATCCGATTTTTAGTTTCAGTGAAGAAATCATCTCTCGTCTGGACATTAACTTTCCAACTGATATTATATAATGTGTCTGAACGATGTAATTAATTTTATTGGAGAGTAAGAAATTTCGATTATTAAATCGAAGATTTTAAACTAAGCTGTCATTTGTCAGCTATTCATTTTTTACATTATTTTTCAGACTTATAGCAAACAGCTCATATCTGACAGCTAAATCTTTATTCATTTTATAACGATTGAAACATTCATCAGCACCGGATCAAGATATTTTCGGTAAATCTCTATTTAGACAGAAAAGTTTTTAAGATCACAAAAAAATCTATGACAACTATTCTTTGTGTTCGAAAGAAAAATCGTGTAGTGATGGCTGGAGACGGACAAGTCTCTATGCAAAACACCATCATGAAACCTTCAGCCCGTAAATTACGCAATACCTTTGACGGAAAGGTCATTGCCGGATTCGCCGGTTCAACTGCAGATGCATTTACCCTCTTTGAAAAATTTGACGAAAAACTTGAACAATACAACGGAAAACTTCTGCGCTCTGCAGTTGAACTGGCTAAAGAATGGCGTACCGATAAAATGCTGAGGAACCTTGAAGCCCTGCTGGCAGTTTCCAGTGCCGAAGCATCTCTGATTATTTCTGGAAATGGAGATGTGATTGAACCCGATGACGGTCTTATCGGAATTGGTTCCGGAGGTATGTATGCTCTTGCGGCTGCACGCGCGCTCATTGATACGAACCTCAATCCCCGAAAAATTGCAGAGAAATCTATGAAAATTGCCTCAGAAATTTGTATTTATACCAACAACCAGATTACTTACGAAGAATTGGAATTTTAATCTCATGGATTCTGCTCCTGAACTCAACATGACACCGCAAGAGACCGTTGACGCACTCGACCGTTATATTATAGGTCAGAATGATGCAAAAAAAGCAGTTGCGGTAGCTCTGCGTAATCGGTGGAGACGCCTGCAGCTTGATGAAGATTTGAAAGACGAAATTTTGCCTAAAAATATCATCATGATCGGCGCAACCGGCATAGGTAAAACTGAAATTGCACGACGTATTTCAAAGCTGGTGAATGCTCCTTTTGTAAAAGTTGAAGCATCCAAATTTACCGAAGTGGGTTACGTGGGACGTGATGTTGAATCAATGATTCGTGATTTGACAGATTATTCAGTAAACATGGTTCGTCAAGAGCAAATGGAACGTAAACAGGAAGCAGCCAAAGAAATGGTTGAAGAGCGTTTGCTGGATCTGCTGCTGCCTCCCTTGGAGAGTGAGAAAGATCCTTCTGAAGGGAAAGCCTCAACAAATCCTACTCGTGAAAAATTTCGTAAAAAACTTCGCTCCGGAGTTTTAGATGAGCGAATGGTTGAACTGGATGTTTCAGAACGGCCTTCAGGGGCAGTTATGGAGTTTATGCCTGTTTCCATGAATGACAATATGGATATGAATATCCGTGATATGCTCTCAAATATGATGCCCAAACAATCAAAACGGCGGCGGGTCAACATTGAGGATGCAAGAAAAATATTGCAGCAGGAAGAGGTCAGCAAACTCATCGACATGGATGAAGTCATCCGGGAAGCGTTAACAAGAGTTGAACAGAGTGGAATTGTTTTTTTGGATGAGATTGACAAAGTTGCTTCACGCCGAAGTCACTCTCATGGACCGGATGTTTCCAGAGAAGGAGTACAGCGGGACTTACTGCCGATTGTTGAAGGTTCGACCGTAAACACCAAACACGGACCTGTTCAAACCGATCACATTCTGTTCATTGCCGCAGGTGCATTTCATCTAACAAAACCCTCTGACATGATTCCGGAACTACAGGGTCGTTTTCCAATTCGTGTTGAACTGCAGTCACTCAGTAAAGACGATTTTGTCAAGATTCTAACAGAACCAAAAAACGCGCTGATTGTTCAGTATACTGCCTTGATGAAAACAGAAGGTGTTGAGTTGGAATTTACAAAAGCCGCCATTGATACTATTGCGGAAATTGCCTGCCAAATCAACGAAGATTCGGAAAATATCGGTGCACGCCGGCTGCATACTGTAATGGAACAATTACTCGAAGAAGTTAGTTTTACTGCTCCAGATTTAAATGGACAAAAAATATCTGTTACTCCGGAATATATTCAGAGCCGACTGTCAAACTTGTTGAAAAATCAGGATTTGAGTCGTTATATTTTATAAAATAAAACCCTAAAGAGTTGTAACTTATAGAGAAAAATCTTTGGATTATCCTACTTTGCTGCTTAAATTAGAAAATCAGTTGCAGTCTCTTCATAAAAAAGGTTTCCATTACATGAACATTGAAGCTATGCCCAAGGTTGAACTCAGGCGTCTGCTTGACGGTTTGGGCGAGATACTGGATTCTCCAACTGAAGATGTAGACAAACGCTCCAAATACAACTTTTCGGTTTTAGCGGCAACTCAGCCTGCAGTAAAAATAAAGCACGAAAATGCTGATTCCAAATTATTCCCTCCGTCAACAGGCATAACTGATCTTCAAGAAAAATTGTCAGCGGCAAAGCAACAAACTGTCTTAGAGGCTTTCAAACAAATAATACCTGAGCCGGAAACAGAATTAAAAGTAAGTTCTCTTTCAGAGTTGGCAGATAAGTATAAATCCTGTCAACGTTGTTCATTGGGTAAAACCAGAACAAATCTTGTATTTGGTAATGGTTCGATTAATTCCAGGGTGATTTTTCTAGGAGAAGGCCCCGGTGCAGACGAAGACGCACAAGGTCAGCCCTTTGTAGGACGTGCCGGTAGGCTTCTGACCAAAATGATCAATTCAATAGGAATTGAACGCGATGATGTTTATATTACAAATATTGTCAAATGTCGCCCTCCGGAAAACAGGAATCCTACTCCTGCTGAAATTTCATGCTGTCTCCCAATTATCAAACAGCAACTTGAATTATTGAATCCAAATTTAATCGTCACTCTTGGGAATATTCCAACTAAATCACTGTTCCCGGATTTACCTGGAATCACCAAGGTGCGTGGTAGAATTATGCAATATGAAAATTGGAACGTGCTGCCCACCTTTCATCCTTCTTACCTCTTGCGAAACCGTTCTGCAATGCCTCTGGCATGGGAGGATTTTAAGAAAATACCAGAACTGGCTTTTCATTCGTGAGGCGGTTCAAACAGCAGATATTCAATTTTCAACAATAGTCCACAGATAAATATTTATAATGACTAATTTGCAGCCTGTCAAGGGTACGAGGGACTTCTTTCCGGACGAAATGCGTTTACGCAACTGGCTATTTGAAGTGTGGCGTAATGTCTCTGTTCAGGCAGGATTCGAAGAATATGATACTTGTGTGCTAGAACATGAAGAGCTTTATATTCGCAAGGCCGGAGACGAAATCAGTAAGCAACTTTACAGCTTTGAAGACAAGGGTGGACGGCGTTTAAGTTTGCGTCCCGAAATGACTCCTTCATTGGCTCGCCTGGTGCTTCAGCACAAAAAATCATTGTCCTTTCCAATAAAGTGGTTTTCAATGCCGCAATGTTTCCGCTATGAGCGCATGACAAAAGGGCGGAGGCGCGAGCATTTTCAGTGGAATGCAGACATCATTGGACAGGCTGATATTGTGGCTGAAGCAGAAATTCTGATGCTGTTGATTTCTGCATGCGAATTAATGGGACTTTCAGCAAAAGAAATCCGTGTTTTTATCAATGACCGCCGGATTCTGAACTCGATTCTAAATCAAATTAGTGTACCTCAGGAAATGCACAGTGAAGTACTTGTCATAATGGATAAGCGCGATAAAATTTCCATAGAAGCACTGTCAAAATTGCTGCATGATATTGGAATGTCCACAACTCAGGTGGACCAGTTAAATGAATATCTATTAAAATCAGACTTGATTGAATTGAAAAAAGACCTGAATGACACTCAGGGTATTGACGAATTACAAAACTTGATGGAAATAATGGAAAAAGCAGGATTCAGTGATTATCTGCAATTTGATATTTCCATCGTCAGGGGTTTATCTTATTACACAGGTGCAGTCTTTGAGGTTAACAGTCCAGCAAAACAACACCGGGCTATTTGCGGCGGCGGACGCTACGATTCCCTGCTCTCAACATATGGCGGTGAAATTATACCTGCAGTCGGATTTGGGTTTGGAGACGTGGTGGTTTTAGACGTACTTAAAGATTTGGAGCGCTTTCCTGAATTACCACGTAAACTGGATTACACTATTATTCCATTTGCCAGAGAACAGGTGGGTACTGCTCTCAATATTGCAGCACTCCTGCGGCGGCAGGGTTCAACTGTCGACTGTAACTTTAGCATGAAAAAAATGAAAAAGACTTTGCAGCAGGCTGGTGAGTCCGGAGCAGCAAAAGCGATACTTCTCTTTCCGGATGAGTTAACTGAAAACAAGGTGGTAATCCGGGATTTGCGGCTTCATGAACAGAAGCCAATTAAGATAACCGATCTACTTTCTTCTGGGGAGTGAAAATTTTGGCTATTTCAGAATCAATTTTTTTAACTTCATTGAGGAGCAACTGGATTATAATGATCATATTTTT
>Ga0233426_10004139_pt1 | contig 10994 bp, 10 predicted proteins | sample SI_118_April2016_6_FD_179875 | JGI IMG/M metagenome (GOLD analysis project Ga0233426, IMG submission 179875) | Seawater microbial communities from Saanich Inlet, British Columbia, Canada - SI_118_April2016_10_MG | ecosystem: Environmental > Aquatic > Marine > Inlet | place: Canada: British... | reverse complement strand
TTAGAAGCGCACATGACTCATTTTGATGGATACATGGTGGCAATTTTGGCCTTTATGGAGGCGCCAGCCATCATCGTAGGCGTTCTTTTGATTCGATATTTTAGTCAGGGAGCAGGGAAAGATATTAGCCTTAGGGCCTTAATTAAACACTCCATAACTAACGGAAGTGTCCTGCTCATTCTGGGCAGCTTGTTTATTGGATTTGTTGCAAATGATGAACAAGCCAATGGGATTATGCCCTTCACGACAGACATCTTTAAGGGGTTTCTGGCTATTTTCTAATTTGACATGGGTATTACCAGCGGAAGAAAGCTGAAAGCATTTTTCGAGCATGGCTGGTTCACGACCATAGTAGCTGTGCTTTTTGCCCTAGTAAACGGATCTTTGGTGTCTATTGTTAGCCGATCTGTTAAGGATGAACCGGGTAATCGTTTTTTGCTCGCTGTTCTGGCCGCTAGTGCATCTTATATAGCGGTACCTGCCGCTATGAAAATTGCTGTACCGAAAGCTAATCCAGGTATTTACCTGCCGATGGCGCTTGCGGTGACTTTCCCTATTAATATCACGCTTGGTTTGCCCGTTTATTATTGGCTCGTGCATCAGTTTTAAATTCAAGTGCACTTACTGTTCGGGGTTTTTACTTTTGCGCAAGCGCAAAGAAAACATCACTGACCAATGAAAATCTCATACAACTGGCTTAGCCAATACATACACTTAGATGAATCGCCCGCGGAGGTAAGTGAATTGCTGACTAGTATTGGCTTGGAAGTAGAAGGTGAAGAATCCTTTGAATCGCTGAAAGGCGGACTAAAAGGATTAGTAGTTGGTAAGGTTATCGAAAAATGGCAACACCCTAATGCCGATCGATTGAGTTGCACAAAAGTTGATGTTGGATCAGGTGAACTCCTTCCAATTGTCTGCGGTGCTCCAAACGTTGCCGAGGGCCAAAAAGTGATTGTTGCGACTGTTGGGACTATGCTTTACCCTGAGGGCGGGGATCCTTTTGAAATCAAGAAGTCCAAGATTAGGGGCGAAGTCAGTTTGGGAATGATTTGCGCTGAAGACGAAATTGGCGTTGGTCAAAGCCACGATGGTATTATGATTTTACCTGAAGAAACTTCTATAGGCACTTCAGCAGCTGAGATTTTTAAGATCGAAACGGATACTATCTTTGAGATTGGGTTGACCCCAAACAGAGCAGACGCTGCATCTCACTTTGGTGTGGCTAGAGATTTGAAAGCAGTTCTTGCACACAGAAAAGGAAAGAAAATTGAATTATGCCGACCGTCAGTTGAGGGATTTGCGGCTGCGAATACGGATTTAACTATTCCTGTTTCAGTTGAAAACGAAGAGGCTTGCCCAAGGTATGTGGGAGTCACTATTTCAGGGCTCACAATAAGCTCTTCTCCTGATTGGTTACAAATTAAGTTGAAGGCGGTTGGGGTCAGACCAATCAACAATGTTGTGGATGTTACCAACTATATCAATCACGCTTTTGGGCAGCCATTGCATGCCCTTGATGCAGATAAAATTGATGGAAATAAGGTTGTTGTGAAAACTCTGGCAAATGGAAGCACATTTACCACTTTGGATGACGAAGAGCGCAAGTTGAACGAGAATGACCTAATGATTTGCAATAAAAATGAAGGCATGTGTATCGCCGGGGTTTTTGGAGGGGCAAAGTCTGGGGTGACCAACTCCACGACTAAAGTATTTTTAGAATCAGCATATTTTAATCCAGTTTGGGTGCGTAAAACAGCCAAGCGTCACGCCATTCATTCAGATGCATCTTTCCGATTCGAGCGGGGTATTGATCCAAATAATACAGTTTATGCAGCCAAGTTGGCTGCAACTATGATTGCAGAAATTGCTGGGGGAGAAATTTCCAGTAATCTAAGCGACACACACCCAGAGGCATTCCCGAATTTTGAGGTTACTTATAGGATAGATAAGGCGAATGCATTTATCGGTCATGAAATTCTAGATTCCGACACCAGAAGAATATTAGAAGGCTTGGACATTGAGGTACTTGAGCAGAATGGAAATAATTGGCTATTAAGTATTCCTCCATTCAAAGTAGATGTTACGCGTGAGGCTGATGTGATAGAAGAGGTGTTGCGTATCTATGGTTATGATGCCATTCCGTTTACAAGCCAAATCAAATCATCCATTGGTGACATAAAACCACCTGCAACTGCTTTGGCAAAGAAGGCCATCACGGAATTATTGGTTGGAAACGGGTTTTTAGAATGCATGTCAAATTCCATGGTGGATGAAAAGTACGCGGCACTCTCCAGCGAGTGGCAGCCAACTCAAGTTGTGCACGTAAATAATCCACTAAGTTCGGAAATGGGGATAATGCGCCCGGCAATGGTGTTTTCTGTTTTGCAGAGTGCGGCCTACAATCTAAACAGACAACAATACAACCTTAAGCAGTTTGAGTTTGGAAATATATACCGGGAGAAGGATACAGGTTTTTTTGAGGAACAAAGGTTAGGAATTGCAGTTTCAGGAAATCAGATATCTGATTCATGGCGCTTGGCAGATACGCCTGCAGATTGGAGTTTTTTGCGGGGGACGCTAGAGCAGATTATTCACCGTTTAGGTATTAATGTCGGTAAGCTAAAGTCTGAAGAAACTACCAATGATTGGTTCGAATATGGAATGGACTGGAAGCTTGGTGAAAAGGTCGTGATTTCGGGGGGGCAAATATCTTCCGAGATGAAAAAAGCCTTCGAAATAAAGCAGAAAGATGTTTTCTATATTGAAATACGATGGTCTGATTTAGTCAGGCTAAGAAAGGAATCAATTAGCATTGGAGACCTTCCAAAGTATCCGGCAGTTCGAAGAGATTTGGCCTTATTAGTTGACCAAGCGGTTAATTATGCTGAGCTGGAGCGACTGGCCTATCAAACAGAGCGCAAACTATTAAAGGCTGTGAATTTGTTCGATGTTTATGAAGGCAAGGGATTACCAGCAGGTAAAAAGAGTTACGCGTTGGCTTTTAGTCTGCGAGATGAGAACAAGACCTTGACCGACAAAGAGGTGGATAAAACCATGAATCGTCTACTTGAAAGATTCAAGAGGGAAGTTGGGGCGGAGCTTCGAGGGTAATCACCTCCAAGAGTCGATCACCTTTTTTAGTCCATCCGTGGTTGATATAGGATCAAAACCTAGTTTTCTAAGTTTAGAACTGTCGACTCCCCAATGCATTAAATATCTTCTGACCCAAGGTGTGGTAATCATTGGTTTTATCCCGAATGTTTCAGCCAAAAACAGGTTTGTCTTACCAATCAACAAGCTGATACTGTAGGGTACTTTGAGAATGCGATTAGTCTTACCGCTCAGTTGGGCCAGCATTCTGAAAAACTCGATATAATTCAAGTTCTCACCGCCAATCAGATATTCTTCCCCGTGCATTTCTGTCATCATCGCAAGTATGTGTCCTTGAACCACATCATCTATATAAACGTAGCTACCAATTCCGAACCCATCCATAGGAGCAACGCCAAACCCCTTATTCAAGTATATATCAACCATCCTCACGGGAACATTGCTTTCTGTAACTTCTCCTGGAGCATAAACTCGGGCAGGACTTACAATGTTAACCTCTAAACCCAGCTTTTCATAGGAGAGCGCGACCCGCATTCCATTGAACTTGCTTTGCTCGTAATCTGTGTGATATTCTTCGGGCCAAGTATTTTCATTTATGAGTTCAGATTTAGTTGGCTGAGGACCATGAATTCCAGCTGAGGCAGTGTAAACCAATCGCTTTACTTTATTTTTTCGACAGGCCTCACACACATTTCGGGTGCCTTCTTCATTTACTTGATAGTAGATAGATGGATTTTTTGCCCAAGGTTTTGCGAATCCGGCCACATGAAACACACCATCAACTCCAATTAAAGCTCTTTTCAGAAAAGCCACATCTTCAATATCGCCTTTGGCTAGATCAATATTTGGAAAGTCATAGAATTCTGCTGGCAATTCTGATCGATAAACGGCTAATACTTGATGTCCGTCTTTTGCCAGCTTTAAGGTGAGTGCCTTGCCCACCAATCCATTTGACCCTGTTACTGCATATTTCATATTAGCCACACATCCAAGTGTTGAGCATTCCTAAGTAGGAATGGAATAGAATAGCCCACCAAACAGAGCCTGTTCTATAGGTCAACCAGCCCAAGTAGACTCCAGCAAAAGCGGCTCCCCATGTTTCGCCCATGGGTTTTCCGATGTGCAATAAGACTGTGATGATCACTTGAATCCCTGTAGCTCCAATTTTGCCATAAAATTTACTCATTCCAACCCCCACAAAACCTCGGAACATGAATTCCCATCCAATGTAGTGTGGCAAATAGCTCAAACCCCAAAGGGCAAAGTAGCCAGCAGAGGCGGTGGCTAGAGATGTGAGTGGGTACCACTCGCGATGCTCGGGATTGAAGCTGCTGATGTAAACTGGCAAGATCATGACCACAAAAGAGATGAGTGAGGCCTTCAGTCCAAACTTCCAATCGCCAAGTTTCCAGCCATAGTCTCCCAGGCTTTCTTTATAGACCGATTTGATAAGAATAAACGGCACCAAGGCCCACAAAAGCAGACTAGCTAGGTGATGATATAGCCAACGAAACCAATTGGCTTCTCCTTCCGTCCAACTAGGATCGCTAAAATGAGCTGCGAAAAAGCTTTGATCTCCCTGGTAGATCTTGATAGTGATAAGCACAGTAAGTGCCACCCACATGGAGATTGACCGTAAGCCTTTTGGAGTCAGTTGCTGATAATATGCCTTTAATAATCCCATTAAAATTCTACTGCAATACTAAAGTTTGATAAACTCAAAAGAGTACTTGATGGAAAGAAACATAGTTCTATCTTCGCGGTGCGGGGTGGAGCAGTTGGTAGCTCGTTGGGCTCATAACCCAAAGGTCACTGGTTCGAGTCCAGTCCCCGCAACTAAAACCGGAAAGGCTTCTCATTGTCGAGAGGCCTTTTTTATGTGGCTATTTGCCGTGAGATAATACGTTGTTCCGTTTAAATCAATTGTTGTGATCGCATCTGGAAGATACGATCCACGAAATCGGTAGGTGGTAATGTTGATAGTATCGTCCTTATCACTAGCGTCAAGTGCATTGGCTGTCAATGAGTGGTCTTTTTAGCCTAATGGTTGAATGTCGGTAATGGTTTTTGAGGTTAAATCAATTACTGCCACTGCGTTGTTTTCTTGAAATGATATAAACGCTTTTGAGTTGTCTTCTGAAATGGCAACGTACTCAGGCTCCATGTTGCTGGCAACATCCTGATTGCTGTCTGGGCCAAATACTCGAATACCATACCAAGATCCTGTATAATCTCCAATTACAAGTTCAGTCACATTTGATTGCGTAACGCTTTCGATTCCACCTGAAACGTCCATGATGCTCACCGATCCATCCGGGTCTTCCGTCCAGTCGTCATTTGGTTCGCCCTCATTCGCCACAACCACCATTTTACCGTCATGCGAAAACGTCACCATATCTGGCAAGTAGCCCGCTTCTAAATCCACTATAAATGTCCCATCAGAATCAAAAAATACAACTTTTCCGCGTGTGGCAGTTGTGGCTCCTTGCACCGCGACGGCAATTACGCCATCAAAGGCGGAAACGCTATTCGCACCTCCGCCATAGGTTGAACGATCAATTTCCGACTCAAGCGACAAACTTGTTGGGTCGGTGAAATCAATAATTCCAAAAGAATTTTCTGCCGCATTGGAGAAGAAAAGTTTTTCAGACGTTTTGTCGTAGGTGACAATCTCAGCCGCACTTTCATCAAACAGTCCGGAATGATATGTCGATACATGTTGAAGAGACAGTTGTGCGGAGAGCAAGGCTGGCACGCACAATCCAGCAGCGAATAAGTATAAGTTTTTCATGATTTTGTTTTAGACCTCAAAGCTCATTAACCCCCTTTTTCGGGTTTTATCAGGATATTATCCTTAAGTGAAATGCTGCTTATCTTGCTGTTAAATCAAATGCTGCTGGCATTTTTTAACCTACCAGAGGACAGCCGTTTAGCTAAATTTTTACTTTTTGAAATTGAATTTTTGTAATCTAGAATAACTTTAAATTAATAGGCGAGCGATCTAACGAGAACATTTGAAAACGAAACTATCAGGAGGGCTGCAGCCCTATTCTTAGTGCTGAGGTGTTAAATAGCGATAGAGATGCTTTCTTCATCTTTGCATAAACCTTTATTATGATTTATGAATTTGATGGATTTAAGCCTGTAGTGCATGAAACAGCATTTATACATCCGCTTGCGGCCGTTACCGGCAATGTGTTTATCGGAGCTAATGTATATATAGGCCCAAGTGCTGCAATAAGAGGTGATTGGGGGAAAATCGTGATTGAAGATGGATGTAATGTGCAGGAAAATTGCACAATTCATATGTTTCCAGGTGTTGAGGTCAGGCTGCAGGAAGGTGCCCATGTGGGACATGGAGCTATTGTACATGGCGCTGCACTGGGAAAAAACTGTTTGATTGGCATGAATGCCGTTTTAATGGATGAAGTTGAAATTGGAGACGAGTGCATAGTGGGGGCATTGACTTTTATCTCAACAAAAGCAATAATTCCAAAGCGAAAAGTTGTGGTTGGCAATCCACATAAAATCGTCAAAGATGTTTCTGATGACATGATTGCTTGGAAAACTGAAGGAACCAAAATCTACCAAGGATTGCCCGAAGATTTGCATCGCACATTAAAAGAATGTAAGCCACTTAGAGAGCCAGAGAAGGGAAGGTCACAACAAATGAAATCCTTTGATATCTGGAAAAACAGGTAACTAACTCTATGATGCAGAAGGTGATTATCTTCGCAGCGCGAAAGATGAGGAAAGCAAAGGAAATGCAAAGAGGAATTGTACTAGTAATAAACATATTATGTTTATGTCATTGTTAGGTAAGCGCCAAGACAAGGCTGAAATAGGCACACTTTTCCTCACGGGTAAAATTGTAGATGAGAAGAAAAGGGGCCTTGAGTCGAAAATTTATGACTACACACACCAAGAGCTTGTAAAGACAGTGCCCAACTCCAAAATTGAAAAATTCAATATTGATTTGGATATGCAAGACCCAGTGGCGTTGGTGATTTTTGCAGATGGATATGTGTCGAAAACATTGATTATTTCCACCAAAATTCATCCTGCGAAGCAAAAAAGGGACCATGCATTTCCATTTTTCGTTGATGTATATCCAGTGGGTCGAGTGCCAGCACCAATTGATTTGGATAGGCCTATGGGTCGTATAAACTACCAGGGTGGTCAATTCATTTATGACACTAAGTTTACAGAAGAATCTAACGACAAACTGAAAGAATTTGTAGAAGAGAGACGTCAAATGCGTGTTCGAGAAATAGAGGAATAACATGAAGAAAGTCAGCAATTATGTTTCTGGTAAATGGATTGAAGGTGATGGCGAAGAGCTAGTTGCAGAGAATGCAATAAATGGTCAAGCAATCGGGTCTGTATCTAGTGCTGGATTAGACTATCAGGCAATATTAGAATATGGACGCTCGGTCGGAGGTCCCGCTCTGAGAAAAATGACATTCCAGGAGCGAGGACGAATGCTAAAGGCCCTGGCTCTTCACCTAATGTCAATAAAGGCTAAGTTTTATTCTCTATCGGCTGCGACTGGTGCGACTAAGGTTGATAGTTGGATTGATATTGAAGGTGGAATTGGAAATCTTTTCGCCAATGCGTCCCTTAGAAAGCAGTTTCCCGATTTACCCTTCGCAGTTGAGGGTGATGCTATTCCTTTATCAAAAGGAGGTTCCTTTATTGGGCATCATATTTTAGTTCCAAAGCGAGGTGTAGCAATCCACATAAACGCTTTCAACTTTCCGATCTGGGGAATGCTTGAAAAAATTGCGGTGAATTTGTTAGCTGGTGTACCTGCGGTGGTGAAACCAAGCGAATTCACCAGCTATTTGACTGAATTGATGGTCAAGGAAATAATTGACTCCAAAATTTTACCTGAAGGTTCCCTTCAAATGGTAAGCGGATTGGGAAGAGGGATCTTAGATCATGTAAATCAGAATGATGTCGTGACTTTCACGGGTTCTGCGGCTACAGGCTTAAAGCTAAAAGCGCTGCCCAATATCATTCAGAACACGGTTCCATTTAACTTGGAGGCGGATAGCTTAAACGCTACTATATTGGGCGAAGACGCTGCTCCTGGCACACTTGATTTTGACATTTTTCTTAAAGCGACTAGAGCGGAAATCACGGTTAAGGCTGGGCAAAAGTGTACAGCCGTAAGAAGAATTATTGTGCCAGAAAAGTACATAGAGGATGTACAGATTGCTTTAGGCCAACAATTGGCTAAAACTACGATTGGCGATCCTTCTGTCGATGGTGTTAGAATGGGAGCATTAGCTTGCAGAATGCAGGTTGACCGGGTTAGACAAAATGTTGAGCTTCTGCAGAAAGAGCAGGAAATTGTGTTTGGCGACATGGACAACTTTGAAGTTGTAGGAGCGAACAAAGACAAGGGCGCATTCTTCAGTCCGGTTCTATTTAGAAATGACGATCCGTTTAATAAAACTGCGGTTCATGAAATTGAAGCCTTTGGACCAGTAAGCACGCTAATGCCATATTCTAATATGGACGAGGCTATACGATTGGCTGAACTTGGAAAAGGATCTTTGGTTACATCTATTGTAACAGCTGATGATAATTTAGCGAGAGATTTTGTAATCGGCGCTGCACACATGCATGGTAGAGTTTTGGTGCTAAACGAACGATGTGCTAAGGAAAGTACAGGTCATGGATCGCCAATGCCACTGCTAACTCACGGTGGTCCTGGAAGAGCAGGTGGAGGCGAAGAAATGGGTGGTGTACGTGGCGTAAAGCACTACATGCAACGCACTTCTATTCAGGGCCATCCAGAGACCATAACCCGAATTACAGAGCAATTTCAAGTTGGAGCTTATCAACCGGAGGCAAATCCGCATTTGTTTAGACAGCATTTCGAAGACCTTCGAGTGGGAGACACTGTTTTTACACACAAGCACACAGTTACCGATGCTGACATTGTAAATTTCGCAAACGTTAGTGGCGATAATTTTTACGCCCATATGGACGCTACTTCTTTGGAAGGAACCATCTTCGAGCAACGCGTAGTACATGGATATTTCTTGCTTTCGAAAGCTGCTGGATTATTCGTTGATCCGAAAAAAGGACCAGTCTTATTAAACTACGGAGTTGAACAAGCTCGGTTTACTAAGCCGGTTTATCCAGGCGCTACAGTAGGAGTTCTTTTTACTGTTAAGGAGAAAATTGATCAAGAAAAGCGTTCGGAAGATGATATTGCAAAAGGAATAGTAAAATTCTTGGTGGACATGTACGATGAAACGGGCGAGACCGTAGCTATTGCAACCATTCTAACGATGGTAAAGAAAATTGATCAGAGCAAATAGTTGTGATCAACTGGAAAAATAACAACCTACCAAAAGCACCTTATTACGCTAACATCTTTAACTATTTCTTGAGTGATGACTTGGAAGGTTATCAAGAAATGGACGAAATCACACTTGATCTTGTCTATAAGATTGATGGGGTCTTAGGCTGGGAGAGTCACAAATCAGAAGGCCGAGGCTCCTTTATCAGTTATTGGAGAGATAAAGAGTCAATTGATAAATGGCTAAAAGATCTCACCCATCAAAAAGCCAAAATTGAAGGGATGAAACGCTGGTACAAATACTATCACACTATGTTGGTGAAAGTTGATTCGGCTCATTTTCACGAGCTTTAATAGCGAATACAAACGTTTTTCGGTTCAGTAAAGAAGTCAAAAGCTTCAAATCCACCTTCGCGACCAACTCCAGAACTTTTAACTCCACCAAAAGGAGTTCGTAAATCTCGCAGCAGCCAACAATTAATCCAAGCAATTCCAGTTTGCAGATCTCGGGCAACTCGATGAGCTCTTTTTAAGTCGCTCGTCCAAATAGAACTGGCTAAACCGTATTTAGTGCTATTCGCAATCATTAGTGCTTCTTCATCGGTGTCAAAGGGCATGATGGTAACTACAGGACCGAAAATCTCCTCTTGATTTGTTCGGCAAGTATGAGGTAGGCCCTCAATTACTGTTGGCTCCAAGTAATAGCCTTCCGCAAATTCACAATCGATGATAGCTCTTTTTCCTCCGCAAAGCACTGTTCCACCCTCTTCTTTAGCTAATTCTACATAGCTCAATACTTTTTCCATATGCGGCTTGCTGACAACTGCACCCAGGTTGACATCGGTTTTCGGATCGCCTACCTTAAGTGCTTTGACTCGTATTACAAACTCGGTTTTGAATTTGTCATAAATGGAACGTTCAACTAGAATTCTGGAACCACACAAACAGATTTGACCTTGATTCGCAAAGGATGATCTCAATGTGGTTTTCATCATTTCTTCGAAATCGCAATCAGCGAAAATGATGTTGGGGTTTTTACCGCCCAATTCAAGGCTTAATTTTTTGAATTTTGGTGCTGCTGTTCTAGCAATCCATTCACCAGTGGCTGTCCCGCCTGTAAAGCTGATCATGGGAATATCCTCATGTTCAATTATAGCAGCGCCAGCTTTAGGTCCCATGCCATGAACAATATTTAATACTCCTTTTGGTAATCCTGCCTCAATACAAATCTTGGAAAGCAGGTAAGCTGTATATGGGGTAACCTCAGAAGGTTTTGCCACCACCGTGTTTCCTGCGGCTAGTGCTGGGGCAATCTTCCAAGAGAATAAATATAGTGGAAGGTTCCATGGAGATATACATCCTGCAATGCCAATTGGTTGGCGCAATGTATAGTTGATCGCCAGGTTTCCCATCGAATGAGATTCTGATGCCCAATGCAAAATGCCGGTACCGTAAAAATGAAAATTTGATTGAGCTCGCGGAATATCTACTGTTCGGGCCAGTTTTATCGGTTTGCCATTGTCTCTACTCTCAGCGGCAGCTAACTCATCTAGGTTTTCTCCAA
>Ga0233426_10004136_pt1 | contig 10997 bp, 7 predicted proteins | sample SI_118_April2016_6_FD_179875 | JGI IMG/M metagenome (GOLD analysis project Ga0233426, IMG submission 179875) | Seawater microbial communities from Saanich Inlet, British Columbia, Canada - SI_118_April2016_10_MG | ecosystem: Environmental > Aquatic > Marine > Inlet | place: Canada: British... | reverse complement strand
CCATTTGCTCATCAGTTAATAAACTATTATCTGACAACCTTATGATAATAATTGCTTCAGCGTTATAACGCTTTGAAGCATGAAAAACTGGCTGAGAAAATCGCCCCCAAACATCTGAAGTACTCACAACATTAGTATCAGATAAATCCCACAAGGGAATTGCAATAGGCAACCCTCTTAAACTACTAAAATTACTTACTGTATTAATAAGTGGCGATAGGCTAGTTTCACTTATCACTTCTCTCATTAAACCTTGCTCGTCTACTAACCATAAAACAACTTGTGGTCTTAAACTTCCCCAGATAGGTAAATTAGCCTCAACAAAAAGTTGATTGATTTTAGCTTCATCAAAACTTGCTTTTAAAAATTGCTGATTGTCGCGACGTTCATAACGATAATGAGTGACGAAATTATTATAACGATTAAGCTGAGGTTTTATTGCTTCATGACTAAGAACACTCTTATGCCCTCCCACTTTAATGAGAACAGCGCTTAGCGTCTGCTTTAATGCTCGATTAAGATCACTTTGCCCTTGTGATTCAATGGGAACTTTTGCCACATACAAATCTTTAACTTCAACGGCATGAATCGATAAACAAATCGAAATAGACATAAAAAATGTTGTAAAAACAAACCAATATCTAATCATTTTTTTCAAAGAGAGGATTTTCATAAAAAGAATATTATCATAAGTTAGCAAATTTTAATCCTCCAAAAAAAATAATTTATTATAAAGATTTTCAGCAAGCTTCTGCGCTGTTAGAATACGCACTTTTATAATCATGCAATAATATTTTTGATTATTATTCTCTAATAACGGTAACAAAACGAGGTTCCCCCGTGAGTGAAGAAAAACAGTCTTTAAGCTATAAAGATGCTGGTGTTGATATCGATGCTGGTAATGCCCTTGTTGAAAATATAAAAGGTGCTGTTAAACGTACTACTCGTCCAGAAGTTATGGGTGGAATTGGTGGTTTTGGCGCGATATGTCAATTACCTACTGGTTATAAAGAGCCCGTACTTATTTCAGGTACAGACGGTGTTGGTACTAAATTACGTTTAGCCATAGATCTTAAAAAGCATGATACTGTTGGCATTGACCTTGTTGCTATGTGTGTTAACGACCTTTTAGTATTAGGTGCAGAGCCTTTATATTTCTTAGATTACTACGCAACGGGCAAGCTTGATGTAGACGTAGCTTCAGATGTTGTTAAAGGCATTGCAGAAGGTTGTGTACAATCTGGTTGTGCATTAGTTGGTGGTGAAACGGCTGAAATGCCAGGTATGTATCATGCTGGCGACTACGACATTGCAGGGTTTTGTACTGGTGTTGCTGAAAAATCAGAACTTATTGATGGTTCTAAAGTGGCTGCAGGTGACCAATTAATTGCACTAGGTTCATCTGGTCCTCATTCAAATGGCTTTTCACTCATTCGTAAAGTATTAGAAGTAAATAGTACTGATACTGCTGAAATGTTAGGCGAAAGAAGCATTGCTGATCATTTGTTAGAGCCAACAAAAATTTACGTAAAATCTACTTTAGCCATGCTTAAACAAGTAAAAGCACATGCCCTATCTCATATAACAGGTGGTGGTTTTTGGGAAAATATTCCTCGTGTATTACCTGACAATGCTCAAGCTGTTATCGATGGAAATAGCTGGCAATGGCCTGAAATTTTTAATTGGTTGCAAGAAAAAGGCAACATCACAACTCATGAAATGTACCGTACCTTTAACTGTGGTGTTGGTATGATCATCGTGGTTCCTGCCGATCAAGTAGCAAACAGCCTAGAGATTTTAACTGCACATGGCGAAAAAGCATGGCATATTGGTGCCATTGCAGAAATACAAGATGGTGCTGAACAAGTAGTGATTAATTCATAATCAAGGCAAACCTTTAATGACACGTCGTATTGTTGTTTTAATTTCAGGAAGTGGTTCAAACTTACAGGCAATTATTGATGCCTGTAAGACCACTGATTTTCCTGGTCAAGTTGTTGGTGTGATATCTAATAAAGCTGATGTTTTTGGTTTGACCCGAGCTGAAAAAGCTAACATTCCACATAGAGTACTTTCACATAAAGAATATGATAGTAGAGAAAACTACGATCAAGCGTTAGTGAGTGCTATTGATGAACATAGACCAGACTTAGTTGTACTTGCAGGCTTTATGAGAATTTTAACGCCTGTATTTGTTCAACATTTTTCTGGAAAATTATTGAACATTCACCCTTCTTTGTTGCCTAAGTATCAAGGGCTTAATACACATCAACGTGCAATTGACGCTCAAGATAAAGAACACGGTGTTAGTGTACATTTTGTGACAGAAGAACTCGATGGTGGTCCGGTAATATTGCAGGCTAAGGTACCAATATTCCCCGAAGATCATGTCGATGACTTAGCTAATCGTATTCATGTACAGGAACATAAAATTTATCCACTTGTGATCAATTGGTTTTGTTCAGGACGAATTGTTATGACAGGTGACAAAGCCGTATTAGATGGTGTAACCTTACCGTTATATGGTTATGCAAGTGAATAATAATTAAGGAATTTTATGCTCAATGCACTATGTTATTTTTTTTTATCAACGCTTAGTTTTATTCACGTCGCGACAGCAAACGAAAATGTTCAAAGCAGTACTGACATAGTAGTTAAGCCTTTTAGCGCAGAATATACTATCCTACATAAATCTTCGAAGGTTGGTACTGGTATTCGTGAATTAAAGAAACTTGACGACGGCTTAATAGAATATAGCTATCACACGGATATTGAATGGTTAATATTTTCAGATACCCGCAAAGAAACATCGACCGTTAAGTTAGAAAATGATCAAGTCATTCCAACGCTTTATCACTATGAACGTTCAGGTGCAGGTAGAGATAAAGAATATCAATGGCGTTTTGACACCACGAATAACAAAGCGTTTGATATGAAGAAAAAGCGTGAAAAATTGATAGAATTCCCTATCAACATTCAAGACAAGCTAAGTTACCATTTGCAAAACCGTATTAATTTACTAAAAAACCCTAAACATAAACATTTTGTTTACCCTGTCATTAGTACTTCTGGAAATATAAAAAATTATGTTTATCAATATGACGGTGAAGAAGACATTATGCTGCCTTATGGTCTCGTTAAAACGATTAAATTAAAACGAGAAGTCGTTGAAAAAGGCCGGATAACTTATGCGTGGTTTGCTCCAGAACTAGATTATTTAATGGTTAAGCTTTATCAAGCTAAATCAGGCGTAGAGCAATTCGAAGCTCAGCTAAATAAATTAACCATTGATGGTGTGGACCGACCAAAGCAATAGTTAATTTATTCGGCCAATGTAAATTAAAGATCACTAATATTCGATTCCTTTAATTAGATATATTTGCAGAGGTTTTGATATCGGCCTCTGTTTGCCCGCTTGCAATTGACTCACCTAAGCAGAATAACTGCCATTGCCCGGCTGACATTTTTTGCCATGTTTCATCATCGGTTAATGGTTGAGTAGCAATAACAGTTACCACATCATTAGCGGTAGTTTCTTTATGAAAATCAACCACCATTTCAGCATCAATTAAACTTGCTTCTCCAAAAGGTGCTCGCCGAGTGATCCAATGTAATTTAGTTGAACAATACGCAAATAAACAATCGCCATTAGAAATGATCAAATTAAAAACTCCTAAACGATTAATTTTTTCACTTAAAGAGGCAATAAATTGAAACAGCTCTTCATTGGTTGGCTCATTTTCAGCGAACGTTATATGCAATTGATCCAAAATCCAGCAAAATGCGTGTTCACTATCAGTAGTACCAATAGGTAGATGGAATATAATCGGAAACGCTTCTAAAAAACCTTTTAACTGTCCATTATGTGCATAAGTCCAATTTTTTCCCCACATTTGCCGAGTGAAAGGGTGAGTATTTTCAAGACAGATGCCCCCAGAATTTGCTTGCCTAATATGACAAATTACCGCTTCGCTTTTAATCGGGTACTCTGTCACTAATTGAGCAATAGGTGAGCGTGCACTTGGTAAAGGATCTTTAAAACTTCGACAGCCCTTACCTTCATAAAAGGTAATTCCCCAACCATCTTTATGAGGACCAGTATTGCCTCCGCGTTGCATTAAACCACTAAAGCTAAAACAAATATCCGTTGGCACGTTAGCTGACATTGCAAGCAATTCACACATTCAAAAAACCTTATTACTGATTAACCATAAGTAAAAACACAGAACAATTAGTTATAACGAAGCGTTGCTTAAAAGTTATAATCAACATTATTTACTATAAACCATTGTGGTATTGAACATTCGTTGATTCTGGTACTAAAGTGTTCAATGAATTAATTAAATCAACATTGCCTGCTAATAACTGTTCAAACTGATTGATCAATAACTCCTTATCAGGTGAAACTTTATCGCCTGCACCAATATTAGTTAAATCAATCATAAAACCATCAAATAAACTCGACAGATCTTCAATAATTTCCATATTTAAAAACTGATCTTGATTGTAAATACTTGGGTAACCAGCTTTTTGTTTATCAATGGCGAATGAATCTCCTTTCAAATTAGTAATACTTGTCGATTTATCACATGACAACATACAGCCATTATCAATGCGAGGTTTTTCGCAACCGACACTTTGTTGAAAAAAGCATTGTCGGCTCGCCATGAGTAAAATAGGATGATAGATACTATAGAGCAATTTGAAATTTTCAGGTCGCGCAATATTCTTAATTTGTTTATGGTTTATTTCATTTGAGATAAAGGCGCCACGACAATTAAATGCTTCCTTCATCGCTAACAAGGCATAAGAGTTAGTTGTATTCAAGAAAGGACCTGCGATCCAATCAATGCCTAATTCATAGGCTCTATTTGCTATACCAGTATTGTTAGTAACAATTAATTTTGGTTTAACTTGCTCCAAAATATTTAACGCAACGTCAAAGTCTTTACCAATTAAAACAGAGGGAAACCAAGGAATTAAGCGAGGATTTTCATTGAAGAAATCAACATACTGAGTACAGCCTCGTTTGTAAGCATCTGGTACTTTGAAATAAATATCTGCGTCAGTTTTATCGAGTAAACAAACATCGTCGATATCACTAATTAATATTGATAACTCACTTTTTTGTTCAACTGCTTTTTCAAACTTTTCCAGTTTTGGCAACTCTACTTCAGGGTGAATCGCATTGTTTTCGTTTAACAAAAGTGCCATTTCATTTTTAAGTACCGTTAACTCTTTAAACGGAATACTTAAGCCTTCATCAAAACGACTAGTATCAAACGTTGTTAAATTAAATTGTGCGTTATTGAAGCTTTTAAATCGTTTTTCAATTGCATTTTTATCAATACTAAACTTATCACTTGTCACTAATAATGACGTTGAATTAACAACATAGATTTGTTTTTCTACTGAGAATCCAGCGGTAGTTGCTTCTATTTTTAATGGTTGCCCTTCTTCACCAATAACACTCAAGGTTAATGGTACTTTCTCGATACTCAGGTGTTTAATTTTATCAAAAACACTCGCTTGCATCTCAGACTTTTCATCACTAAGCTTTTGCTCTACATCATGTATTTGTACAACAGAAATTTCCTGACTTTTATCCACTGTCAATTTTTCAACGGCATAGTTTTTAGAATTATCTCGAGGGTTATCAATAAACATTGATTGATTCAAATCACCTCTTAAAAACGCATTAGAAAAGTCTCGATTAAACACTTTATATAAACGCTCTCCGTCTTCTAATAATTCACCTGTTTCTAAAAAACCATCAATTTGTTTACGAAAGCTATCAACTACTGTGTGAACATAGCTAGCCCCTTTGATACGCCCTTCAATTTTAAAAGAATGAACGCCAGCTTCTATAAGTGCTGGCAAATCAAAAAACGCGGAATTATCTTTAATATTTAAAGGAAAATTATTTCCTGAAGCCGTTGTTTCATATTCTTCACGACATGCTTGACTACAACGACCACGATTACCGGAGTTTCCTACACTTGCAGAAGTTGAGTAACATAAGCCAGAAAAAGCAACACAAAGCGAGCCATGAACAAAGACCTCAGTAAGAACATTGTTTTCATGACCAACATTAGCCATGGCTGTTATTTCTCTTAGATTTAATTCTCTCGATAAATTTACTCTTGATGCACCTAGTTTCTTTAAGAAAGGAACTTGACCAACATTATGAGTGGTTAATTGAGTTGAGGCGTGAATATCAAGTGTTGGATAATGCTTTTTAAGGATATATAGCATCCCGAGATCTTGAACAATAACCCCATCAAGTGTGGTATTGACAAGTTTGTTTAATAACTTAGTCAGTGACTTAAATTCTTGTTCTAATATGACAATATTTAAGGTCAGAAAAATTTCACATTTATATTGATGCGCTAAACGAATAATCCCCACAAGTTGCTCAAATGAAATATTAGACGCACGGTTGCGCGCATTAAAGGTATCTAATCCACAGTAAACCGCATCGGCTCCAGAAATTATTGCCGCTTTAATCGCATCAACATCACCACCTGGGGCTAATAATTCAATTTTATGATCCATTTATACAACTTTTGCTTATTAAATTTAAAGGGAGGATTTTACCTGTATATTTACCAGATGAATATCGTTAAAGTAGTTAAATGTTAGGAAAGTTCTTTCCGATTAATGATGAAACAATAAAACGCCCATGAATGAAGTTTTAGTTCTCCCTATTTTATATTCATTAAGAAATTGCCCCTTTGCAATGCGAGCAAGACTCGCCATATTTAAAGCAAACCAAAAAGTGATCTTACGAGATATTATTCTAAGTAATAAACCTCAACAAATGCTTACTGCGTCACCAAAGGCGACCGTTCCTGTTTTAGTCAACAAAGAAAATGGCGTGATTGAAGAGAGTTTAGATATTATGTTATGGGCTTTTACTCAAAATGATCCTAATGATTTTTTACATCAAGGCGTTGGAGAAAATCGCTTAAATAAAAATACAGAGATGATGGCACTCATTAAACAATTTGATGATCAATTTAAAGTCTGCCTAGAAAACTATAAATGCGCCAAACGTTATCATGAAAATAATTTAATTGAATGCCGTCAAGCCTGCGAAATCCATATTGCACAATTAGAACAAAGATTATCTCAATATCAATTTTTAATATCGAATAATGAAAGCTTAGCTGATATAGCTTTATTACCATTTATTCGACAATTTGCTCGTATTGAGCGGCAATGGTATTTGCAGTCCCCCTACCCCAAATTAAGAGCTTGGTTAAATGGTTATCTGCAAAGCTCCATATTCACAAAAGTAATGGCTAAATACCCATTATGGAACAAAAACCAAGAAACAATCGTTTTTGGTAGTGATTAGTGTAATTTTGCTATTATTAAAGAATAATCAATAGTAGTTACTAAGAAAATTAAGAAGAATTCATTGATATTCGCTTAAAAGCAAATTATGCTATCAAAAACCTAGTGGTCTGACCTCTTGTAAATATAAGGAATTTTTGTGGAATTATTAACTTGGCTATTATGTGCTATCGCACTTATCGGGTTTATGACATATAACCGCTCGTCATTAACTACCTTCACCGTATCTTTCGCACTATTAATGATTGCAGGTTCTTTAATGAATGTTGTGTCGTTTTTGGAATGGCTAATTTTCGCAATAATTATTCTTCCATTTAATATTGAAGATATCCGTAAAAAATATATCACCCAACCGTTATTATCAGCATTTCAAAAAATAATGCCAGAGATGTCAGATACTGAAAAAGAAGCAATTGATGCTGGTACAACGTGGTTTGAAGCTGAATTATTTAGGGGCAGTCCTGATTGGCAAAAGCTTCATCAATACCCAAAACCTCGTTTAAGCTCTGAAGAACAAGCCTTTATAGATGGACCTGTTGAACAGGTCTGTAAAATGATTGATGACTGGCACACAACGCATGAAAGAGCTGATTTATCACCAGAAGTTTGGCAATACTTAAAAGATAACAAATTCTTTGCGATGATCATTAAAAAGCAATATGGCGGCTTAGAGTTCGGCGCATATGCTCAATCTCGCGTTTTACAAAAACTATCAGGTGCTAGTACAATTTTAGCCAGTACTGTTGGTGTTCCAAATTCTTTAGGTCCTGGAGAATTACTGCAACATTACGGTACCACTGAGCAACAAGACTATTATCTCCCACGTTTAGCAAAAGGTGAAGAAATTCCGTGTTTTGCACTAACAAGCCCTGAAGCAGGATCTGATGCGGGTGCAATTCCTGATTTTGGTATTGTTTGTCGTGGAGAGTTTGAAGGCAAAGAAACCTTAGGTATGAAATTAACGTGGAATAAACGTTATATAACGCTAGCCCCTATCGCAACCGTTTTAGGCCTAGCCTTTAAATTAAGAGATCCCGACGGACTTTTAGGCGATAAAGAAGAATTAGGGATAACTTGTGCTTTAATCCCTACTAATATTGAAGGTGTCATCACGGGTCGTCGCCACTTTCCACTTAATGTTCCTTTTCAAAATGGTCCTACACAAGGGAACGAAGTTTTTGTTCCACTTGATTTTATTATTGGTGGACCAGAAATGGCCGGACAAGGCTGGCGAATGCTCGTTGAATGTTTATCGGTTGGTCGAGCCATTACCCTTCCGTCAAACAGTGCGGGTGGTATAAAGTCTGTCGCACTTGCAACAGGCGCTTATAGTCGAATTAGACGACAATTTAAATTACCTATTGGAAAAATGGAAGGTATTGAAGAAGCCTTAGCACGTATTGGTGGCAATGCTTATTTGATGGATGCAGTAACAACACTTTCTACCGGTGCTATCGATTTAGGTGAAAAGCCTTCGGTTGTTTCTGCCATTTCAAAGTACCATTTAACCGAGAAAATGCGTAGTTGTATTACTGACTCTATGGACATTCATGGCGGTAAAGGCATTTGTATGGGAAGGAACAATTACCTTGCCCGCGGCTATCAAGGTGCTCCTGTAGCTATTACTGTTGAAGGTGCCAATATATTAACCCGAAGCATGATCATATATGGTCAAGGCGCAATTCGCTGTCACCCTTATGTTTTAGCTGAACTTGAGTCAGCCTCTAATTCTAATGAATCAAAAGCACTGAACGATTTTGATCATGCATTATTTGGCCATATTGGTTTTGCGATTAGTAATATTGTTCGTAGTAAATGGATGTCATTTACTGGCGCGCGTTTTATTAAAGCGCCTTTTAATGATGAAACACGCCGTTATTACCAGTTAATGACGAGATTTAGTTCAAATTTAGCGATGCTGTCTGACATTGCGATGTTAACGTTAGGTGGAGATTTAAAGCGTCGAGAACGAATTTCAGCCCGTTTAGGTGACATTTTAAGTTACCTTTACTTAGCAAGTGCTAGTTTAAAAAGATTTAACGATGAAGGACGAAAAGTTGACGATTTACCACTTGTTCAATGGGCCGTTGAAGACTCACTTTACCGCACTCAAAAGGCAATAGATGAGCTTATTGGTAATTTCCCTAATACTGTCGTTGCTCTAGCTTTACGTGCAATTATATTCCCATTAGGCACTTGGTTGAAGAAACCCTCTGATATTACAGATCATAAAGTAGCTCAAATTTTACAAACGCCGTGTGAAGCAAGAACGCGTTTAGGACAAGGTCAATATTTAACAGATGATGGAGAAAATGTCCTAGGAAAATTAGAAACATCATTAATAAATATTATTGCCTGTGAGCCCATATTTGATAAGGTTTGTAAAGCGACTAAAGAAAGATTACCTTTTTACCAGTTAGATAAAGTAGCTGAAAAAGGACTCGCTGCAAATGTAATAACAGAACAAGAAGCTCAACTACTTATTCAAGCAGAAGAACAACGTTTAGCAGTCATTAATGTTGATGACTTTGATAACGATGAGTTAATCTCAGCAAACTTTGCCAAGCAACAATAATTAAAAAATCCGACTGATAAAAGAGTGAGCTTAAAACCTCACTTTTTTATAATTTAAACTTGACGAATAGCTAACAAATTCAGTGAATTCAGCGTACATGTGTAACAAATAAAGCATTACCAATATTCATAATTTACACGTAAAATATTGAATAAATTCTCTATCATCTTTTATTTTTATCTATGCTTTCTGGCTTACCTGCTTTTATTTCAATGCCGCTCTCCTTTACACTGTTTTGCTTAAACTTAGCAATAACAGGTTCAACTTTAATGATCGGTGGGATATTAAAATTAATAATTCCCATTAAAGTCATTCATAAAGCAATTTACCGCCCTATGCACTTTATCTATCGGTTGTGGGCATTAAATAATTTTTTAATTATGTGTCTTTTCAATAAAATTAAATGGAAAGTTACCGGTAATAACAATTTAAGTAAAAATGCTTGGTATCTACTTATTGCTAACCACCAGAGTTGGCTAGATATCTTTGTACTCTCTAACTTTGCCAGAACCCATATACCAGAACCAAAGTATTTTTTAAAAGATTCCTTAAAAAAAGTGCCCTTTATTGGCATGGGATGTTGGGCTTTAGATATGCCCTTTATGAAACGATACAGTAAATCGTTTTTAAAAAAACACCCTCACCTTATTGGTACAGATATAGAAACAACCAAACGGTCATGTAAAAAATTTAAGAACACACCAACAACAATTATAAATTTTGTTGAAGGTACCCGTTTTACCGCTGAAAAACACCAAGCACAAAATAATAATTTTCAACACCTACTTTCTCCAAAAGCTGGTGGCATTGCATTTACTTTGGCAACGATGGGTGAGCAATTTGATAAAATACTAAATATAACGCTTGTATACCCTAAAAATAAAGGTCATATAATGAAAGATATGCTGAAAGGTAATTTAAAAGAAATTATCATTGATATTGAGCAAATCGATGATATTGAAAAATTACGAGGAAATTATCAGACAGATATTCAATATAAACAGTCTTTTCATCGATGGTTAACTGCGCTATGGCAAAATAACGACTCAAAAATAAATAATTA
>Ga0233426_10004131_pt1 | contig 11009 bp, 7 predicted proteins | sample SI_118_April2016_6_FD_179875 | JGI IMG/M metagenome (GOLD analysis project Ga0233426, IMG submission 179875) | Seawater microbial communities from Saanich Inlet, British Columbia, Canada - SI_118_April2016_10_MG | ecosystem: Environmental > Aquatic > Marine > Inlet | place: Canada: British... | reverse complement strand
CTATTGTTTTTAATAGTGTTGATTTTCAAGTTCAATTTTTTCAAATCAAAGAAACAATATCTCATTTATTTATTATAAATGAGATATTGTTTAATACTTGTTTATCTGAGTAACTTACAGATATATTTTTTAGTTCAAGAATATTATTCATAGATTTTGATCAAGTTGTTTAAGTTTTGTTCTATATTATCAAAATAGCTATTTTTATCAACTCATTGTCATAATGGATCCAATATATCTACTGTTAAATTATACTCTTCACCTTGAAGCATAGCTATTAATTTTGATTCAAATTGCGGTTCTTTGAAAAGTACTTTTATATTATTAGAGTTAATTGTATCAAGTATATTTTTCATATCTGATACACTTGGTTCTCTTCCTGCAGTCTCTTCCAGAACTACGACATATTTATCATCTATTCAAAATTCTCTAAATAAATAATTATATGCTTCATGGAATATAACAAAATGTGAGATAGTTTTTCATTCGATTTCTTTTAAGTGAGCATTTTTAATACTTTTAGATTTTTCTAAAAAATCAGAATAATTTTTTTCATAATAATCTTTATTTTCAGAATCTAGTACTATGAAATTATCTTTTATAGTCTCTGCAATTTTATTTCAATTTTCTAGAGATAACCATAAATGAGGATCAAAATATATTGATTCTTCTTCGTGTTCATCATGGTTTTCGTCTTCATGACCTTCATGTTCATCGTTATGTTCGTCTTTATGATCTTCATGTTCATCATGATTATGTTCGTGTCACTCTAGTAGTGTTACATAATTTTTTAATTCTATATTTGTACTATATTTTTCTTTTAAGATAAAAGCATCTAGTTCTAATCAAGTTGAGAATATAATATCTGCGTTTGTTAATATTTTTATATCTGATGGTTTTAAATCAAATATGTGAGGAGAAAATCCAGCTGGAATAATACTATTCACATCTACTTTATCTCATCAAATATATTGTGCTATAGATGCAAATGGTACAATTGTACTCACTACTTGTAGTGACTTATCACTTTGTTTTTCTGTAGCTATATTATTATTAGCTGTACATGAGACTAGAAAAAGAGTAAATATTAAAGTAAATATTATTTTCTTCATTTGTTATTATTAATTTATAAAATGCAACTCATTTGCATTCTATGTATTCATAAATAAAAGTCAAAAAAAAAAGCCTCTTACTACAAAGACTAATTTTTTAAACAAAACAAATTTCTTAAAACCTCAGTCCTATAGAGAAAGCAGATGCTACTCTATAAAATGCAGGTTAAACAAAACATAATAACCTTCTAAAATAAATTCCTCCTCTAAAATATATCTCTTCAGGTGTATACACTATACTGATCAGACATTAACAGAACATTAATTTTTTAGACTTTTTTTTAAAAGAACTAGACAAAGTTAATAATTATTGTATTGAATTTTTATGAATAAAACGACTATTTTGGTAAATTATATATATCTATGGAATTACTTAGAATCTGTTGCGTAATTTCTTCAGAAGTTTCTGATCTCAACTCTATAATTTTTTCTAGTACATAATGAGTAAAAGCAGGTTCATTCTCCTGTTTTCATCTATAAGGTACTGGTGTAAGAAAAGGGGAATCAGTTTCTATTAATATATTTCTTAATGGAATATTAGCTGCAGTTTCAGCGATTAATTTTGCATTTTTGAATGTTACTATTCCACTAAAACTCATTTTTGCATCTGAAGATATATTGAAACATCTATTTGCAAAATCTAAATCTTCAGAAAAACAGTGGATAATAAAGTTTTTACATTGTGTTTTTTCTAGTATTTTAAGAATATCTTCTCATGAATCTCTATTGTGAATGATAATTGGTAAGTTATATTTTTTTGCTAATTCTATATGTGCAATAAAATAATTTTCTTGTTTTTCTTTTTCTTGAATTAATATTTCAGGATCTTTAGATACCCAATGATAATCCAATCCTGTTTCTCAAATTCAAACTATTTTATCTCTATTAGTTTTAATAAAGTCTTCTAAATGAGAGAGATCCTCTTCTAATGATTTTTTTGACTGCAATACATCAGTTGGATGAATTCAAACAGTAGCATAAATAAAATCATATTGATTTGCTAAATCAATAGACTTTTGAGATGTAATCAAGTCAGTTCAAATAGAGATCAAGTGTATTCCACCTGATCTCTTGAAATTTTCGAGAATATCTTTTTGATTTTTATCACGAGCCATATAAGGGTGACAATGAGTATCTATAAACATAATATTTAAAATGTTATACCTGATGTAGAAAGAAGAAAATTTTCACTAGTTGTATCAGTAAAGTTTGCATTAAATATATTTAATTGTTCACTAATATTTTCAGTTTTTTTACTATAAATTGATAATATAGTATCATTTTTTAAAATATTTTTTTCTTGATTATAATTTAATACAATTGTATTAATACCATTTTCATTACTTAATTCTATTATTTCAGCAGAATCAGAAGTTTTAGAAATAATTTCTACATTAACTGGGTTATAAGTAAAACTTAATGAAAGATTTTTTACGTTATTCATATTTTTACTTGAAAAAACTTTGATGGTATTTTCTGAATATTCTCAGTAAATATCAGCTCTATTATTCTTAATTTTTGTTTCAAGTACACTGGCTTTCATAGAATTACCTAAATTGCTTCCATCAATTAAAAAAAGATTGAATCAAATAGCTAATACTAGACTTGTTACTACAATACCAATATTTGTAAAAGTTTTATGTTTTTTGTATTTTTTTAGTATATCTTTCATAGATAAATAGTCATTTTTTAAAGTTATATTTAGTGTACCAAAAATAGTACTATTGTAAAGGAATTTTACAAAACAAAAAAACTGCTAAACAACGCAGCTTTTTATATCAGACAGTATAATATAACCTTTCATCAGTATCAGTATATATTTCAATACCTATTAAGGGCATTTTATAATCTGTAATATAGAGTGTTTGAATTATATTACACTCATTAAAACCTTTTTCTAATAAATCATTTACAACTTTATTTATAAAGTCTGAATATTGAAAAAGATAACCTCCTTGTATTTCTATGATTAGTTTTTGTTTTTCTGTTTTAAAGCTATCTAAAAATAACTTTAATCCTAAGTAGCTACCTATGATAAATTTTTTCATAACATTCTCCTCAAGACTGGGTGTATATTATAATAATTAAGTTACGTATGTCAAATATTTAAAACACTCTCATCATCATAACGATACTAATAATAAAAATAATTGATGCTGAAAGTATAGTCGAGTAAAATCAGATATTTTCTGCTTTAGAATAGACTCTATTTTTAAGAAAAACAGCAAGTATAACAATTCATACTAGGGTAGTGAATATACCAAATCAAAGTGCTATGATAAGTGGTATTATCCAACTTGATTTTCATACTGCGATAAGGAGGAGGAATATACTCCAAGCAAAGCTACACGGAGCAAGACCGGCAAGAAATGCTATAAATAAACTTCATTTTTCAGGTTTTTTATTCAAATGCTGACATCTCTTTTTTTTGAAAGCTCTATAGAGTAAAAAGAGGGAAAGTATGAACAATAGAATTGAGCTTCAAACTTGAATATAATAATTAAATTTTGATATATCTACAAAAGTGATAATTACTTTTGTGATTAAAAATAAAACTAATATATCTAGAATATGAGTGAGAGTGAATATCAGTGCAAAAAACATTCATTTTTTATATCAGTGATTTTTTTCTAAAGTATATGCTACGAGTAAACTTTTTGAATGTCATGGTCAGATTGCATGTACTATTCCTAATCAGAAAACTATTAAGAATACATATAATATATTTCCTTCATTTTTAGAGAAAAAATTATCTATGTACTTCATTACTTGTTTTAAATAATCGTTACCATATCAAAAATCTGATAAATTTTGAGTTCAGATTTTAGAAGAAATTAGTTCTAAATTATCAATATTCCTTTGTACTTTTTTTAAATCTAGAGTTTCCTTATATTCTTGAGCTGGTCATAAATCAGAATTAATAGCATTCCATCCAAAATCAACCTCTTCTTTATCTGTGTAATTATCTCAGTCTGTATCTATTTTATTTGGATCTGTACCATAAATCTTCTCTTCTTCATCTGATAATCCATCATTATCAGTATCTTTAGAAGCAATGGTTTTTAAATTTTTTATATCTATATCAAGAGTGTAAACTTTATTTGTAAATACTTTATATATTAAAGGTTTAATATTCTGAATCCCATTATTAAGATTATACAAAGTTATTCTATTAGTTTGAAGTGGGAATTCTATGAAATATTTTTTTTCTAAATAAATATTTTCGATATCTTCATTACATTCAAATTTATAATTAACTCATAATCCTTCAGTTAATATTTTATATGCTTCATCATCTTTTACTGTAAAATCTTTGAATTTACAAGATTTATTATTGTTTGTGAATACTATGTTTTTTTTCACAAAACTTTCTAAAATTTCTGCATTATTAAAATAATCAATAACTCCATCAGGATCTATTCAATTATTTTTTAATAAATACTCAACTTCAAAACTATGAAAATACGTTGTGAAGTTTATAGTATTCTTTTGAATAGTCCCAGTAGAAACTGAAATATCCAATGGATGTGCAAATACGGGTATAATATTTATAAAAAATAATATACTGAGTATTAGATAAGAAAATATTTTTTTCATGAAGTAAGTATTGATAAGTATTACTATTTAGTATAACAAAAAACTCTGGATATCCAGAGTTTTTTCTATTTTTGCTTATGCTTTCTTAAAATAGCTTCTTTTCTAGATTTGTAATAATCCTGAGTTTGTTGAGCTTTATTCTGATCAATAACTTTTTTAGGTACAGCTTGATAGAAAGATGCTTTCGCTATAGTGTTTCTTTTTGCTACTTTGTAATTGAATTTCAAACTAGTAACAGCAAGAACTAATTCTGATTTAGCTTGTTTTTTTGTTTTATCTGAAATATTTTTTAGATTCATAACTGCGTATGCAAGTATAAGATTATTAATATTTTTGATAATATTGTCTTTATATTGCTTAGGATAATTTTCACGTAAGAATATTTGAGCTAATTTTTTAAATGCTGTATTCTTTGTGCTTCATTTAATATAATATAGTTCATAATCTCCTAGAGTCATTGTAGAAACACCTTGTCTTAATAACATAAGTACAGCTTCTTGATCTGCAGAAGAATAGTGACCTGTTTTAAATAATTGTGTATATATATCAAATTTTTCAGACTCATAATTTTGTAATTCTTCTATAGCATAATTTATTTCGTCATTTTCTATATTTGTTCAAATATTTTTTAATCTACTATGCTGTTGTGCTAGTTTATATAATTCTTTTGCTGTAACTGTTTTACCACAAGATTTATCATAATAACTATTAGAATAATCACCGTATTTACATATATCTTTACTTTTGATACCTCATCCTGAACCACCACCTGTACTTCTAGAGTTTCATGAATTATTTCAACCTCAATTACTTGAATCTCAGTCATCATCTCAATTTCCATCATCTACTGGATTTCCTGAACTATCACTTTCAGCAACAGCAAAATAAGTAAAATGATCAGTAGAAAATGTTAGTCATCCTGATGCTTTTGTAATGTTAGCATTAGCTAATATTTCCCAAGTATTACCATCTTCACTAAATAGTATTACATAGTTTTTTGAAGCACTTATTCATGGAATATTAATTTGTACAGGTTTATTTAGATTCATACCAACTCAAAGAGTATCCGCTCCAACTTTGATAAGTTTATCGATTCTAAAGTTTTTCAATTTTTTTGTTCATAGTTTTGAATCTTCAGAGATAAAATCTCATACAGGTATGTCACTTGGTAAATAAAATGTACCATCCCAAGTAGTTCATGTGTTTGTTACTAGAGCATTTACAACTGTACCAGTACCTGTGTTTAAAGTAATATTACTATCTCAAGTGAATGTCATATTTGTTTCATTTGATAAAACTATTTGATCAGCTGGAGCTAGGTCTCTTTTTCACATAATATTAGTTCATGCAAACTTTACAAATCTTGTATTTCCAGATATATTAAGAGATACATTATCTGCTGCATTTACTATAGGTGTTGTAAAACTTCATTCTAATACTTTGAGATTATACTGATTGTCGTAAATATTTACTTTGTAAAAATATTCGGTTTCAGCATTTACTCTTCATAAATATAAATCAACTTTGTTATCTTCTTTGATCATTCTACGGTCAATATCATAACGACTTACTACTCTCATATTATCTTTGTCTGTACCATATGAGAATTGAACATGAGAACCTTGCTTAATAAAGTAATTATCATCATTGACTTTAAAATGAATTCTAGCAAATGAATTATTACCATCCCTTGTAAAAAGAACTCTGAAATGTTCTGTTTCTGGTGCTGTTTCATCTAGATATGTTTCTACTTCAAAATCTCAACCTAAAGTACTAGTAATATCTTTGTTATAGAGCGTTTCAAATAGTGTTTTATAAATACTTCTATAATCTATTCATACTCATAACCGGTTTGCTTGTGCTTTTGAAAAAGAATTATTTCAATATATATCTTTTGGTAATTTTTGTTTCCATTCTGCATTATTTGATAATACAAACATTCAACCTGCTTTACCATGATCTGTACCATTTGAAGAATTTATATTATTTGTTCTCCCAAATTCTGAATACATAATAATTGTAACATTATGTTTATCTTTTACTCTATTATAAAAATCAGTAGTTCTTTCAGATATTCTTTTGAAATTATTATCTAAATTTACTCTTTGGTTACCATGAGTATCGTATCAACCATCTGCTCTCATACGTATTACATTTGTTACTCATCAATCAAAGAGAGTTTCAGCAAATGCGAAATTATCAGTCATATTGTAACCTGCACCTGATCTTCAACCATTTCAAACTGATGCTTCTGCTACACTGGCAATACTTACTCAATTTTTAAATATAAAATCTAAATTTTCAGGATATGTTCTAGTATTATAAATATCTTTTATTGTATCTATTGTATGGAGTCTGAAATCAGTATTTGTACTATCTGATATTCTGTATAAACCATCACTTCATACATTTAATGTTTGTCCTCACCTAAATTCATAACCAGATCTTCAAAGTGTAAGGGTTTTCAATGGATCTTCGTTTTTAATAAAATGACCAATAATTCCATCAGCATCACTTCCATATTCATTATATACAGAAGCCATTTTTCTAGAAGCTGAATCATGTCATCTTGAGTGATCAGGAGTACCAATTCTATTGATTAATTTTAAATCACCAGTATCAAATAAATCTTTAAAATCAGATAAACTAGAGTTTATATAATAATCGTCATTTAAACTGACTATTCAAGTACCTGTTATAGCTCAATCCTCTCTTTTTTCTATATACGAAGGATATTCATCTTTTGGAATTACTGCGTGTAGCCAATCTAGTCAACCAGCAAATTTAACTATAATAAGTTTATTGTCATTGTCGTAAAAACTAGTTTGTACATCATTATTTAGAGAAGGTACATCATAACCACTTTGTAATACATATTCAGGTTGAATCAGTAGAAAGTGTATCAATGCTCTAGAATAATAATTATTATAATCAGGATCTGTAGGACTAAATACAATTGTATTTCAATCAATATCTTGAGTCATGAATTCTTGAAGTTTTGTTTTCACTACTGTTGAAAGTCTTTCTTCTCAATAAATTTTATTTTCTAAATCAGTAATAAAATCAGGAAGGGAAACATTTTTGTCAATGTATGTTTCTATATCCATTTCTTTTACTATTCTTGATGCTTCAGATGCCCACTTAATCGATGTTGTAGCATTAAAGAAAATTTTATTTGTATCAAAACCATCTCTTCAAAATATACTTCCAGGGTAATAAGGAGACCATCATAATGTTCTAGAAGTACTTCTAATATTATATGTATCTGTTAATTTAAGTATTTTAGCAGTACCTAAAGCAAGTTCTAAAGGATTTTTGTAAATAATATCATTCATTGATTTACTTGTATACATCATATCTTGTATAAGTAACCATTTAACAGTAGGATATAAATCAAAATCATTTTTTATTATCTCACTAGCAATCATATTTAAATCCGTACGAGATGGATTTTCAGCTATGTAAAATCTATAGAGTTTATCTGCTAAAAACATAGCAATTGCATTTTCTCTTTTTGAAAAAATATAGTCAATAATATTATCAGGTAAACCATTGTTACCCATAATAGAGTTTTTCATTACTTGAATGTCTATTTCTTCTGTATCTACATCATAAAAAGGAAAAGAGTCTCACATTTTTAATGGTCCTTCTAAAAATAGTGATTTTTCATTAGTATTTATAGCAGTATTGTAACTTACTTCATGAGTATTTTCATTAAATTCAAAACCTACTAACATTTTTGCTAATCTATCGACATCTTGTTCTGAATAGTTTCTTATACCACCATTATCAGAATTTTCTGTAGGAATATATTCTAACATTAACAGTAATTGTAGTATTTCTCTTGAATAATTTTGATTTGGTCTATTAGGATCTTTTTGATTGAGTAGATCTAAAAAACGAGAAATACTATAATCTCAAGTTCCTCAATTGTTTAATAAAGATTTTTTGATTAATTCTTTATAATTACCTAATGTGTAATCGTAAATAAGATTATGAGTATTCTCAATATCAAGATACATTATATCTTTTGAATTTGAATTATTTACTGAAAAAGTATCTTCTAATATTAAGAATAATTTCGCTTTAGCTTCATATGGATCTAAAGTTTTTTTCATTGAATAATAATGGTACATATCATTTGAATCATTTGGATCAAAACTTGGATCACTTGTTAGATCTGTTAGTATTGTATCATATGCGGTTCTACTTGGTCCTGATCTAGAAGGGAATAGTGTATTTACTGCATTTGTAGCTGAACCTACTGCAAATAACTGATTTATTTGACCTTGAGTTGCTCAAAAAAGAGCCTTTTTAGCTAAATGTCTTGCTTTTTCTATTGTCCATGGTGCACTAGAATTGTTCGTACTTACAGCATAAACTGAATAAAATCCTAAATTACTTGAAATAAGTAACGTAGCCATAGTAATACTAGAGATTAACTTTTTCAACATAAATCCATAAATTATTAAATAGAATATTTACTCATTTTAACTATAGTTGACTACATGTCAAGTCATTATTCTTAGAATTTAAAATTATAAAAAACTACTTTACATATATGTAAAGTAGTTTTTTAGTACAACATTGATATTAAACACAAAAATATTAAAATACATAGTAATATTTCAAACTTTAAAAACTATGAATAAAAAAGCCTTTACATTAGTAGAACTCATAGTAGTTATTACGATTCTAGCAGTCCTTGCAACGGTAGCATTCATATCATTTCAATGATATGCATTAAATGCCAGAGATTCTACTAGATTAGCAGATCTTAATAGTATCACCAAAGTACTAGAGCTGTATAATGTAAAACATTGAAAATATCCAAATCCAGATGCTAAAACAAATATAACCTATTCATGATCTACAGCATGGACACAATGAGTATTTGGTATTTCATCATACTCTGACTGATCAAGTATGAGTAACGTACCTGTCGATCCAGTTACAGGATTAGAGTATCCATACTCTGTGACATCATCAAGACAAGAATATCAACTCGCAGCAGTATTAGAAAATCCTGTTTCTTCAAATCTTACCACAACTACATTTGCTTGAACACAAGAGGCTCAAGTACATGTAAAATGAAATTATAACGGAAAATTCTTAAAGGTAAGAACTAATACATCTACGTACTTACTCTGAGTACCAAGTATTCTTGCTTCAGATATTACCAGTGTAGAATTAGAAACAATACTTACTAACGAAAGACTTGTTTACAAAGGTTACAAAAACCTTCCAGCAAGTTTTTCATGATCAGTTTATAATACCAATCCAACCGATGGATTTCCATTCTGAACATGATCATATGTTGCAAATGATCTCGTATTATTTATGTGAGATACAAATGACTTAGAAGTAGATTCAACTAAAAGAGTAGATTTTCTAGATAAACTCCAAACATCTTATTCAGGATCAGTAATAGAAAGTGAATCAGATATTGCTGAATTATTATCAGTTGATTCAAGTTCATCAAGTGCAGCAAGTAACTATGTTGCAACTGCTTTAAATAATAGTTTGAAAATGAATATTCCTGTTGTAGAAACTACAGTTGTTAAAAAACAAACACTAGAAGATATAAAAATATTAATGGAAGAAACATTACCTCTTGTCTATACTATGTCTTTGGCTTCTGGAAATCAAGATCAAGAGAATGCAATTATCACTTTTACAGATGGTAACCCATTGGATATTAGCTACGGTTATCCAATTGTTCCAATTAATACTGAAATGTATTGGTTAAGATTAATTGATATTAGTGATGAATTTTTAATAAGTAGAATATGAGGAACATTAATTATTTATGAAAAATCATTAGAAAGTATGGTGCTTTCTACATGAACTTGTGCTATAACACTGAATAATTCTACATGAATTGGTAATTTACCAGAAATAACTCTATTTCCATGTCTTTAATATTAATACTCAAAAAAACTATGAATAAAAAAGCCTTTACATTAGTAGAACTCATAGTAGTTATTACGATTCTAGCAGTCCTTGCAACGGTAGCATTTATATCATTTCAATGATATGCTTTAAGTGCCAGAGATTCTACTAGATTAGCAGATCTCAATAGTATTACAAAAGTACTAGAACTGTATAATGTAAAACATTGAAAATATCCAAATCCAGATGCTAAAACAAATATCACGTATTCAGGATCTACAGCCTGGACACAATGAGTATTTGGTATTTCATCATACTCAGACTGATCAAGTATGAGTAACGTACCTGTTGATCCAGTTACAGGATTAGAATATCCATACTCTGTGACATCATCAAGATGAGAATACT
>Ga0233426_10004127_pt1 | contig 11016 bp, 10 predicted proteins | sample SI_118_April2016_6_FD_179875 | JGI IMG/M metagenome (GOLD analysis project Ga0233426, IMG submission 179875) | Seawater microbial communities from Saanich Inlet, British Columbia, Canada - SI_118_April2016_10_MG | ecosystem: Environmental > Aquatic > Marine > Inlet | place: Canada: British... | reverse complement strand
TAGTACTAGACTCAATAATTCTTGCGAAATTTCCATAACACAAAGAACATTATTTTTTCTTTAATATTCCCTGATCCCCAACTTTTAGGCATGATCCGAGATAATAGTACTTGGAATGATATAGGGTATCATTTTATGATTGGATTAGATGGGACCATTTATCAGGGGCGTTCACTAAGAAAAAAAGGAGCTGGAATGGGACCAGCAGATAAAAAAGTTGGAGCAATTCATATTGTAATATTAGGAGATCTTCATAAAGAATTCATAAGGACTTATGATTGGAAACCTGATTTAATGAGTGATGACGTGACTGCAACACCATTTGCATCATTGTATCAATTATCTTATTATCTTTCAAGAGTGTATAGCATAACTTCTTTTGGAGGGCATCAGCAATATTATTGTAATCATACAGTCTGTCCAGGTAATAATGCAATGCCATTTATTAATGTTGTAGGTAGTCTTTTAAAGTTAAGTACAGGAACATGTTTATTAACAGACGATTAGTGATTTCAGTGTCCATTATTATTACCCCTATATTCATTCTTATTTGTGGTTGTGGAGAACAAAAGAGTAAATTGAATAGGGAGGCATTTTTTAAACGAAAGAATGACGAAATAAAATTATTATATGAAAATGATAAAGATGTAACTCCTTTGTTGATATTGGATGAGTTATTTGCGTTTGGAGATAATATTACATCTCTAAAAACAATTATTGAGTTTCAAAAAATAAATAAAGGAGAAGTTGCAGATTCATTATTTGTTACTCTTAGAAGAGAAGGGGTGTTAGATGATTCTATTAATGACTCTAAACAAAGTTTCTTATTATATATTGATAAGGCGAATATTGAATGGCGAGTTGCAGATTTTGTTTTAGATTAAAAAAAAACGGTGTCAGACATCCCTTAAATAATGATGTCCAGAATAATGGGTCGTGTTGCAAAAGTAAAAAGCTTGGTGTCAGATACCCCGTAGCAATACGACAAACTCATCTAAGATTAATTTCTTGGGTGAGTTTTTTGTTTTAGGATGGTTTTTTAAGGTCGCTGATTTTAATACTTAACCTCTTTTACAGCTTTAATTTTAATTAGATAATCAGAAAAAAATACTTGGGGACAGTCCCCAACTTTAAAAACCTTTGAAAGTGCAGTTTTCATTGGTGTTGTGAAGCTTAAAAAGGTGTGCGAAACAGGGTGGTTTGGCACAGTTGTTTTCCTCTTAAATTTGACTTTTATTTTTTTATTCTATCCTTTTTTCATTTCTCAGAACTTATCTTATTCGTTAAAATCTGTATCCAGCTATTTTACTGGTTTACATTTGTCCTATGCCACGTCAAGCAAGAGAGGTAGAAGCCGGTTTCCCTATGCACGTTACTCAACGTGGTAACTATCGTCAGAATATTTTTCACGATGACGATGATAAGGAGTTTTACATAAAAAGCTTTTTGTTTTATCGCAGAAAATACAAGGTTAAACTTTATGCCTGGTGTTTAATGGATAATCATATTCATGTCGTTGTTGAGCCTTCTTCTAGAACTGGATTGTCAAAACTATTTCAAGCTTTAAATACAAAATATGTTTTTTATTTTAATAAGAAATATGAGATATCAGGGAGGTTGTTTGAAAGTAGATTTTTCTCTTGTATTCTTAACGAAGATCACTTTTTTGAAGCTATTCGATATGTTGAACTTAATCCTACTAGAACAGGAATGGATTTTTTTCCAGGAAGTTATGAATGGACAAGTGCCAAAGAAAGGTTGAAACTAAGGTCTAAATACTACTTACATAAACTACCTCATTTTATGATTGTTGATGATTGGATGACTTTTCTAATGGAATATGAAGTTGAATCAGCGATATGGAATCTAATTAGAGAAAAAACAATATCATCTAAAGTAGTTGGTGCCTAATCAATTCTTGGTGCTTCCTCTCCTGGACTTGAACCAAGGACCCTCTGATTAACAGTCAAATGGTAGATTAAAGTATGAAAAAATAAAACTTGCGAGATCTGCATGCAAAATATGTCCCAATCCAATTTTAAAAGAAAACATAACTGTGTAAACTCAAACAATCAAAAATCACTATATTTGTCCACCGGAAAACAACAAATTTGAAAGTACTTTTTTTAATACCATATCCTTCTGGAACAGCTGCAAGTCAGCGTTTTAGGTTTGAGCAATATTTGCCTTTTTTAAAGGAGAACGGAATAGATTACACTGTTTCATCTTTTTGGGATCAAAAAGCATGGGACATTTTGTACAAAAAAGGAGTAGTGCTGGGAAAAGCATTGGCAACTTTAAGAGGTGTTTTAAGAAGGTATGCGTTACTATTCACAGCGTTTAAATATGATCGAATATTTATACACAGAGAATTATACCCAGTAGGGCCACAGTTTGTGGAATTTGTACTTGCTAAGGTATACGGTAAGAAAATAATTTTTGATTTTGACGATTCTATTTGGTTACCAAACTATGCCGCCAATAATGCCAAGTTTGCATTTGTTAAAAGCTACGGACATGTAAAGAAGCTTTGCAAGTATGCTTATAAACTAAGTGTAGGAAACGAGTTTTTGGCAGCCTACGGAAGAAAGTATAATTCTAATGTAGTTATTAACCCAACTACAATTGATACAGAAAATTATCACAACAGAATAAAAGATCAAAACACAAAAGAGTTTATAATAGGTTGGACGGGAACGCATTCAACTTTAAGATACTTAGAAGAGATGCTACCCGTTTTTGAGCGATTAGAAAAAGAGTTTGATTTTAAACTTGTTATCATTAGCGATAAAAATCCCGAGTTTACGCTAAAGTCATTTGAATTTGTGAAATGGCAAAAGGAAACTGAAATTGATGATTTACTTCGCTTTAACATCGGTTTAATGCCACTAACATTTGATAAATGGGCAAACGGAAAATGTGGTTTTAAAGCTTTGCAATATATGAGTTTGGGTGTACCTGCTATTGTATCTCCAGTGGGGGTTAATACTGATATTGTAGAGCACGGCATGAATGGTTATGTTTGCGATACAGTTGAAGAATGGGAAGCAAGCTTAAGATCTGTATTGTCCGATAAGGATAAGGTGAAAACGGTAGCAAAAAACTCCAGGAAGAAAATAGAAGATTACTATTCGGTAAAATCCAATAAAGACAATTTCATTCAATTATTTGATTAAAAGGTTATGAAAAAATTAATACTGAGTGATATTCACGAAAAATTAGGTGGTAAAATGGTTGATTTTGCGGGTTATTATATGCCCGTACAATATGATGGTGTGAAAATTGAGCATACAAACGTTAGAGAAAACGTAGGGATTTTTGATGTAAGTCACATGGGAGAGTTTGTAGTTACTGGAGAAGATGCAATTGCATTTATTCAAAAAACAACTTCTAATGATCCATCTTTGTTAATGGACGGTCAAATCCAATATTCATGTATTCCTAACGATGATGGTGGAATTGTAGATGATTTATTAATTTATCGATTTACAGCAACTAAATTCTTATTGGTTGTAAATGCAAGTAACATCGAAAAAGATTGGGCTTGGTTTAATTCCAAAAACGATACAACTGCTGTTTTAACAAATATGAGTGATGTTTGGAGTTTATTTGCCATACAAGGGCCAAATGCTACAAAAGTGCTGCAACGTTTAACAGAAGTTGAATTGGGTAAAATGAAGTATTATACGCTTCAGACAGGAAAGCTAGCGGAAGTAGAAGATGTTTTAATTTCAGCAACTGGTTATACAGGTGCTGGAGGATTTGAAATATATGTTAAAAACGATGATGCTGTAAAGGTGTGGGAAGCAATTATGAAAGCTGGTGAGCGAGAAGGAATAAAACCAACTGGATTAGCGGCACGGGACACGCTTCGGTTAGAAATGGGATATGCTTTATATGGCAATGATATAGATGACACAACATCTCCAATGGAGGCAAAGTTGGGTTGGGTTACCAAATTAAGTACAGATTTCCCAAGTGTTGAGTTGTTTAGAAAACAAAAGGAAAATGGTGTTGTCAGAAAACTGGTTGCCTTTGAATTAATTGATCGTGGTATTCCACGTAAAGATTATATAATCGTTTCTGAAAATGATGACACTATTGGTAGGGTTACCTCTGGAACAATGTCTCCAACGCTTAATAAGGCAATTGGAATGGGATATGTTGCAAAAGATTTCTCTAAAGTAGATTCTGAAATCTACATCAAAATACGAGATAAGAACATAAAGGCAAAAGTGGTTAGGTTACCATTTGTTAGCTCTGGAGTTTAAGGGAAGTTAAGAATTGAAAAGGGCGATTTTAATCGCCCTTTTTTTGTGCCTTAAATTTTATTGAAGTATTGTATGCATTGCACTTCCGCTTAGTTTAAATACTAGGTTTATCGTTACAAAACCTTCTGTTTTACAATTGTATTTAATAATTTAGAGAACGTGTTGAGGTTTTATGGAAAAGAAAGAGACTGAAAGTAAAAGAGTAAAGCAAGCTTGGCCAACAAAAGATGCCATGGAGCAGGTTTATGCCATGAAATTATGGGGCGATAATAAATCCGATTTTTATTCAGGAGATGGATCACATGATCCTGAAATTGTTAAACCATACTTAGATTTAGTAATCTCCTTTTTAACATCATTTCCAAAGCCTCTTGTAGTATGTGATTTTGGTTGTGGGGATTTCAATGTAGGTAAGGAGTTCGTGAAGCATAGCCAAAATTATATAGCTGTAGACATTGTTTTAGATTTGATTAATCGCAATAAAGAAAAATTCAAAGTGGAAAACTTAGTTTTCCAGTGTTTAGACATTGCTGTTGATGATTTACCGCAAGCTGATTGTGTTCTGATTCGACAAGTATTACAGCATTTATCCAATGCCGAAATTCAACAAATTGTATTAAAGTTGAATGTTTTTAAGTATGTAATATTAACAGAACATTTACCCCAAGGTGAATTTGTACCGAACAAAGAAATTATTTCAGGACAAGGAATCAGGTTAAAAAAGAAAAGTGGTTTAAATTTATTGGCCGCGCCATTTAACCTTAAAGTGGAAGAGGAGAAAGAGTTATTATCAATTGCTTTAGGTGATGGAAAAGGTGTTATAATCACCTCATTGTTTAGGATGTTTTAAACTAAGGTTTTCGAAAAGAAAGGCGATTTTATTTAAAGAGGTAAATGTTAAGCAATATTCACAACACTGATTCCATTATTTTTCTTTGTTATTTGTATTTGAGTAGGAATACGTTCTTTTAAGTTTTCTACGTGTGAAATAATTCCAATCATTTTACCTTGAGATTGTAGCGTTTCCAAGGTGTAAATAACAGTTTCGAGCGTATTACTATCTAAAGTTCCAAAACCTTCATCAATAAATAAGGAATCAATTTTAACATTTTTACTTGCTAAATCTGATAATCCTAAAGCCAGGGCTAAACTAATTATAAATTTTTCACCACCGCTAGAAGTATCCACTAATCTGGCTTGATCCGTTTGGTAATGATCAATTAAATTAAAGTTAAGCTCTTCTTTTGGTTTGTAAGCTTCTTCCATTTTTAAGGAATAACGCTTGTTTAATTTGAAAAGGTGAACATTTGCTAGGTCCAACAAATGTTTCAATGTTAACCGTTGAACATATATGTTAAATGCATCTTTAGAGTTTCCTATGATTCTAAAAAGCTCTTTCCAAACAGCACAAACTTCAGCTTGAGCATCGATCTTTTTATAAGTTTTTATGTTTCGATCTCTAATTTGTTGATCTTTTCTAAAGGCTTCAGAAATTTCACCTTTTCCGGTTGATAGGTCTTTGTTCTTCTTGTTTAAATTATCCAATAATAGTTTACTTTCGTCGGCTGTAGTTTCAAAGTTTTTAGTCTTATTTAGAGCTTCAAGTGTTTTTATGTTTTCATCTCTTAAGGCTTCTAACTTTAATTTGTTTTCCTTAATTAATGCCTTGTTTTGCTTGAATTTATCTTTGTCTTCATTTGATAATAAAGCATTTTCGATCGTTTGCTTAGATTCAAAATCCGTTGATTTTAATTGCTCTTTAAGTTTAGAGTTTAACGAAGTGATTTCAGTGTCCAAATCTTTTTGCTCCTTATTACTTTTAAAAATCAAAGCTTCTTTTTCAGCTTTTGTAGTTAAGAGCTTTTGTAAGGTTTCTTTAGTTGATTTAACGAGTTCGGCTAAATCCGTTTTTACTTTTTGTAAGCTATTTCGTTTGCTTTCTACCGAAACTTCAACCGGTAATATGGTAATTCGTTCCGTGTTTAGTTGATTATATTTAATAGTCGATTCAGAAATAGTTTTTCGGTATTCGCTTTGTACTTTACGATTACTTTCTAGTTGCTTTTTATTGTTGTGTAATTTACTGTTGGTTAGATCTAAGGTTGATTTTAAAGCAGCTAAATTCTGTTGTCGAGTATTAAAATCAGTTACCGATTGTTTAACTCCTTGAATAAATGAAGTGATTAATTCCACAGAAGGTAACTGGTAGTTGAATTTATTTAGTTTTGTTTTTAAAAACTCTTCCAAACCAATACAAATAGAAGTAGAGACTCTAATTGATTTATTTTTAACATCAATTTCGGCCTTGGTGTTTTTTATGTTTTCGGTAAGGGTTGCAATAGCTGTATTTAATAAACTAGCAGCTTGTTTTTGAGTTGCAATACGATCGGTAAGTTTACTTTTTTTTGTTTGTAGTTGCTGAGCAACTGTTAGTTTTTCATTAAGTAATTTGCTTTTTTCAATAGCAGACTCTAATTCATTTTCAATTTTAGAAAAATTATTTAAGTCGCAATCCATTTTTAATAAACTGGATGATTCTTTGAAAGACTTTAATTCTTTGGACAGATTATTTAATCGCTGTTCTAAAGCTTCAGTTGTAGTACTTAATTGCGCCTCTTTTTTATCGGCAGTACTTTTAAAACCCTCTATATTCTTTAAGTCTACTTTTGCTTTATCCAATTCTTTAGCTGCTTCGGAAATAGTAATTGATTCTAAATGATCTGTAAAAGGATGTTCTTTAGATCCGCATAAACCACAAGCTTCTCCAGTTTTTAAATTTTGGCGGTCATCTTTATACTTAGCAATAGTTTGCTCTAACCTTAGGATTGTATCCGCTTTAGCAACTAGTTTTTCTTGAGTTTTAATTTGTTCTTTTAAATGTTCAATTTTGTTTAGAGTAGCGACTAAATCATCCGAAGTTGATTTTTGTTTTATCAATAAATCAGTTTGTTCAGTTTCTACTTTTACGGTTTGTATCGAAAAGCTTTTGAATTTTTCCCAATTGGATATAGTCTTTGTAAGCTGCTCCTTTTGCGGAAGTAAACCACTTAAGTTGTTTTCGAGAAGTTGTTTAGAAACAGCGGACAACTTTTTCTCGATTTCCCCAATTTGTTTTAATGCAGTAGAGTGCAGTTCGTTTTTGTTTTTTAATTCAGCTGAAGTTCTCTTTAACGCTTTTACTTTTTGAGCAACGATGGTTGAATCTTCATTTATCGACTTTTTATTTTCTTTTAATGTAGTTAATTCACTTGCCCATGTTGATATTTCAGAATCTACTTCTTTTAAGAATTTGTTTTTGATGATAAATTCTTCGTCAGTTTTAATAGTTAAAGTATCGGAGGTTAACACTTTTGTTAACTGAATCCTCTCTAATAAGCCAAGTTCAACATCTTGAGAAACAGTGTTTAAGTGAACTTGCGTTTTTGCTTTGTTTTCTGAAAGGTTCTTTAACTGACTATCCAAAGTTGTGATAAAATCAAACTTAGGTAACCAATCTGTAAATGCTTTATCTGCGCTTTCTAGTTGAATAGTTTGATCTTTAGCTCGTTGATCTAAATGTTCAATATCCGGCTTAAGCTGTATTAATTTGGCTTCTAATATTTTTAACTGAGCTGTTTTATCCAGGCTGTTTTTTTTGGTTCGATTTATATTATGAAGAAGCTCTTTAAAAGGTTCAGCTTTTTCATTTAAATCTAGCAGTGTTAATTCCGATTTATGTTTTTCAGTGAGCGTGTTAATGTTTTCAGCATCTAAATTAAGTCTTTGTGACTCTTTAAAGTTCTTTTGAAACTCAGTGTACCAATCAACAATAACTCTAGCTGAAGTAATTTCGTTATCTGTATTGCTTATTTCAGCATCAAGGACCTTGTCTTTCAGCGTTAACTCAATTTTATCTTCATCTGTTAAAACATCTACCGAGTTAATAGTGGATTGAATGGTTTTTAATTTGTTGTCCTCCGTAGATTTTCGATCTAATATTCCCTGGCCGATTTTTTTGTAGATTTCTTCTCCTGTTATTTGTTCTAATAGTTTTCCTTTCTCAGGTCCTTTGGCAGATAAGAAAGACGCAAATTCCCCTTGGGCTAGCATTACCGACCTTAAAAATTGATTGTAATCTAATTGAGTGACCCTTGATATTTCAGTGATTAAAATCCTTTTTTGAGTAGCAAGAATTTCACCCGAAGTCAAGTTTTTTAAACTCACTTCTTCTTTTACATTTTTATATTTTTTTCCGTTTTTGTCAGCTACTCTAATTCCCCAGTAAGCTTCATAAGTAATCGCGTCATTTTCAAAAGAAACTCTACTAAATGCAGCATGAGCACTATGGCTTACAACATCAACTAACGAACCTTTTGTTCCATTAAAACGGGGGACATTATGGTATAATGCAATTGTAATCGCATCTAAAATGGTCGTTTTTCCGGCACCGGTAGAACCTGTGATTGCAAATAAACCAACATCTTTGAATTTGTCATCTTCAAAATCGATAACAACAGGACTATCGGATTTCAATGAATTTATATTCTGTAATTCTACTTTTAAAATTTTCATATCAACCCGTTCTTATTGATTTTTAACCGATTGTAAGACTTCATTAAAAGCGTCCCATATTTCGGGGTTTTCTTTTAATTCAAACCCCATTTCAGCACACTTTAATTTAAAAACTTCAGTGGGGAGTAATTCTTTAATGGATTTGGTATTGGCTAGTAATTCCTCAATACCTTTTGTTTTCCGTTGGTTTTTTAAGGATGTTTTTAAAATTTCAAATGAATACTTTTCAGCTTCATTTTTTAAATCATCAACATTAATGGTGTTGTCTTCATTTAAAACGATTTCAACCCAAGGGGTTAATTCGTAGGAGTTAGAAATCAAATCAGGAAAAGCTTTAATACATTCAGCCATAGTTCCAGTTTTCCTATAAAACTCCCTGAACCTTGGAATTACAGCGTCTTCTATGTTTTTTATTTCATTGTCTTCAAGCCTAATTATAATTACTTTTTTGTCGTAATTAATTTCACTGAAACTTAAAATGTTAGGAGATCCTGAATATCGGATAATTTCATTTCCTCCAATAATCTGAGGTCGGTGTAAGTGACCTAAAGCAATGTAATTAAAGTAAGTAGGAAAGTCCTTTGCTCCAATATGGCCTAAGGTTCCTACGTATATATTTTGCTCACTATCAGAAACTGAACCTCCTGTCGCAAATAAATGTCCCATTGCAATAACAGGGGCATTGCTTGTGTTAATTAGTTTACATTGTTCAGCAGATGCTTCATAATGGTTTATAAGTGCAGTTTTGTATTTATCGGTTAACTCTTCAAACGATTCACCTGCAACAGCTCTTCTAATATCTCCGTCTCTTAAGTAGGGGACGGCTCCAATAATTACTTTTTCTCCGTTGGCTTCAATTTCAAAAACTTCATCTTCAATATGTTCTGTGGCTTTTCCTACAACTTTTATCGAAAGCGCATCCAATAAATGCTTTGGCGCATTTAAAGTTCCTGCCGAATCATGATTTCCTCCAGTAATTACAACAGACGAGCAGTTAGTTGCTTTTAATTGCACCAAAAAACTGTAGTACATTTCTAAGCTTTGATTAGATGGAGAGCCGGTATCAAAAATATCTCCCGAAATCAGCAAAACATCAATATCATTATCGATTATATATTGCTCAATCCACTGAAGAAATAATGTTTGCTCCTCAACTTGAGATTGTTCGTGTAATCGATGTCCTAAGTGCCAATCGGCAGTATGAAGTATTTTCATTTAATCTACTATAAATTCGACATGTAAATTTAACTTTACTCAATGCTTTATGAAGATAAGACTTTCCGCTTTTAGATCTAAATAGTTAGTCGATTCTCCGTGTTTTTGAAATTAATATAGTCGTAGTTCATTCCTTCTAATGAAGCTTTTTGATTCACCTTTTTCTGATGATCTATAAGGCTAGTTACAGCGAAAAAAGGTTTACCAACTCAAATTAATTTTTAAGTATTTTGTAACTCAATAGTATAAAGGTATTTGACTAGGCATTACTTTATCATATCCTGTAAATAAGCACCCAACAAATCTTCCAAATTTTCAGCGTCCTGTAGCTGATCGTACTGAATATCTTGTGCGTAAAGTTCTGCACGTTGTTTTTCTGAAAATTTTGGTTTGAAAATCACAGCTTTATAGGCATCATCTAACAATCCTGCTGGGTTTACTATAGGTAAGGAGTTGGATACGATATTAGCCGTTGCTACTGCGTTAATCTCATTTAATACATGAATTATTTCTGGAGCGAAAACCCCAAAAGATGCCTCGTAAAACTCAGTGAAACCTCCATTGGTTACTGTTTGGTTTAATTTCACAATTACGTAAACAACTTTTTCTAGACTCGTTAAATTTTATAGAGCTTGATACCATTGCGACCAGCTTTCAATATCATATTTAGCATCTTGTAATTGCTGATCGGCCGAACTATATAATCGGCTAATTAAAGCTCTGTTTGAAATATTTTCCATTCTTTTTGTAAGGTTGTTTTAGCAAGTGATACAATATGCTAAGGTTATTTAAATACAACTAATGTCTCTTTTTAAAACCTTTAATTCAAAAAGGCATTTTTAATGATTTTCACATGGTGTTGTGTACTGTTAAATTTTTTGATGAAAGCTGAATTGAAATTGACTTTTCTGCCAATTATCCGTTGACTGTTTCATATATCCCATTTGAATTTTAAGTCCTTTTTTTATAATATATCCCA
>Ga0233426_10004126_pt1 | contig 11018 bp, 6 predicted proteins | sample SI_118_April2016_6_FD_179875 | JGI IMG/M metagenome (GOLD analysis project Ga0233426, IMG submission 179875) | Seawater microbial communities from Saanich Inlet, British Columbia, Canada - SI_118_April2016_10_MG | ecosystem: Environmental > Aquatic > Marine > Inlet | place: Canada: British... | reverse complement strand
ACTAGCATTATCAAAACTTCAGTAACAAACAGAATGCCATAGAGGTGAATAAAGTGGACTGTGACCACATCGTCTAAAACGAACTTAAGTAGACCGTAGGCAATCACATGAAAACCAATAACCACCTTGGCCCCCAGAGCGGGCACGTGATTAGTAAAAAGGCCAACTATAACAATAGTGATTACAGGAATATTATAGAAACCGGTGAAAATACGAATAATCTGCCATAACCCATCTGGGGCAAACTGTAATAAGGGCGCGACCACGAATGAAAATAGAGCAATCACAATAGACGCAATTTTTGCGACCTTAAGAATATGCTGATCAGACACATCTGTATGGCCTCGAGACTTTTTCCAAGGTTCATAAACATCTAAACAAAATAGTGTTGCCGCGCTGTTCAGGAGTGAGTTAAAAGAGCTAAATACAGCACCAAGTAAGACGGCCAAAAAGAACCCTGACGCATAATTAGGTAGAACATCTCTAATGAGTTGAGGATAGGCCAAATCAATTGAAGTCAAACCACTTGTACTATCTGGGCCTCCATAAAGATGAAAGGCGATTACTCCAGGAATCATCATCATAAAGGGCACCAATACTTTAAAGAATCCTGAGAACAAAACGCCCTTCTGCCCCTCCGCGAGGCTCTTGGCCCCCAAAGTACGCTGTATTACATATTGATTGGTGCACCAGTAAAATAAATTAGCAAAGATCATCCCGGTAAATAGGGTGGCAAAGGGTGTTGGATCATCGGATGAGCCTATAGCGTTGAGCTTTTCAGTCTTTGTCGTGGCGATGATTTTCAAACCTGTGACTGCACTACCCTCTCCTAGCAATGACAACCCAAGGATCGGCACCGCTATACCAATCAACAATAAACCTAGGCCATTTAATGTGTCTGACACAGCAACAGCTCTTAGGCCGCCAAAAATAGCGTAGACACCACCCACACTGCCAATGACTACGATGGTTAAAGCAACAGACTTACTGTATGAGATATCAAACATGGCTGGTATATCAAACAACTGCAGCACCGCAATGGAACCTGAGTACAAAACCGATGGAATGGTCACCAGCCCGTAACCAAGCATAAATAACACGACGGTTAGTCGCCTTACATCATCATCGAACCGATTATTTAAAAACTCAGGTAAAGTGGAAAAGGCTCCCGCGAGATAACGAGGTAGAAAAACAAATGCCATGGCTATCGTCGCCACTGCAGCAGTGACTTCCCAAGCCATGCTACTTAGATTGAAACCATAGGCTGAACCATTCAGGCCAATCAATTGCTCTGCAGACAAATTCGTGAGAAGCAATGAACCAGCTATAAATACAGCGCTAAGACCTCGACCCGCTAAGAAGTAACCATCTCGACTATTAGATTCATCTTTAGACTGCCGATACGAAATAAAGGCCACAAGCGCCATAAAAAAAGCACAGCTAACCAATGTTAATGTCATGTCTTGATTGGTCATACCTAGTGCCCATGTGTCCTTGCTAAATTGTAACTGGCGAAGTTGATCTAAAGGTTAGTAAAAGCACCGCAAAAGAGTATCCATTTAGTCGTCTTTAAAAATCTTAATTTGGCGCACACCATCTTTATTGATAGATGCTCTGTACATTCCCAGTGAGTTAAATGAAAACGCAACATTAGCATCTTTATCTACTCCAATAACGCCGCCAGATCCGTTCATTTTAACGAGTTTTCCTTGAACAACTTCGTCTTGTGCCTGTTGCAAACTTACACCTTTGTACTCCATTCGCGCACATATATCATGGGCCACTGCAGCTCGAATAAAATACTCTCCATGGCCAGTGGCAGAAATGCCACAGGAATTATTGTCTGCATAGGTGCCAGCTCCAATTACTGGTACATCTCCTACCCGACCAAACCGTTTGTTGGTCATTCCACCTGTGGAGGTTCCGGCGGCAATGTCACCATTTTTGTCGATGGCCACAGCACCCACAGTGCCTAGTTTCTTTTCATCAAATCGATATTCAGTAAGCAACGCATTGGATACTGTTTTTGATAGAGAGACGCCTTTTTCTTTGGCGAGAATCTCTTCAAGTTGAAGGCGTCGACGTTCAGTTTTGAAGTACTGGTTTGGGATCAAACCAATGCCCTGTTGTTGAGCAAACATCTCAGCACCTTTTCCAACTAACATGACGTGAGGAGAATGCTCTAATACTGATAAGGCAAGAGTTATAGGGTTTTTAACTCGAGACACGGCAGCAACGGCACCGGCATTTAGGTCGCCCCCCTGCATTATTGAGGCATCTAATTCAATATTCCCGTCGTGATTAAATACAGCACCATGACCTGCATTAAAAAGAGGAGAATCTTCAAGTATTGTAATTGTTGCAATTACCGCTTCCGTACTGGAACCATCATTCTTTAAAATTTGATATCCAGACTCAATGGCCTCCGCTAGTACCCCGCGATACCTTCTTTCCATTTCATCGCTCATGAGTTCGCGCTGAATAGTGCCAGCGCCCCCATGGATTACAATGGCTATTGGACTCTTTTTACTCTCAGTCGCTGACACAGATAAATATAAAGATGGCAGGGCTAGCACCAAACATGCTAGCGAAGATACCAGTACTGTTTTTAATGAAAGGTTTATATCTGTACCCCTAAAAGTAAGGTCTTCAATGCCTACAATGTTCCTGGTTTAAGCGACTCCAGATGAGCTTCAATATCGCTTGCAGTTTTTCTTGTGGCGTTGTCTGCAACTACACCATTTATCAAAGCATCACCCTCTAAACCAAACAAATACCTTAAAATTAGCAATCCATCGGTTAAGGCATCAACCTCTCCATTGCCATCAACATCGATTAAACTTCCAAGAAGGTCAATACGTGATTCTATATCAACTGATTCAGTATAATTAGCATCTGAGGCAATAGTTCCATTAACCAGAGAATTTCCATCTAAACCAAACATATCTCTCAAGAATAACAATCCGTCCGTAAGAGCATCATATTCGCCGTTGCCATCTATATCTAGAGATCCAGCGGGTGGCGTGCCTGCAAGAAATTCATCCAAGGCCACTACTCCGTCATTATCCTGATCGCTCGTAGCATCTGAAGGATCATTTGGATTAAGACCATATGCAGATTCCCAAGCATCAGGCATACCATCGCCGTCTGAATCTGAGGTGTACCGGTCATCAAGGGGATAGATATCTAATACATCATTAATGCCATCTCCATCGTCATCATCATCAGCTGACATACCCAAATCAACACATGCTGTGTCGCAATCATTTGGGATTCCATCTAAGTCAGTATCAACTAGACCTCCAAGACTTATCAGAGGGAAGGCATCAGAGCTATCGACAACCCCATCACCATCGTCATCCTCGTCTGCATTGTTACCAATACCGTCATTGTCGGTATCTATACTTTCAGTTGAGTCCAATGGGAGTTCATCAGAGGAATCCTCAATACCGTCTCCATCATCATCGGTATCTGCATTGTTACCGACGCCATCACCGTCTGTATCAAAACTTTCAGAGGCATTCAAAGGGAAAGAATCAGCGCTATCCAAAACGCCATCTCCATCATCATCGGTATCAGTATTGTTGCCAATACCATCACCATCGGTGTCTACGCTCTCAGTTGAGTCCAGTGGGAATGCATCAGAACTGTCACCTATCTCATCACCATCATCATCTCCATCAGCATTGTTGCCAATACCATCCAGATCAGTATCCAATTGTTCGCTAGCATCTAGGGGAAGGGCATCCAAAGTATCGACAACCCCGTCGTTGTCATCATCATCGTCTAGATAGTCAACAATTCCATCACCGTCGGTATCCATATCTTCAGCAGTGATGAAAATCCTCCTGTACCCTTTCCCAACATTGCCATCACTGTCCACTACGGTATATCTTTGCTCATAGTCATGCTCTATACGAGGATTATTAATCACAACTATTTCGGACGTTATGGATGACGAAATATCCCCGTCTTCAACGTCAACTGCAACTGCTTCAAGGTCCACTGCTAAATTAGGGTCAGAGATGTATAGAGGATCTGCGCCTACAATGCTCATCACTGGAGGCAACCCATTTGAAATAGCGCTAACCTGCAGAGCCGTAGTACTTAAAGCTTTTACAGAGTAGGCCCCGTTCAAGGTATCCGAATTATCGACTCCACATGGAGTTTTGTCTATTCCTGGCCCCGCACACAATCGATCGGGCGTTGAAAAAAAGCGCATTCCTGTAGCGTTAAAAGCAGACTCATAAGCCATAATTGTTGCGAAATTGTCATCTTGACCATATCCAACAGCCCACGGAAAAGTTGCACTGACAGCGCCCTCAGCCTGTTTTCTCGAATGAGATAACCCCATCATGTGGCCTATTTCATGAACTAAGGTAAGACTGCTGTTGTCAATTGCAACCACACCAACATTACTGCCTATGTCATAGCGATTTCTAAAATCAATTATGCCATCGTTGACTTGCCCGGCTAGATAAGCCACGCCCCCAGTATCAGCCACGTCCTTCGTGCTGAAGTGAACGATCAGATCAGGCTGTCTGGTGAACTTATCATCCAAGCCTGCAAAAATACCGCTTCGGTCCGCCATTACATCGAGCGCGTCATTGCCGGTTAATGTGCTGTCATCACCTACCATAAAAATGCCGACATTTTGAATTTCGATATCCAAACCGACATCACTGAATGCCACATTAGCACTAGTCACCTGTTGAGCTATACTGGCTTCGAGATTACTACCACCAAGAAAAGTACCGTCCGCTGCCGTACCAACGGTAAACGCAACTTCAATAACACTAGGCCCTAAACTATTTTGCTCCGTTGACGATGAGCCGACAATTCGCTCATTGAAATCTGAAATTCCATCGTTATCGGAATCTGCAATGGTATCGATGTTAGTCCAAATATCACCATAAGGCGGCAAGCTATCTAAACCAAACGTTTCGAGGCGATAGTACATTACAAAATCGTCCTCCCGGGAGAGATATACTTCTATGTGCCTAAATTCCGGTTCATCTGTGAAATTACTGCTTGCAAGACTAAAATTGAGATCACCAGATGCTGCTATCGACGTATTCCCATCGTCATCATAGCTGACAAAAACCTCAACAAGAGACGCCTCATAGTATGAGCCTTCATCGTTTCCAACAGCTATCGTCAGATTCAAATATTCGTTACTCGACCTCTTGTCCGTGCTGCTAATACTTGGCATTTCTATAGAAAAAGTAGAGTCGTCATATTGGAAATCAACTGCATCATTAACCATTAATTTTGAATCGGCAGAACTAGAAGAGCCTCCGTAATTGTAATACTCCTCGGCTATCTCAATAAAATTGACTTGATCTAAAAATGAATCTTCAGAATCCATCAAAGCTAGAGAAATAAAAGTATCAATTGAAGGTCGATAATTAAGAGGAATCGCAACCTGCAAAGGGACTGGATTAGGTGAATAAGCAACACTATCTATAGCGACATCACCTAGCACGTAATAGCCCGCACTGACTAAATTAATGCTATCTCCACCAATAAGTTCGACGTTTAGGATACCGGATTCATCAACCTCCTTTTGAAAAGCAAGCGAAAATGTTGCTACAGCCTTAGTTTCATTTATACGCTTAATTTCGCAAGGACAGTGAATATTGACTGGAGGCTCTGCTGCCACTGCTAAAACATTAAAGGCCAGCAAAATCAGCACTGTCCATGACGCCAAACGCAATTTTGCACTTTGTGAAATCATGCTCATTCTATTACTCCGATACTTTTCTGCGTTGGAAATCTTCCTTATTGGGTCTTGCTATTGATTTGACTTCACGTACATCATCAGATAAATCTAGGCTCGCCACTTGGCTGAGTACCCCATTAAATTCATTACCCGCGTATTCAAAAATGTTGGTCGGTGTTTTCAGTAAAATACTAGTCAATGTCGGCGTCAGTGTCACAACCGAAACACTCCCATCCGAGCCCCTGCTTTGCAGCTGAGTAAACTTAGAGTGTCGGCTGACATTAAAAACTTCCAAAACGATGGTATCGAGTTCGCCATTGAATTCAGTGACCAAAGAAAACTTTTCTCCTGCTATTAGAGAAACCATGTCAGCGCCACTGTTGACCTGTTTTGTCGATGTCGCTGGAGAGGTTGTTGAGCTGCCCTGGATATCGGGCGTTATTTCAGTTTTTTCATCGGAGGCAGTAGAGGAAACAGAGGAGAGAGCTGGTGATTCAGAGTCATCCGTGGGGTTTTTCGATACGAGAAAACCAAGAAAGACAACCAGTAGCAAACCCAGTACTGCCTTAAGGATAGAACTTTCATCTTTAATCAAAGCCATCACCGCTCCTCCACAAAAATGAATGCTTAACACCGTTGAACTTAATGCCTTGCTACATTAAATTATTCAGTTATCAAAAGCTAATATTTAGGAATTTCTAATTAAAAAGATATGACCTAGTGGTTTTACTTTACTAGTCTAATTACCAATGACTTGGATTGTTATGGTGCCCGGGGCCGGACTTGAACCGGCACGGTGTTGCCACCGAGGGATTTTAAGTCCCTTGCGTCTACCAATTTCGCCACCCGGGCATACTGAAGGGAGGCTGCGAGGGAATTTATCCTCACTTTAAGTTGCGATTTATCTGCATTCGTAAACGGCGCGAAGTATACATTACCAAAAACTTAAAAGGGAACGTTTACCTCTGCTACTGCAAATTAATAGCAAAATAAATTGGAGGCGCGGGTCGGAATCGAACCGACGATGGCGGAGTTGCAGTCCACAGCATTACCACTTTGCTACCGCGCCCATAAATTCACATTCGTCAGGTGCTCTCGACGAGGCCGCTATTCTAGGGAATATCAGCAATAAATCAACTACTTATCACCGCTAGAACGCAATTGAGGCCAAGCTTGCTTCAGATAGTAAAGCATCGACCATAAAGTGAGCCCCGCAGCGAGGTAAATTGCACCAAAACCAAGGAGTGTCAACTCCTCCTGCTCAGGCTTTGCAAGTAATAAAACGGCTATGGCTACCATTTGAACCCATGTCTTGACCTTGCCCAGAGCGGATACCGCAACGCTTTGACCTGAGCCTAACTCAGCCATCCATTCCCGCAACGCAGAGATAACTATTTCTCTACCAATAATGACAATTGCAGGGAGGGCAAACCAAGGGGTGGAGTGCACCTCAAGTAGCAAAACGAGGGCTGCAACAACAATGAGCTTATCCGCTACTGGGTCAAGAAAAGCACCAAAGGGAGTGACCATGTCGAGCTTACGCGCGAAATAACCATCAACCCAATCTGTCAAACCGGCTAAACCAAAGATCGCAGCAGAGGCTAAGTGGTGCCATTCCCAAGGCAAGTAATAAACGACAATGAAAACAGGAATCATAGCGATACGTAGCAATGTCAAAATATTGGGTAGATTCCACATAAAACTTTAGTCCGATGCCTATCGATAAGAAGGATTAAAAAATCGTCGTCTATTACTCATTGTACAGTGCGTTGTAAATTGCTTCAGCAACCTTTTTATTTATATTAGCAACCTTCATAAGATCCGCAACACTTGCTTTCTTAACTTCTACCACCCCACCAAAGTGCTTGAGTAGATCTCGTCTGCGAGTAGGGCCTACTCCTGGAATCCCTTCCAGTGGCGAAGTACGACGTTTCTTATCTCGTCGAGCTTTATGGCCGGTAATTGCAAATCGATGAGCTTCATCTCTTATTTGCTGAATTAGGTGCAACGCCGCTTGTTGAGGGCGCGCAACCACTTTATTATTTTGATCGGCCAAAATGAGCGTTTCCATACCCGGCTTACGTGTTGTGCCTTTTGCCACACCAATAATCATTACGCCAACCACTCCAAGATCTGAAAGAACAGATTTAGCAACGCCAATCTGACCTTTACCACCATCGATTAACAAGATATCCGGTAGCTTCCCCTCTCCCTTCATAAGCCGCGTGTAGCGCCTTCTAATCGCCTGCTCCATTGCCGCATAATCATCACCGCCGGTAATGTCTTCAATATTAAAGCGCCGATAATCACTTTTTAGCGCGCCACTGTTGTTGTCGAAGACTACGCAGGAGGCGACCACTGCCTCACCACTGCTATGGCTTATATCAAAGCACTCTAGCCTTTCTGGAGTAACATCTAGATTGAGAGTTTCACGTAATGATTCAAACCGCTGCTCCAGCGTCTGCTTGGATGCTAACTTACCAGCTAGATTTTGCTCCGCGGTGCGCTGCGCCAATTCAATCCATTTGGCTCTGAAACCTCTGACCTTATCGCGTATCTCAATATTTCTGCCAATACGCTCGCTTAGAGCGTCAGTGAGTATCTGAGAACCCTCAAACTGTGCATTAACTAGAATCTCTTTGGGAAGATCTGGCCGCCCTCCCCCAGAGAGGTAAAGTTGTGGAACGAACTCCTCAAGAAGATCACTTGGCAGTTCAGCCAACGGTGTCTTTGGATAGTAACTGCGGCTTCCTAATATACGCCCTTGACGAACATAGAGCATATGCACACAAGCCTGCCCATTACTGACGGCAGCTGCTATGACGTCAATAGTGCCCCTGCCCTTTTCAATCATCTGTTGGGCTTGAACCTGGCGTAAGGCTGAAATCTGATCTCGGTAATCCGCCGCTTTTTCAAACAGTAGTTCCTCAGACGCCTTTTCCATATCTCCTTCTAGTTGGCGAAGAAGCTTATCGGCCTTACCGTCTAAATACAGGCGAGTTAAATTAACATCAGATGCATAATCATCCGTGCTAATAAATTCTACACAGGGCGCAGTGCAACGCTTAATTTGGTACTGCAGACAAGGACGAGATCTGTTTTTAAAAAACACATCCTCGCACTGGCGCACTTTAAAGGTCTTTTGCAGAAAACCCATGCTGTCTCGGACTGCATGAACACTGGGGAACGGCCCAAAATAAGTGCCTTTAGCTTTTTTTGGGCCCCGATGAAGCGCCAAGCGAGGCCACCTGTCCTTGTCTGATAAAAAGATATAGGGATAGCTCTTGTCATCTCGCATCAGAATGTTAAACGGCGGACGATATTGCTTGATCAAGTTATGCTCGAGAATTAATGCTTCGGTCTCAGTCTCCGTTACAGTTACATCAACTTGAACTATGCGCTTAACCAGTGCAGCTGTCTTAGCGGTTAGGCCTGTTTTACGAAAATAGCTTGTGACCCGCTTTTTTAAATTCTTGGCTTTGCCCACATACAAAACCTGCCCCTCACCATCGAGCATCTGATAAATGCCTGGGCGCTGAGTAAGCGATTTTAAGAATGATTGATGATCGAAAGCCATACCCGAAGTGTACCGTTTTTTAAGACTAAAAGGATCACCTAGGGGTTATCAAAAGACTCCTATTTTTATCGTCGGTTGTCACTAATAACTTGTATTAGATGATCAATTTGGTGAACAGAATTATAAATATGAGGGGAAAGTCGAATCCCCTTAGATCGGCTATCAAAAGAAATATCATTGCTTTTTAGTATATTGACCATGGACCTATGGCTATCGCCAAAATGAAGGATCAAAGTGCCACTTCGATGATTTGGTTGTAACGGCGATACCAGCTCTCCCTCTGCTAGAGTGTTAATAATTCGATCGGCCATGGCTAGGTTATGCTCGCGAATAATCTCAACACCGAGATCAATCACAAAACTCAAGCTCGCTGTAGCAATCACAAAGGGATGTGCTGAGGGCGTGCCGCCCCAAAACTTGAGCGCATCTTTGGCATAGCGAAAGTTATGGATGTCGAATTCAAACGGATCTTCGTGAGAGAACCACCCAACATTTTGCGGTTCACACTGATCTATCACATCCGCACTAACCCAGAGAAACCCTGCGCCGGGACCACCACTAAGCCACTTCACACAGGAGCCGACAATAAAGTCAGCTCGCCATACCTGAATATCAATCGGAATAATGCCAATAGACTGGGCAACATCGACTAATGACAAAACAGATCGTTCATTTGCCATTGCTGTTATCTCAGCTACTGGCAGCTGAGCACCATTATTGGATTGAACCTGTGTCACCAACACTAAAGCAACATCATCGGCCAAATACTCATCCCACACCTGCATGTTATTTAAATCCAGATTCCGAGGAATGTATCGGACTTGATAACCGAGCACAGAAGATTGTTGCAAAGCATAGGCCACCGAGGGGAAGTCCTCCTCGCTCATTAATATGACTTTCTTATGCTCAGAGCGCTCTAAGGAGAATATGATTTTATTTACCGCACTGGATATATTGCTCTGGGGACAAAATTGACTGCTGTCACTATTTAGAAGCTTAGCGAGGCTTGCTCTGAATCGTTCAATGCCTGCCAACCAGTGGTCCCAGACATTTTCACCGCCTGTGCTCCAAGGCTGCCAAAAGCCTATATCTGCAGCTGATTTAGCTGTTTTCAGTGGCAGACCTACCGAATGACTGAGCATATAGGTGCCCTGCTGCTTAACAAACTTGTCTTCCATCATGCCAAACAATCCTTAAGACCCTGAATGTCTCTATAGCGAGTATCAAAGCCCTCTGTATCTGGAGCGGCACAGCGCATGTCACAAAGCTTTCTGAGGCCTTTTAACAGCACCGGTAGCGGTGGCCCGCTGGCCGTTAAATCTGCTTGGTCAGTATGAGCCCCGGATTCTGCAGGACGTTCAATAAATTTATGCACTAGGCGCTCATGATGCTGAATAGCGACTCTGCCATGGGCCTCACAAACCTCTAAAAACATTCGTAAGTTAGTCTGAAACCATGGGTCATTTTTATGTTCAGCCTGACAATCTAGAAAGCTATCGAGCAGGCTCTTACGGCGCATACAATCACGTAACACTAATTGATCATCTGGGCGCATAAACAAAAACTTATCCACCAACAGTTGGGAATAATAAGGATCATCTGCTTTACAGACCCCGAGTAATAAATCAATCACGTTGATACCTGCAAAATCACCAGCATTAGCGCCTCTGTATTCGTGCAATCCTACCCTATGCGGCCGATAGTAAGGCCGAACACAGT
>Ga0233426_10004122_pt1 | contig 11022 bp, 7 predicted proteins | sample SI_118_April2016_6_FD_179875 | JGI IMG/M metagenome (GOLD analysis project Ga0233426, IMG submission 179875) | Seawater microbial communities from Saanich Inlet, British Columbia, Canada - SI_118_April2016_10_MG | ecosystem: Environmental > Aquatic > Marine > Inlet | place: Canada: British... | reverse complement strand
GTAAGAAGTCTAATTTTGAAGAAATTATAAAGTAAACGTAATGTCAAAGACCTATTTAGAAGTAGCAGAAGATTTAAAGAATAATGACTATGAATTTGAAATGAATAAATATTTATCTGAAGGATGGGAAAAAGGACTTCCTATTATTGGATGGTTTGTTTTATTTCTTTTAGTTAGTTTAGGTTTTCCATTGTTTCCGGAATGATTCCTTTTATAGGCGGTATGGCTAATAATGTGGTATTAAGCCCAGCCTTAGGCGCTGGTCTAATCTTATTTGTACATCATAACTACACTTCTAATCAAAGTGATTTTAGCTTGATTTTTAAAGGGTTTTCTACCAATTTTGGACATGTCGTTTTACTAAATATTTTAGTGGGCTTAATAACTATTCTTTGTTTAATTCCTTTCGGAATTTCATTTGCTTCTGCTTTTGACTTTTCAAGATTGATGGGGATAGTTGGAAATGATGATCCTAGAGCAATTATTGAAATAGTTCAAATGTTGCTTGGTAGCATTGGTGATATTCTTATTGGAGTGTTTATTTCGACTCTTGGAATAATAGCAGTGACAACATTTTATTGTCTTTCGAACTTCTTTGTCGTTTTAGGAGGAGTTTCTGCTATAGATGCAATGAAAGCAAGTTTTGGAATTGTAAAGAGATCCTTCTTTAAGTTTCTTGGGTTCTTTATTGTTTTAGGGTTGATTAATGCTCTTGGTATACTTTGTTTAGGGATTGGAGTTTTGGTTACGATGCCAATTACTTTAGTTGCAACTTATGCAATGGTGTATCACCTAGTTATTTCAAAAGTAGAATCTGATAATGTAGGGAATACTTTTAATCAAGATGTTTTAGACGCTTAAATAAAAGAGAAAATTTTATCATAAAAAAAGGGAATCAATTAGTTGATTCCCTTTTTTTATGACTTAAAGTATAATATTAGCTACCGCACATTTCACAATCATCTGCGTTACCATCGTATATTTTTGCTGTTCCTAGCTCTTTTTCAAGCTCAAGAATTTCATCTTTTAAATCTAATTTTTTCATAAAATCAGCTTCGTCTAGCTCTGATTTTAAACTGTTGATTTTATTCGTCAACAAATTTCTTCTTTCTAATGGATTCATTTCGTCGGATTTTTAGTTCTGCAAAGTTAAGGTAAAGAGAAACTGATATTTGAAGTGTCCTCAAAAAGTAATTCAACGATTTATTAACAAAAGGATTTTTCGAGAATGAAAAATAGACTTAAAACAAGTTCGAATAACTGTTAAACTCCTTTAATAATGGATCTTAAATGATTATTTTTGTGAGTTGAAAACTGTAACTAATCATAGGGTGAGTTGTTATAGTTTAGGAATGTAGGGACATTTTAATAAATTATTATTTCAATTAGGGATGAAAAAAAGTTTAATAGTGTTTATAGGGTTGATGTTCTCCATTGGAGTGCTTTATTCTCAGTGTGTTATAAAAGAAGCTATTCGAAATGGGGATTTTGATCAGGGATATATTCCTGGAGATTTTGATTCAGATTTAATTTATGCGCAAAGTGATATTGATGGAAGGTTAGCTGGAAATCAATGCTTTTATGCAACTGGTGGAAGGTATTATGTAAGTCATAATAATCAAGCTTTTAGCTGCGAAGGAAGGGATCATGAAGGAACTTCTTTTACGCCCGATTTTAAAACATATGGTATAGATGGTTCTAGTGACGTACTATTATTTGTAGATCCTTTAAACGGTAACCCCGAAGTTTTTGGTCAAACTGTAAATGTTTTTCCAAATCAAACCTATCATTTTTCATTTTGGTTTAATTCAATTAATCCTCCTTTACCGTTTTTCGGAGCAACGATAGACGGTCAAAATGTACCCTTAACGGCAACTAATAATATCACTTTTAATGTTGAACTGTCTCGAGTTCGACTAAATCCAGATGGGACTCAAATTACGGATGTTGATGGAAATACATTGCGTGATACAACTCTTGTAGACGTACAATGGGTTCAATACAGTGGGACATGGACTTCTGGAGCAAATACAACTGTAAATGTGGAATTAAAACCATATTTGGATGCTGCCTTAACACAAGGAGTTCCAACATCTGGGCTTGATTTTGCTTTAGATAAATTCTCATTAATTAACTCGTGTCAAAATGTTTATGGGGCAAATGCTTATGTGATTGATTTTGATGAACCTGATACTGTTAATCTTTGTGATATTGGAGGTGATGTCTTGTTAGATCCTAATGTACCTGGTGGACAACAAAATAATGCAACTATAACTTGGTATGAAGGAGAAGGAGATAATCCTACTCAGATTGATGCCGGAGTATTTACAAAAACGATAAGCTCACCAGGTTACTATACGGTGTGTGTTGATGACCCCGATAATGCTTGTAATCAGGTTGATAATATTGTTGTAATAGAAGAGGTTGAATTAGATATTACAGATGTTCAGTTATGTAGCCCGGCTATTATGGAACTCGATGCTGGGATGAATCCAAATGATGGTGTTTCTATCGATTGGAGTGGTCCTTCTGGAAATAGTTCAGGAAGAACTTATAACGCAAGTGTTTCGGGTGCGCATAGCGTTAGTATTAATCCATTAAAGGGGAATGCAGGTTGTGCTATAACTAAAAACTTCAATGTAGTTTCTTTGTTACCAGAAACAGATACAATTGATTATTGTAATGGAGGTGGAACGCCAGTTACACTTACTGCTAAAGATGCAAGTTCTTATAATTGGTCGTTAAATAACGATATGTCTGATCTTATAGGGACAGGAAACTCAATTAATTACAATATCCCTAATGGTTCAAGTGGGTTTATTGATGTATGGATACAAAATTCTGAGACAAGCCCTTTAGGTACTACTGTTAACCAAGCTACAAGTTGGGAAGGGACTGGAGAACCACAAACAATTACAGTTATTCAACCTGTCTCATTAGTGTCTGTTGAGATAAGTTTACCTGGTTGGGCTAACGGCTCTGGACAAACTTTAAACTTCAATGGTGAAAATGTTAATTTCACAGCAACTGGTGCAACTACCGTTATTGTAAACAAGCTTTTAGCACCAGGGACTTATACGATTAGTTTCGCGGGAAACATGAATCATGTTGTGAGTCCAAGTGGAAGTCTTCCTGGATATGTAGATGTAACTGGTGGTGCAACTGGAGCTTTTAAAAACTTTAAGTTTGCAGCTTCTAACGCTTGTGATCCTGTTCCATTTGTTTTAAAACCAATTGATTGTTGTTCTAAACCATCTGATGATGCCATAATTGATGCAGATGCTTCTACATTAGAAGTTTGTGAAGATTTAACTGGAGACGTTGTTTCTGTATCTGGTTTAACAAATGGTTTAGATTTTAAATGGCAAGAAAGTGTTGATGGTACAACTTGGACGGATATTTCAGGAGAAGCTGGAGATATTGCTGGTGGAGTGATTACTTTAACACCAGTTTCAACAGATCAACAATGGTATCGTTACTTAATTGCTGAGGACGGGAACATCGAAACTTGTGCAAAAGAAAGTGATTCAGTTCAGTTTATAATTAACCCTTTACCCTTAATTGATTCGATTGGTTTAACACCTTTTAAAAGTATTTACTGTGAAGGAGAAGATCATGTTTTAGAAGCTCATGTAGATGAATCTGCCGGCTACTCTGTAACCTACGAATGGAAACTTGAAGGAAATGGAACAGATAGTGTTTTTGATGGAATAACGACTCTGGGAACTCATAACTATAAAGTTGTTGTAGATTCAAAAGGTTGTTTGGATTCAATGGAAATTGATGTTGAAGTTGAGGCAAATGAAAGTGCTGATGTTACGGATGATCAAGGACCTTGGTGTGTAAATGATGCAAGTCCAACAATCACAACCGAAGTTGGTACTACAACTGGTGGAGCTTGGAGTATTCAAATTCCTGATAACGCTACAATTGATGTATCAACTGGAGAATTAACATTAATTGATTCAGGTGATGTTCGTATTTATTATCAAACTCCAGGCGCTTGTTTTGGAATTGATTCTGTAGGTGTTACTATTGAGCCAGCAATGGAAGTTGAGGTTTTAACACCTGATACTAATTTTTGTTTATCAACAGCAAGTTTTCAAGTAAGATTATCTACTATTTCATCTGCTGGCGGAACTTGGAGTTGTATTGAAGAAGCAACAGCAGTAAACGCAAGTGGTCTTTTTGATGCTTCGGGTTTAATAGCAGGAGATTATACCGTTAAATATGTAATGAACGGTTTTAATGGAGCTTGTAGTGATAGCGATAGTGTTGTTGTTACGATTAACAATTTAGATAGTACCGAGATCATCAACTTGCCAAGTTTGTGCAATAGTGATCCGGCGATTCAATTACAATTAAACCCGGGTTTAACCATAACAGGAACATGGTCTGATAGTTTAGGTTTAGTAAGTTATGTTGATGCTTCAGGTTTATTTGATCCAGCGGGCTTAACGGATGGTCAGGTGATGGTTATATTCAAAACAGATGGAGCATGTGGCTATAGCGATACAGCTTATGTAACGGTAACAAGCAATATCGAATATAGTATGGATCACATCACTGATGAATACTGTTTAAATGCTGATCAGGATACTATTTTGGTAAGTCCTGGTGGCGGAACATTTTGGACAACAAGCGGAACAGGAATTGTAGATGCCGATTATGGTTATTGGGATCCAAAGTTATATTCATCCGATGGAATTGATACCATTTGGTACGGAAAAGCAGGTGCTTGTGGAGATACGGTTTTTATAGAAGTAACTTTAAATCCTATCGATTTAGTAGAGATTGATAGTGCCATCGCAGTTTGTGCAAATGAAGCCGCTTTTGATTATACTTTATCAGGTGCATCAACAACAGGTGGGACTTGGAGCGGGACAGGAATTACAGATGGTGTATTAGGAACTTTTGATCCTGCAACAGCTGGAGCTGGAATACATACGATTGCTTATCAATCACCAAACACTTGTTTGGTAATTGATTCGGTTCATATTTTAATTAAGCCAAGAGTAGAAGTAAGTATTGATAGTTTGGCTTTACCATTCTGTGGGGCATCAACAGCACTTTCTGCAACTGGTAATTTACACTTAGGATTAGGAAGATGGGAAAACAGTGCAAGTTGGCCAGCAGGTTGGGATACCGGTAAAACCGAGAATGATTCAATTTTAACTTTTGACCCTAATGTGGTAACACCAGGAATAGATTCGATTTTCTACATGATAGATGCCAATGCATTTGTTTGTGGAGACACTGCAACTTTACTAATCGGAATTAGTCCAATGGAAGTCGCTGAAATAGATACGGTAACAGAGGTTTGTTCGAGTTATGGACCTTTCGATTATACGTTATCCCCATTATCAACACCAAATGGAACATGGAGTGGAGTAGGAATCGTAGATGGTTTATCAGGAACGTTTGATCCTGCATTAGCTGGCCCAGGAATTCATACCATAAGATATAAGACACCAGGTGTTTGTTTTGTATGGGATTCCCTAACAATCACAGTTGTTAAACAAGAAATAATAAGTTTAACAGGAGGGAAAAGTTATTGTGGAAATGCTTTACCAGGAGTAATTGATGCAAATCAAGCAGGCGGAGTTTTCTTCGGAGGTTGGGATGTTGCAGCTTTAGGAGTTGTAAATGATTCATCCAGAACATTTGATCCAACTTTAGCAGGAGGAACAGGTGTCGACTCTATTTTTTACGGAATCGATGCACAATGTGGAGATACAGCTTGGTTAGAAATCGCGATTGATACAGTAGATATTCCAGATATTGATGGAGCAAATGAATCCGCATTTTGTCAAACAGACAATCCTAAAGTTGTGACATTAATGTCTACTGCTACACCAGGAGGTACATGGCAAGATTTTGGTGGAGGAAATGCTCTAATTACAACAGGAGGACTCTTTGATCCTTCGATAGGGAAAGGTATATACCAGGTAGTTTATACTACTCCAGGTTCTTGCTTTACAACAGATACTCATTCTATTGAAGTAGTTAGTGAAATAATTGTAGATGTAGATAAAACATTGCCAGATACTATATTTTGTAATAATGCTTCTCCTTATAATTTAACCTCCTTTTTATTACCTACAACTTCAGGTGATGGTAGTGGATCTTGGAAAATAACACCTTTTATCTCAGGAGGAGTTGTTTCAAATAATCAACTTGTACCTACTGCATTAGTACCTGGTGTTTATAGTTTAAAGTATGCATTAGGAAGTGGAGCTTGTTCAGATAGCGATTCTGTTTCAATTCGAATTTTACCAATATTAGATCCCACAATTGATAATGAACCAGCAGCTGATGTTTGTGTTTCATTAAAAAATTATCAATTTAACAATTCAGGAGATAATGGTGGCGTTTGGAGTGTGGATCCAACTGCAACAATTGATGTTGTAACTGGAGATTTAACCTTAAAAGGAGGGACTTTTGAAGTTAAGTACACACTTGGAACAACCTGTCCAGTAGACAGCACAGTAAAAATTGTAATACAAGAACCAAACAATCCAACGATTCAAGACCCCGGAACAATTTGTGGTTATGATGTGGCTTTTGCTCTAATAACCACTGGAGATACAGGAGGAACCTGGAGTGGATCAGGTGTAAGTGGAACGAACTTTGATCCAGCAGTATCTGGAGAAGGAACGTTTGCTGTAAATTACGCTTTTACAGGAACCTGTCCTATTGATAGTACGTTTGACTTTGTAGTTGACCCCGTACTTGATCCAACAATCGATAACGAACCCGTAGAAGATATTTGTATTGCTGATGGAAGTTATGCTTTTACTACATCAGGAGATATGGGCGGAACTTGGAGTATTGATAACGGTGGAGTAATCGACGCTTCAACTGGAGTAATGAATTTAACAAAAGGAGGGGTTTTCGATGTGACTTACAAGCACACAGGATGTCCAGTTGAGGATGTGGTTACTATAGAGGTGACAACACCTGGTAATCCAGATTTTGATCCAGCAGGATCGTTTTGTGAGAACTTGCCAGTATATCAATTATCACAACCATTAACACCAGGAGGAGTTTGGAGCAGTTTACCAATAGCAGGAGCAGTTGATCCTGTGACAGGAGAGTTTGACCCAGGAGTAGCGGGACCAGGAAGCCATGATGTAACGTATACTTTAGAAGGAGCTTGTCCGGCATTTGATACAGAAATAATCGTAATTGATGATTTACCAGATTGGGATTATGTGATTCCAAATGCTAACGGTTGCGAACCTTATACAACAAGTATGATTGTAGTCTCTCAAGGAGACTTACCAGGAACAACAACTTGGTCGTTTACAGATGGGTTAGTAACGACAACAAATGGAGCAGTCGACAGTTTAACACATACATTTATGAATGATGGCTGTTATAACGGAACGGCAGTAGTAGCTTTTGAAAACGGATGTATTGATAGTGTTACCAAAACGAATGCCGTTTGTGTAAATCCAGTACCAATAGCAGATTTTGATTGGGGACCTAGAAACGCAACAGTTTTAGAGCCTTTTATTCAGTTTGAAGATTTATCAATCGATGCTGATTCATGGAATTGGGATTTAGGAAGAGTATCTACAACGAACATTCCACCAAATCCAACAGCAAGTACATTACAAAACCCATTTGTAACTTATGGATCACCAGATAGTGGAACTTACACTGTTGAATTGATTGCATGGAATGGAATGTGTTCGGATACTATTATAAAGAGAATCACAATTTTAGATAATTTCACTGTTTTCGTTCCCAATGCGTTTACACCAGATGGAGATGGATTGAATGACATCTTTTTCCCGAATGGAAAAAATCATGACAATATTGAAGGAGCAAGTGAATACAGTTTCTTAATATTCAACCGGTGGGGAGCATTAATATGGGAAAGCGGAACGCCATATCAACCTTGGGATGGAACAAATGCTAAAACAGGAAGTGAGGTTCAGCAAGATGTTTACGTTTGGAAACTAAAGGTTTGGGATAATGTAGAATCGGTTTTAAAAACCTACTACGGAAGAGTTAGTTTAATCCGATAGAATTAAGATTTTCGAATAGAAATCAAAAGAGAATTACAAAACAAAAAAACCGTCATTTATGATGGCTTTTTTGTTGGTTAAAAACGAAACTGTTGGATTCAATCTTCATTTTTTACCTTACTTTTGTTTCATGGGAAATAAGTCCGTAATTGCAATGTTTGGTATGTCGGGATTACTTGTGTTATTTGCAGGTTACGCATCTATATTACCTGACGTTTTAGAGTCAAATGCACAGGTTGAAATTTCTACATCAAAGAATAAATTGAAACACTATTTGTCTTCAGCTGAAAACTTTCAAGACTGGATGTTTAGTGACGGAGTTAAAAGAGACGAGTGGAGGATTTTGCTATCTGGAAAAAAAACAGGTGAAGGGAGTGTTTTAAAATGGTTTAGTGAATCCATTGGTGATGGAGGTTTAGAAGTTAAAATGGTTTCAGATTCACATATTGTGTTTGAACGTATTTCTGATAATAATTTATTTAGAGATAGGGGGTATTTATTTTTTGATGCAATAGATAGCAATCATGTTAATCTTCGTTTAATTGACTCGTTAGATGTGTCAACTAATTTTGCAGCAAGATATGAAGCTCAAGATGAAGATTATATTGAAAAAATAGATGCTAGTAATTTAGTTGTTTTAAAAAGACTTAAACAAAAAATTGAAACAGAGTGAAAAGTATTGGATCGCAAATAAAATATGAGAAAATAGGGAAAGATGAAGTTACTGTTGAGATCGTTCCTAATTTGATTCCATCAAAGAAAACAATCTTACATCTTTGGGTTGGAGCTTGGTCTTTGTGTGGATTAATCATTCTGATTTCATTGTTCACTTATGGCTTTAAGGAAGATGAATATATAATGGTAGGTATTTTTCTGATTTTCTGGGGATATTTTGAAGTGAAAGTCGTTTCAGCGGTTGTTTGGAATAATACAGGAAGAGAAGTTGTGACTATTAAAAACCGTGAGTTTTCCTATTTGAAAGAGATTAACGGAAGAGGGCTTCCTAAGATCACTCCACTTAAGAATATGAGTGATTTTAAATATGCTGATGATGTAGAAACTGGAGTTTGGAGTGATATTAATAAATCATCTTGGATGATAGGAGGAGAAGTTGTTGAATACAACGCAGATGATGGAGTGAGAAGATTAGGTATGAAGTTATCTAAAAAAGATGCTGAGCAATTAGTTCAATTATTAAATAAAACGGCCCGTATAAATGCTTAATAAATTACACGTTCAAAATTTTGCCTTAATTGAAGATTTAAAATTAAATCTAGAAAAAGGCTTAAATATTATAACGGGGGAAACAGGTGCAGGGAAGTCTATTTTGTTAGGAGCACTTGGTTTGTTAAGTGGGAAAAGAGCTGACATTTCTATTGTTCGAGCGGGGACTAAAAAATGTGTGGTTGAAGGAGAGTTTTTACTAGGAGCTTATGGATTAAATCTGTTTTTTAATAAACACGATTTAGATATTGAAGAGGTAACAATCATTCGAAGAGAGATTTCAACTTCAGGTAAGTCCAGAGCATTTGTAAACGATAGTCCCGTTAATTTAGCAATATTAAAGGAACTAGGTGATCAAATTATAGATGTTCATTCGCAGCATTCGAATTTGTTATTGGCTAACCCGCAATTCTCATTTCAGCTATTGGACGGATTTGCAGGTCAGCAAGAAAAAGTGAAATCATACAAAAAAAAGTTTAGCGTTTGGATTGAGTTAACACAAACCCTAAAGTTGTTAGAAGAAAAACAACAGCAAGAGCAGTTAAATTTAGAATTCCATCAGTTTCAATTAAATGAATTAACAACCGCCGACCTAAAAGAGGGAGAGCAGGAAATTCTGGAGACAGATTTTGAGGTACTAAATAATGCCGAAGATATAAGAGAGAATGCTTCTATTGTTGCGAACGGAATTTTATATAATAAAAACTCGGTACAAGAGGTGCTTCAAAATTCCAAAGTTGCTTTGTCTAAATTGGCTTCATTTGATGGCAGTTATACTGAATTAGAGAATCGATTAACATCTGGACTTATTGAGTTAAAAGATATTGCAGAAGAGGTTGAACAAAAAAGTAGAGGAATAAGTTCTGATGTACAAAGAGTAAATGAGATTGATGATCGTTTAAGTGTTTTGTTTGGATTGCAAAAAAAATACATCGTTGCTTCAGTTGAAGATTTAATTACAAAGCGAGATGAATTAAAACAAATAATAGATTTAGTCGTAGGCGGAGATGAACAACTAGAGACTTTGAAAAATGAGATAATAACTCAAGAAAAGAGCCTTATTGTTTTGGCAGAGGCTTTGACTAAGAAAAGAATAGATGCCTCTAAAAAGTTAGCTAAAGAAGTTGTAGGAGATTTGAAACTTATGGGCATAACAGAGGCGCAATTACAGTTTGAAATCTCTGAAATTGAATTGAATCAATTTGGATGTGATAAAATTGATTTCTTATTTACGGCGAATAAAGGAAACCAGCTAGGTTCCCTTTCAAAAACGGCAAGTGGAGGAGAATTATCGAGAGTTATGCTAAGTTTAAAAAGGTTGATGAGTTCTAAAACTGCTTTACCAACAATTGTATTTGATGAAATTGATACTGGAGTATCAGGCGAAGTAGCTGATCAAATGGGCGATTTAATGAAGAAAATGGGCGTAGAAATGCAAGTGTTAACCATTACTCATTTACCTCAAATTGCGGCAAAAGGAAATGCGCATTATAAAGTGTATAAATCCCATGATGCCAGCACAACAAGCTCTCAAATCAAGTCTTTAAGCAATTCTGAACGAGTGGATGAATTAGCTCAGATGTTAAGCGGAACTAAAGTCACGGAGGCTTCTAGGCAGAATGCAATGGAATTGTTAAAATAAAGTACGTAATCTTCTTCAATATTTATAGTACTCCCCATCCATAGGACAGGTTTAAGTTACTTTTAATTATTTAGCATGCAATTGCCTTTTGATAAAATATTTCATTTGGCGGTACTTTTC
>Ga0233426_10004120_pt1 | contig 11026 bp, 8 predicted proteins | sample SI_118_April2016_6_FD_179875 | JGI IMG/M metagenome (GOLD analysis project Ga0233426, IMG submission 179875) | Seawater microbial communities from Saanich Inlet, British Columbia, Canada - SI_118_April2016_10_MG | ecosystem: Environmental > Aquatic > Marine > Inlet | place: Canada: British... | reverse complement strand
ATAATGATGGATGGTAGTATAGACACGGTAGCTTTTCAAATGAGTGAAATTTTTCAAACATTAAATGCATCTAATGCAGAATCTTATTTAAGAATAGACACACCAGAAGAAGATAGAAAATACTCTTCAGACATGTCTAATGCTTCTCCAGAAAACATCAAACAATTGCTAAAAGCAGGTGAAAAAACTCTAGAATATGCTAAATCTGAAGGCTTAGATAAATTTTTAGATGCCCTTTTAGATTAGAAATTAAAAATTACATACAATGAATACTATAACACCCCCAGTTATTAAGACTGAAACAAAAAAAACACAAAATTCAAAACCGTTAATAGGAATATCTCCAGGAATCTCCCAAGAGGTAATAGAAGAGTTAAGCGAAGAGATAAACAACATGCTTTCTTATGCAGTTTATAATGGTATTATTATTAATACAGATGTTAATTCTTTAGTTCAAAACAGCACTGTAGATGATTTAATTAATGCGCATAATTTACTGTGTAAAAATATTGCTCCAGCCACACCAAAATCTATCTCTTTTATTAAAGACACCATAAAAAATGGCTCAAAAAAAAGTTTTATAAACAAGTTACCGGGTATCAGAAATTTATTGCTTTTAGCATTGGTTTTTTTGGTACTATTTATTGGTTCTGGAATGTCTGAACAAGTAAGTAATAACTCTCTAGACCAAGGTGTTCTGGGTAATAATGGCTTTCCTTTATTAATAAATTTTATTTATTTAGCATCGATCTCTGGTATGGGAGTTTTGTTTTTTTTGCTAAAAAATATTAGTATTTCTGTAAAAAACGGAACATTAATTCCAGAAGATTCAATAGAATACTCTACACAAATAATATTAGGTATTATATCTGGTATTATTATGTCTGAAATTATCTCTACTGGTACCATTGGTGCAGAGAGTGTTACTCTTTTAAATAAAGGTGGCTTAGCATTGCTAGGAGGTTTTTCATCAGATGCTATATTTAGCATACTAAAAGGTCTCATAGATAAATTAAAAAATTTATTTATACCTGCAAAAAATTAACATAATAGATGTTACCTATAGCTATATATTTCCCTATTTCTGGGTATTGTTTACTGCTAAAAAAAAGAACATCTTTAAAAATAATATGTTTTAGATAAAATTGCTATTACTAATTTTTATCTAATCATTTTAAGTAAGCTGTGAGCTTTAAAAGTTTTACAGATAAAGACAACTAAAAAGTTGTGTTATCTGGTAATTAGAACTTGTTAACACAAGTAATACTTCTGTTAATAGGGAGTTAGCGTTCATTAGAAAAAAATATATGAAAAAACATTTAACACTATTTGTAGATAAATATATTAAAGCAATAAATAATGAAAATGCTTCGATTTTTGCAGGTGCAGGGCTTTCAGTATCTACAGGGTTGGTTAATTGGAAAGGTCTACTATCTGAAATTGCAGATGAACTGAATCTAGACATTGATAGAGAAAATGACTTAATAGCTTTGGCTCAATATTATGAAAATGAAAAAGGAGGTAGAGGAAGTATTAACAGCCAGCTCATTGATGAGTTTACTAAAGAAGTTGAATCAAGCGAAAACCATAAAATTTTATCATCACTACCAATTCAGACTTTTTGGACTACAAACTATGACACATTAATAGAAAAAGCTCTTGAAGATTATGGAAAAACTGTAGATGCTAAAATATGTTCAGAAAATCTAGCTGTTAATAAACCAAGAAGAGATGCTGTCGTTTATAAAATGCACGGAGATATTAGTTTACCACACGAAGCAATCTTAACAAAGGACGACTACGAAAGTTATAATGAAAAAAGACAACTTTTTACTACAGCACTTCAAGGAGACTTAGTATCAAAAACATTCTTATTTATTGGCTTTAGTTTTGAAGATCCAAATTTAGATTACATACTAAGTCGAATCAGAATTTTATTAGGAAATAACACAAGAGACCATTATTGTTTTTTTAAAACCATCAATAGAAGCGATTTTGATTCTGATGAAGAATTTAACTACTCAAAAATTAAACAGGAACTAAAAATAAAAGACTTAAAACGTTATAGAATACAAGCCTTACTTGTAGATGAATATTCAGACATAACAGATGTTCTAAAGTTAATACAAATCAAGCTTAAGCGACAAAATATATTTATTTCTGGAGCAGTTCACGATTATGGAACATATGGAATGGAAAGAACTGAAAAGTTAATTTTTGATATTTCAAGAAAGTTAGCAGAAAAAAAATATAAAATAATTTCAGGTTTTGGCTTAGGCATTGGTAGTTCTGTTATTAATGGAGTTTTATCCTATGTATATACATCTAAAAGAAGACATCTAGACGATTATTTAGTATTAAGACCTTTTCCTCAAAACATAGCTGATAATACTCAAAGGAAAAAATTATGGAAAGAGTACAGAGAAGATATGCTCTCAGATGCTGGAATCGCTTTGTTCTTTTTTGGAAATAAAATTGTTGATGGAAATGTAGTTGAATCTGATGGTTTAATTCAGGAATTTGAATTAGCAATTAGTCAAAACATCAAAGTAATTCCAATTGGATGTACTGGTTTTACATCAAAAACTCTTTGGGATAAAGTTATAAAATCAACAGAGAATTATTACCCTGACAACTCTGAACTAATTCAAACAATCACTTTATTAGGAGATTCAAATATTAAAGATACAGACCTAATAGACAATATTATAAAAGCAATTAATCTACTTCAAAAAAATATATAATATGGCAAAAAGAGTTTTTTTTAGTTTTCATTACCAAGATGTAATGGATTTTAGAGCAAATGTTGTACGAAATCATAAAACAACTAAGGACAACAATGCTGGTTATTTTGACGCTTCAATCTGGGAAGATGCAAAAAAGACAAGCGATTTAGCTTTAAAAAGGCTAATTAATAAAGAGCTTAACAATACTTCTGTTACTTGTGTATTAGTCGGGACGCACACATTTGAGAGAAGGTGGGTTGACTATGAAATAATGAAAAGTTTAGAAAAAGGAAATAACATTCTTGCAATTCATATAAACGGTATCAAAGGAAAAGATGGTAAAACAAAGAATAATGGAAATAACCCATTATACTATTTGGGTTACTCTTTTGATAAAACAGGAAAAAAATTAAGCCTTCATAATTACATTCAAGGTAAATGGCAAAAATACTCAGACTTAGAAGGCTGGTCAGTAAAAGAAGTTGCCGAATCGAATCGAAATAAGATTTTTAGGTTATCTACGATATATTCTATTTATGATTGGATTAAAGATGATGGATACAATAAGTTTGATAAGTGGGTTTAATAAATAACGAAACGCTAACAATGTATATAAAAAATAGGCGAAACAGTAATAAACCCAGAGCTTTTGGCTCGCATTAAACTTTATTATTAATCGAAAGGATAGTGCTTCGTAACCGCCTACTTTTCATATACTAACCGTTGTACGCAAGCTAAAAAAGAACTAAACAAGAAATTAAAACCAACAAAAGATGCATAAAAGCTCAAATAATAAAAAAGAACAATCCATCAAAGGAAAACCCACAGCAAACAATGTAAAATGCTGGAATAGTGCGGGAAGTACAGAAATAGTTACTCAACGTCTCAAAGAGATGTTTGTAGAAATGGGACAAAAAACCCGAATTGAGAATGGGCAAAAACCGGCAGAACGTGCTGTATTTAGAAAACAACACGGCATTGCTTATGGAGATTTTGTTATCAATGCTGATATTCCTGAGGCATTCAAGAAAGGCATTTTCGCTAGCGAATCCTACAAGTCCGCCATTCGTTTTTCTAGCGACACTGGCCCTACGTCTCCTGATTTGCATACCACTATGGGCATTGGGCTAAAGCTATTTGGTGTTGATGGTCCAAAGCTATTTGGAGAAGGTACTAATGCCGATTTTATCTTTCAAAATATCGATCGATTCTTTGCACGTGATGCACAACAGATGTGCAGTTTTACCACTGCAGGAGCGATAGATCATAATTATGATGACTACATCAATGATCATCCAGAACTTGCCAGCGTATTGCAAGCCATGTTAAAAGAAGAAGCAAGTTGTTTAAGTGCGAGTTATTGGGCAATCTTACCTTTCAAGTTAGGAAAATCAAATATTGTAAAATATAGATTGGTTCCTGATGATACCTATAAAGGCGCACCTTTTGATGATGATAACTATTTAAAGTTAGATTTAGAAAAGCGTTTACGCAATGGAGATGCAACGTTTAGATTTGAAATCCAACCACGCACCAATGATAAAACGATGTGTTTAAATAATGCGCAAGCGGTATGGGCCACTGAAGAGAGCCCATATATCTGCATTGCGAAATTGCATCTGCCTAAACAAGATATTACAGCTATTGGTCAAGCTGGATTTGGAAATGGCCTTTCTTTCAATATTTGGAGAACTTTAGAAGCACACCAACCATTAGGGTCTATTGCAGAGGCTAGAAAAGAAGTGTATGCCGCAAGTGCTCAAGCACGTCATCAAGCGAATGGCCAGCCACAAGAAGAACCTAAAGACATCAACCCGTCTTTTAAGGGTAATACAGATGAGGGTAGCGATTGTATTGTCAGAGCAGGAATATACCCTCCAATTGGAGTCATGCGCGTAGGTAATAGCGAGGAAGATTACTTTGTTGGTCCTTTAGTGGATGAACCAGAGGAAAAAGGAGATGTGTATGCCTATCGTGATAAAACGGGAGCCATAAAACGGCAAGCTGCTGAATTCAGAATTTATGGATTTAATGCTGCAGGGAAAGCCATTAAAGAGTTAACCATGGAGAATGCAAAAATCACCTGGCATTCAAGTTTAGCCAATCAAAAATCATCTTGGTATCAATTCCAAATTGCATTAGATATTCCAGAAGCATCAGATCCAAACATCCCGCCTTCTTTGTTAAGAAACATTGATGTGAAAGATCGTAGTACGTTGCTGATTGATGGAAAAAAAGAGCGCATTTCTAGGCCCAATGTCACCAAGGGGAAAAAGTTTAAAGGAAGGTTCATGGGTAAATCTGTTTATCTAGGAGAAATGCACACCGATGATAAAGGACGTTTGATTATGCTAGGTGGTCATGGGAAATCGGAAAACATAAACGGTGATAGAGCCATTACTTTTGCAAATAATGAAGGATGGTATGATGATATGTCTGATGGACCAGTCACAGCAGAAGTAGAATATGAAGGCGTGGCACTTAATGTGGATCCCTCTTGGGTGGTTTGTGCTCCACCAGATTACGCTCCCATGCAAAAATCAGTGAGAACGATGTGGGATTTGATGCGTAGTGTTGCTGTAGAATCTGAAATGCTAAAAAGACCTGAAAGACCCTCTTTTGCTAAAGATATATTACCCATATTCGAAAGAATGACGAATTTGCAATGGGTAAATGCTGGATTCGCTGCAGCCTTTGGTTGGGGTGGACAGTTTGATTACACCAGTGCTCTTTGGGTGAAGAAATTAAACGATCCTTCATCGGCTAATTACGAAATGCGTCGTACCATTTCTAATAACTTCCGACGATTTGATCAAACCGGTGCTGAAGCGCCGCAATTGTGGCCTTGGATATATGGTGATGCTGTTGCAATTCCTTCGCAAGGCTCTGTTCGTCAACATTCGACCTTGTCGAAATTGCAATTGGAATTTTTAGATCAATGGGTGGAGGGTGATTTTTATGCTGACTTTGTAGATACTACAGGATGTCCACATACTCCACCTCCAAAAACTATTGATGATTACCCTATCGATGAACAACCTGATATGTTGACCAAAGCGGCCATGGAATTCTGTTTGGCAGATGCTTTTCATCCCGGTTGTGAAATGACATGGCCTATGAGAACTTCGGGAATGTATTCAGCTCCTTTTCGATTGAAACATGCACCTGAAAATCCAAAAACTAATTATCATTATTATGGCTCCACAATGAATGGTGAAGCTTTGACTTCACCTGCTGGGCCACTATTAGGAGGACAGGTTCCTGGCGGTGTTACAAGATGGATGGCAATTCCATGGCAAACCGACACGGCAAGTTGTAGAGATGGGTATACCACTTCTTACGATCCCTATTTACCCACATTTTGGCCCGCAAGAGTACCCAATAACATCTTAAGTGAGGAGCGATACAAAGAGACGTTAGATCAGAATTTGTCTGAAGAAACTCGAAGAGAAGCTTTTGCCTATCGCTATTTTTGGTTGGATGATTTACCATTGGATGGAGCGGCTCCAACACAAACCAATCAAATTAATTCCATGGTAAAGTACTTTGACAAATTAGCGATCGTTCAGCATCGACAAGGAGTAAATGACGATCCAAACTTCCCGACTGAAATGCAAATTGGAGTGATCCCTGATGAAGAACAAAATGCGCTATTACTTAAAAAAACAGAGCGAAGGTTAAGAGCTATTTTGGATGATAACAAGGACTTAGACAAAAAAGAGATTAGTTTATTGCATGTCACTTTGAAACACTTATCTAACGAAGGCTTGCTCAACGAAGGCTTTTTGCTAACTAGTACTCGTGATCAACTATTGGAGCTTGTGGAAGATGAATTGGTTAAAGATGAACATCTAACAGGTGAAGTTCAGAAACTTGTCAATTTATTAGCTTCGGAAGCACATAAATTCGCGAAAACAAAAACAGTTCCTCATGCTAGACAATCACGAAAAGAAGTTGGCGTTCCAGAACGATTAGTTCGTTTCCAAACGTATATTCCAAAATAAAATCAATTTGTCAGATCAAAAAACAGACATATTAATTATTGGTGGCGGTATTGCAGGATGCATTGCCGCCATTTCTTTGATTGATTATTATGATGTTACACTTATTGATAAGCTTTCTGAACCTAAAGAAAGAATTGGAGAATCCTTAGCACCCGCTGCTCAGCGAATTCTAAAACAACTTGATTTGTTAGATGGGATGGAAAATCAGTTAGATTCTATCTATCAAACGAATTCGGGTATGCAATCATATTGGGGAAGTAATCAAGTTCATATTGTAGATCATCTAAGAAATCCAGACGGTTTTGTCAAAAGTCTTAACAGAAAAGCGTTTGAAAGTTATTTAAGAAAATCGGCTGAAAAACGAGACGTAAAATGTTCGTGGGATACACAATTGTATAAAAGCTCTTATGAAGATTTAAAATGGGAAGTTGAAGTAAGATCAAGTAATAAAAACTCAAAAAATCAATCTATCTCAGCTTCTTTTGTCATTGATGCAAGTGGACGCCAATCTCATTTTGCGAGAAGTTTAGGAGTCAAGCGTCAAATAGAAGATAATCTAATTGCTTGTTGGGTTACTTTACCTAATACAACAGAAAATACGATGAGTACGATTTCTACTAGTGAGAATGGTTGGTGGTATAGTTCCCTTGTTCCAAATAACAAACGCATAGTGACTTTTCATACAGATGCCGATTTAATTAGTAAGAACGAATTAAAAACTACCGAATCTTTTTTTAAACTTTCTAAAGGAAACAAAGAAATTTCAGAATTGCTGAAAGGCAATGAAAATACAATAGAATTCCAAGGGACGGTTGCTGCAAACTCTACCAAATTGGAACAATTTACTGGATGCCAATGGGCTGCATTAGGAGACGCAGCGCTTAGTTTTGATCCACTTTCATCTCAAGGAATGTTTAACGCTATGGCGAATGCGTTACAACTTAAAGAATTGATTATCAAATTTGATTTCATCACTGACCTAAATTATCAAAATATGGAAAAGTTTAAAGTCGCATACTCTAATCAAGTTGAAGAAATATGGAAACATTATGTCAAACACAAGGGGATTTTTTACGGTGAAGAGATGCGCTGGAAGGAGTTCCCATTTTGGAGAAGAAGACATCATATATTAAATAAGGTTAATGACCCCTATAAAAAGATAAAGAAATGATAATAAATTGATTAAATAAAGCCAGTGCACAACACCATGTATAATTAATGGCTAGTTCTCGCCTACTTACGAAAATCCTAGCGGACTTTCTTGGTCGGTTTGTATTTACTAAATTAGTTGTTGAAACAAGCAACTAACCATACACAAGAACGCTGTGCATCGTCCTGACCCGTCCTAAAATAAGGCTACATAATTTAAAAGAACCTATGCCTACATCTATTTTTTTATATGATCTATTACTTCATAAAACCATTAATACCCCGGTATGTCCTTTAAAAAAACATAGGTTTCATTTTTAGTATCTATCTGGCAGAAGTAATGCGCTAGGCCATTGGTTACCATTAAATAATTAGCGTTGGCGGTAAGGTTATAGCGTGCAATTTGGTTAAAAGTTTCCTGTGTTATTTTTACACTGGGGGCTTTGCATTCTATTAACACCTCTGGTGTGCCTTTTCTGTTATACACCACTATATCGGTTCTTTTAGTTCTAGTATGTAGTTTAAGTTGCTTTTCTACAGCAATTAACGATGCAGGATACTTCTTCTCTTCTAGTAAGAATTTAAGCACATGTTGGCGTACCCATTCTTCTGGCGTAAGTACCACATATTTTTTTCTAATAATATCAAAAATAAGTGTCTTATTTTCGCTAGATTTGAGTTTAAATGCATAGGATGTAAAATTGAGTTCTTGCATGGGTTAAATGTAATAAAAACTAGGCTAATTGTTTTGCAGAACATAGAAATGATCTTCTAAAATAATTTGTCTTTAATGTGTAGCAAGCAAGGCATACTATGAATGAAATAAATGAAATTGTTTCAGATATTAAAAGTGGAGGGGTAAAACCTATCTATTTTTTAATGGGTGAAGAATCTTACTACATTGATAAAATTTCTGATTTTATTCAGGAAAACATTTTGCAGGAAGAAGAAAAAGGCTTCAACCAAACAGTCATGTATGGTAGAGATGTATCTATTGAAGATATTATTGGCGCTGCCAAACGTTTTCCTATGATGGCAGAAAAGCAGGTAATTATTGTAAAAGAAGCCCAAGATTTAAGCAGAACCATAGAAAAATTGGTTTCCTATGCCAATAACCCACAACCCTCTACAGTATTAGTACTTAATTATAAATATAAAAAACTAGACAGGCGAAAAGCTTTGTTTAAAGCCATTCATAAAACAGGCTTGGTATATGAGAGCAAACGCTTGTATGAAAACCAAGTATCAGACTGGATACGAAGGGTGCTAGGAGGTAAAAACTACCAAGTAGAACCCAAGGCTGCTCAAATGTTGGTAGAGTTTTTAGGAACCAATTTAAGTAAGATTAACAATGAGTTAGACAAGCTTATTAGCATACTGCCTCCAAAAACCATTATTACGCCCCAGCATATAGAAGATAATATAGGTATCTCTAAAGACTATAATAATTTTGAATTGCGAAAAGCAGTAGGAGAGAAGCAAGTTTTAAAAGCCAATCAGATAATTCAGTATTTTGCACAAAATCCCAAAAGTAATCCATTAGTAATGACTATTTCTTTACTCAATAGTTTTTTTACCCAACTGTTAATATATCACGGATTGCAAAACAAATCTAGAGATTACGTTGCAAAAACCTTAGGAATACGTCCCTTTTTTGTCGTAGATTATATTACTGCTGCTAGAAATTACCCAATGCGTAAAGTGGCACAAATTATTTCTTTGTTACGAGACGCCGATGTAAAAAGCAAAGGAGTAGGTGCCAGCCAATCTCATAGAGATATATTAAAAGAATTACTTTTTAAAATATTACATTAAATTTAACACATTATAAATAGTTCCCTACACATGAATTTTAAGAAAAAAAAAGGAAGATATATTTTAATTCTTCTCCTCCTTACCCTAGTATTTTTTTATGTAAATAAATTAACTAACACTGTTTCATTACAAGAAGATGAGTTTACTATTTCTGATGAAAAAGAAGTTAAAACTCTTCAAACTTCTCTAGATAGCATAGCTATACTTTCATCAATTAATAATGAACAGCTTCAAGATTCTTTAGATGCAATTAATATGAAGCTAAACCAAGCAATATTAGAAACGGAAGAAGACACCGTTAGTTTAAGCAATAAACTTAAAAATGAAGTTTCTAAGAGAACAAGTAAAATTACAGAACCAGAAGTATCAGATAAAAGAACTTCAAAAACTATTTATGGAAAGATTCTTAAAAATAAAAAAAAGAAAGTAATTAAAAATAATATCATTAGAAATTCTATATGGAATGCAGATGTAGTAAATATTGAAGATATAGAGGATATGAGTTTATTTACTTTTGATGAGTCTGATAAGATAGACTCTCTTCTTAATGAGAAAATTAAAGACGAATTTAAAAAGAAGAATTATTTTATAACTGATCAAATTATTTTTTCAGATCAAATAATACCTGAAATTGCTATTAACTTACAGCTTAAAAATGTTGATTATTTTGAAGGGAATCTTAAAAAACATACAGATTATATTTGTGTTGCTATTGCTTCTTATGCTTATTCTCAAAATAAATTTAGAAATGATTTTACAGATTGTAATATGACTGTTGCCTATTATATTTATTCGTCTGAAACTGGAGAAAACTTTCTTTCAGAAAAAGAAATATTTACTGGCTCAGCTCAAAATATAAAAACCTCAAAAAAGCTAGCAGTAGCTAATTTTGTTTTATAATATAGCTGTTAAAAAACGTTTTTAAACCAATATTAACAACCTATGAGCTAAGAAATAAATAACGAAATAAATAAAAAACCAACTCATTAGAGTTGGTTTTTAAAAATCTTATAAAGATGAGTAATTATTCAGTTTTTACAGCTTTATCTGCTATAATCCTATTTTTTCTATTGGCCAATTCCCAAGCTGTGTGAAAAACCAAGCGAGTTCTAGTTTCTAATTGTTCATAATTAATTTTGTCTGGCGTATCTGTTTCTTTATGGTAATCTACGTGGGTTCCATTAAAGTAGAAGATAATAGGTACATTTAACTTTGCAAAATTATAATGATCTGATCTGTAGTAAAATCTGTTAGGATCATTCTCGTCATTGTATTTATAATCTAATTCTAAAGAAGTATATTTTGTATTCATTTGCTCAGAAATTTCATGCA
>Ga0233426_10004114_pt1 | contig 11050 bp, 9 predicted proteins | sample SI_118_April2016_6_FD_179875 | JGI IMG/M metagenome (GOLD analysis project Ga0233426, IMG submission 179875) | Seawater microbial communities from Saanich Inlet, British Columbia, Canada - SI_118_April2016_10_MG | ecosystem: Environmental > Aquatic > Marine > Inlet | place: Canada: British... | reverse complement strand
ACGGGATGATTGAACCGGGCACCAAATGGCTGGTGTGCATGTCAGGTGGCAAGGACAGCTATACGATGCTGGCCGTGTTGAATGAATTGAAATGGCGGGGGCTTTTGCCCGTGGAATTGCTGGCGTGTAATCTGGATCAGGGCCAGCCCGGTTTTCCCGCGACGGTTCTGCCCGAGTTTCTTGAAAAAATGGGCGTGCCTCATCGCATAGAATACCAAGACACCTACTCCATCGTCATGGACAAAGTCCCAGAGGGGCGCACGTTCTGCGCGCTGTGTTCACGTTTGCGCCGTGGCAACCTGTACCGCGTTGCCCGCGAAGAAGGATGTTCCGCCGTCGTGCTTGGTCATCACCGCGATGATATCTTAGAGACGTTCTTCATGAACCTCTTTCACGGTGGTCGTCTTGCCACGATGCCACCCAAGCTGCTGAATGAAGAGGGCGATCTATTCGTCTACCGCCCCCTCGCCCATGTGGCCGAGGTTGATTGCGAGAAATTCGCGAGCGCGATGAACTATCCTATCATTCCTTGCGATCTATGCGGTTCCCAAGACGGCTTGCAGCGCCAGCAGGTCAAACAAATTCTTGACGGTTGGGAAGCCAACAGCCCTGGTCGGCGCCAAGTCATGTTTCGCGCGCTGACCAACGCACGCCCTTCCCATTTGCTTGATCCCAAACTGTTTGATTTTGCAGGCCTCATTCGCGGGAACGTGCCGCCAGACGCGCAATAAGCGGCACTGTTTGCGAACGCGCAACAATGCGGTATTGTTTTCAAAACAACGCATAAAGCGCGAGCAAAGATATGACATTTACAAGACGTACTTTCGCCCTGACATTTGGCGCATTCGGGCTGGCCGCGTGCAATAGCACGTCCTCCTCCACCCCAAGTCGCCCTCGTGCGTCTGGCCTTGCTGCGGAGTTCCGCCCGCAAGCCAATGCGGGGTATGATGCTTGGGTCGCGTCGTTCAAGAACCGCGCTGGCAGTTATGGCCTGAGCAGCACAACAGTAAGCGCCGGGTTTCGCGGCGCGGGCTTTTTGCCCGGTGTGGTAAAACGCGACCGCAATCAAACAGAATTCAAACGCTCGCTTGAAGATTATCTGTCTATCGCAGCCTCTGATGAGCGTATCGCAAAGGGGCGTGCCGCGTTCTCGCGTCATCGCAACACGCTAAACGCCCTCGAGGCGAAGTATGGCGTTGACGCCACGATCATCTGCGCGGTTTGGGGACTTGAAAGCCAATATGGCGAACGCATGGGCGACATTCCAATTATTTCATCCACCTCAACGCTGGCCTTTGATGGACGCCGTGGCGCGTTCTTTGAAAAGCAGCTCGTCGCGGCGCTGAAGATCATTCAGAACGGCGATATCAGTGCAGAGCGCATGGTTGGATCTTGGGCGGGCGCAATGGGGCACACGCAATTCATTCCTACATCGTACCAAGGGTTTGCTGTAGATTTCACAGGCGACGGGCGTCGCGATATTTGGTCCGCTGACCCCAGCGATGCGCTGGCCTCAACCGCAGCCTACCTACAGCGCAACGGGTGGACGCGCGGTGTACGCTGGGGTGCTGAATCCACCTCTGGAACATTGCAGCCCCAAGCGGGTGGGCCAAAATTCACGACCACTGGCAATTTCCGCGCGATCAAACGCTACAATAATTCGGATGCCTATGCGATTGGTGTTGGCCATCTGTCAGACCGCATTGGCGGCGCAGGCCCTTTGCGCGCCAGCTTTCCACCTGATGCGAACGGATTAACCAAGAATGATCGCGTTACGCTGCAAAACCGCCTGACAGCACGTGGGTTTGACACGGGTGGCGCGGACGGTGTGTTTGGCCCCAAAAGCCAAGCAGCGGTCAGTGATTACCAACGCAGCAAAGGTCTCCCCGTGACAGGGACGCCGTCTCAAGCGTTATTGAAAAGCCTTTGAGGCCTGCGCGTTGAACACGAACAATGCTTCGCCCGCGATCTTATAATTGTTAATCAGCTCAGCAGCGTTGTCTGAGGTCAACCAAGCCTCTAGTGCAGTCGCCGCTGCGGCATTTACATGCGCGTTCCGTTGTGAATTCACAGGTAAATAAGCGTATTGATTGAACAACTCAGGATCACCCGAGAACAGCAACGCCATGCCAGCTTTATTCCCAAAGTTCAGCCAACTTGCACGATCCGCCAAGATATATGCGCCCATGCCCGACGCCGTATTCAAACTGGCGCCCATGCCAGCACCGACCGCTTTGTACCATGGCCCAAATGTTGCGGGTTCCAGATTTGCATCGGCCCAAAGCGCCAGTTCTTTCTTGTGCGTTCCGCTGTCATCCCCACGTGACACGAACGCCGCGTTGTGCGCTTGGATCCGGTGAAGCGCTTCGCTTGTTGTCGTCGCCCTACCCACATCCGCACGATCCGCCTTAGGTCCAATGACGACGAAATCATTATACATGATTTCCCTGCGGTGCGTGCCAAACCCATTTGCAATAAATGCCTCTTCGGCTGCTTTAGAATGTACCAAGATTGCATCCACATCACCCGCTTGCCCAATGCGCAACGCTTGTCCCGTTCCAACGACCAGCAATTGCACCTCAAGCCCGATATCGGCTTGGATCGCAGGCAAAAGCACATCAGACAGGCCCGAATTATGGAAACTGGTCGTCACAGCCAAACGCATGGTGTCGGCCTACGCGGTGGTCGCAAACAAGATCATCAGCGTTGCGAAAACACGGATCATTCAACGATCTCCCCATTTAGAAATGCCACCGCTGCCGCAGTTTTAGGCGCATCAAAGAACGCCGCCGATGGCCCCTGTTCGTGCACACGCCCGCCAAGCAGAAACACAACTTCGCGAGCCAAACGCCGCGCTTGGCCCATGTCATGTGTCGTCATGATGATCCGTGTTCCCTGCGTGTGTGCTTCACTTAGCAACGCCTCAATTTCGCGCGTGGACCGCCCATCCAGATTGGCGCAGGGTTCGTCCAAGAACAGCACCTCTGGTTCGCGAATTAAGGCCCGCGCCAAAGCCAGCTTTTGTTTTTCACCACCCGACAAGCGCGGCGCATGCCGCTCTAACGCACCTTCAAGTCCGATGCGACGCGCCCAGTGCTGAACAAGTGGTTCAATTTCGTGTTTCGGGCGACCGAGCAGTTTCAAGGGATACGCAAGATTTGCACGCACTGAACGGCGTAGCATGATCGGGCTTTGGAAAACATAGGCTTGTTTCTGGCGTGCATCCGTTTGCGAACGTGGCAACGTCAATGCACCACGAGAGAGCCGTTCAACCCCGTGCAAAACCCGCAACAGCGTCGTCTTACCAGAACCATTCGGACCTAATACAATTGTGAACTGTGCTTCTGTCAGGTCCAGATCAACAGGACCAAGAATAGATTTTCCACGACGTTTCACAACGGCGGCTTGCAAGGACAGGATCATGCTTACCATCTCCCTTCCTGTTCGGTCCGCGATAGGGAATGGATCACGATATTCACCGCCAAGGCCAATGCAATCAGCACGAACCCAAGACCCAGCGCCAATGCAAAATCGCCCTTTCCCGTCTCCAGCGCGATCGCTGTAGTTAAAACCCGCGTCGCGTGATCGATGTTTCCGCCCACAATCATAATCGCACCAACCTCGCCAATCGCGCGCCCGAATCCTGCCAACGCAGCCGTCAAAAGTGCGCGCCGTCCATCCCAGATCAAGGTCGCAATGCGTTGGCGCTTGCTGGTATTCAGCGAAATAAGCAGATCATGGTATTCTGCCCAAAGCTCTCGCATGGCTTGATGTGTAATTGAGGCGATCAAAGGCGTGATTATAATCACCTGCGCAATAATCATGGCGGTTGGCGTGAATAACAAACCAAACACACCGAACGGGCCAGAGCGGCTTAGCATCAGATAAACGATCAATCCGACCACGACAGGTGGCAATCCCATCAGCGCATTCAGAACCGCAATTGCCGTGCGACGATAGCGAAATCGCCTGATTGCCAGCCACGTGCCAAACGGCAATGCAAGACAGGACGCAATGACCAGCGCCGACAGGCTGACCTGCAAAGAGCGCGCTGTGATCTCGACCAAATCGCCGTCCAGCGTGATGATCAGCCAGAAAGCAGCCTCAAGTCCGGCCCAAATGTCGGTCATTGCTTATCCTTCGCCAGCCAATGCGGCCCTTTGGCGCAATCAATCACCTATCCAGCCAACACGCCATCAGATTTGCGGCGCGTTTATCCCCAGAGGCGACGGGCGGCTAGATACCAACAGGAACGCCACCCGTGACAGGCAGGTTGATCCCCGTCACATAATTTGCCTCTGGCCCCGCGAGAAAAGCGACCGCATTTGCCACATCTCGCGGCAATCCAGCATCGCGCAGCGCGACGTTAGCGTAACGGTTCGCTTTGATCTGCGCCAATTCCAGCCCTTGTTCTTGAGAAAGCCGCGCATTGGCCGCCTCGTGCATATCTGTCGCGATATAGCCGGGGCAGACCGTATTACACAGGATGCCGTCCGGTCCAAATTCTGCCGCAAGCGTTTTTGTCAGCCCAACCAACCCGTGTTTCATTGCAGTATATGCGCCAAAGCCCGCTTCAGCCCCAAGGCTACCGGTAGAACCGATGTTGATAATCCGCCCACCACCATTCTTGCGCATTTCGGGAATGACCGCTTGGGACAACATCATTGGCCCTAAAAGGTTCACCTCAAAGCTAGACGTCCATTGCGCAGCGCTGGTTGACAGGAAATTATCAGATCCCACCAGTGACCCTGCGTTATTGACCAGAATATCCAAGTGCCCGAATTGTGACAGCGTTTGCTCAATGACCACTTTGATGTCACTGGCCGACGTCACATCTAAACTGAGCGCCAAGGCAGATCCACCTTGCACGGTGATCTCTTGTGCCAATTCAGCAATCAAAGCAGCGCGCGTGGTCGCAGCCCCCTCAATGGTAAGCGCTTGATCCACGTCCGTTATCACGACGTGCGCGCCATCTTGCGCCAGTCGAAGTGCAATTGCGCGCCCAATGCCTTTTGGTGCCGAGATGCCTGTGATCAGGGCTACTTTTCCATGAAGGGGTTGCATGTTGGTTTCTCCGATTGCTCACTCTTAAAGTTAAGGACACGGCATCGATCTACAAGCCCTGACACTCTGCATGTTTGAAGCCATAGATTTTTACGCTACACTCGTCGCATGACGCCTGATTTCTCAAAATCCTTCCCCCTGCGCCCCGCACGTGTGCATGAAGTCTGCGGCCCAAGTGCCGCCAGTTTCGCAGCGGTTTGCGGCGCGCGCGCGCAAGGTCCTGTGCTTTGGATCCGCGAAGCCTGGCGACCTGAAAGCATTAACCCTCTGGGATTAGGTGTATTTTTCGATCCCTCCAACCTGCTCGTGGCCCAAATCAAAGATCAATCCGAAGGGTTAGCCGTCGCCGAGGAAGCTCTGCGCGATGGATCAACGCCGCTTGTGATCCAAGACATCAGCGAACCTATCAGCCTGATCCAAGGCCGCCGTCTGCAACTGTCTGCAAAGGCCGGAAATTCCACAGGGCTGTGCATCATTCCTGATGGCATGGGCAGTAATGCCGCTGAATCGCGCTGGCAGTGCGCACCGATGTTTGACCCATTTTCCCAACCAGCGGACTCGACTTTGCAACGTTGGGAACTTATTAAGAACAAATCAGGAACATTAGGATCTTGGCATGTTCGATGGGATACAGCGTCGCGTCGTCTCCATCTGGTTTCCCCGGCTGGCGAGTGATCGCGTTTTACGGATGCGCCCTCTGGAGGGGCCCTTCGCGCTGACCCATAGCATCAGTAATACCAACCGGATTTATTGCCTGAACACGGCAGCCGAACGGTTGGGCCTAGGTGCAGGCATGCCCTTTTCTGACGCGCGTGCGTTTTGTCCTGAGCTGCAAAGCCGCCCTGCCGATCCTTTAGCGGATCGCCGGTTTCAACACGCTCTGCGCCGCTGGGCCGTGCGGTATTGCCCTTGGGTGGGCCTTGAGGACGACGACGGCCTTGTCCTTGATATCACAGGCACCGCGCATTTATTTGGCGGCGAAGCAGACCTGCTGATGGATATGCGTCAACGCCTGTCGCGCGCGGGGATTAGCGCGCGCGTTGGTCTTGGCGACAGTCGTGGTGCTGCTTGGGCATTGGCACGCCACGGCGAAGGAAGCGCGCCTGCTGGCGGGGCTTTGGATGCACTCAAGGACTTACCTGTTTCTGCCCTGCGTCTTGAAGAAAAGACCGTCACTGCCCTTGGTCGTCTAGGTCTGCGCACCATAGGCGATCTGGCCAATGCCGCCCGCGCGCCTTTGACCCGTCGGTTTGGCCCCTCTCTTTTGATGCGCCTTGATCAAGCGCTGGGATACCAACCCGAACAAATCACACCCCTCAAAGATCCGCCTCACTACGGCGTGCGCATGACCTTGCCCGATCCCATAGGCATCAGTTCTGATGTGATGGCCGGCACCGAACGCTTGCTTGCCCAACTTTGTGAGAAACTCAAATCTCGCGAGACAGGCGCGCGTATCTTGTGCCTAACCCTGCGCCGCGTCGATCAAGACAGCCAGCAGGTCGAACTGCGCCTCGCCCGTCCCATGCGCGATGCTGCGCGTATCCTGCCCCTGTTTGAACGCGGTATCAAAGATGTGGATGCGGGCTATGGCATCGATCAAATACGCCTTGAGGCCACGCAGGTTGAACCGATGCCCGTGCAGCAATTCAGCCATGTGTCTACAGGGGGCAAGGATCGTTTGGACGATCTGATCACCCGCATCGGCACGCGCATCGGCCTTGAGAACGTGCAACGCTTCCTACCTGCAGACAGTCACATTCCCGAACGTAGCTTTTTGATCGCACCTGCTGCCTATTCCACGCCAGAACGCACATGGGTAACCATACGCCCCCGTCCGTTGCATATCTTTCCACCCAATCCATTGCTTGGCGCGCCAGAAAATCCAATCCCACCGAAACATTTCCGCTGGCGACGCATGTCATTTTCAACGGCACGCACAACGGGCCCCGAACGCATTGCACCCGAATGGTGGTTAGAGGAAGACAGCTGGCGCAGCGGTGTGCGCGATTACTGGATCGTGGAAACGCACCAAGGTCGCCGCCTTTGGCTGTTCTTCACACCCCAAAACCCCGACTGGTTTGTACAGGGTGAATTCGCATGAGCTACGCTGAGCTTTGTACAACCACCAACTTTACCTTCTTGCGCGGCGCGTCCCACCCCGAGGAAATGGTAACCCGCGCAGCAGAACTTGGCCTGCGAGCCATCGCGATTACGGACCATAATTCATTGGCCGGGGTCGTGCGCGCATATGCAGCCTTGAAGGAGCTCAAACGTGCAGGCGAAGACACCATACGCATCCGTTCGGAAATGCAGCTAGATCATTCATCCCGTCAAGAGGTGGGTGATCCTCAACACATTCCACGTCCCGACGTTCTACATCTTCCCAAACTTATCGTTGGTGCACGTCTGGTCCTGATGGATAGCCACCTTGACTGGATCGCACTGCCCAAAGATCGCACTGCCTACAGCCGCCTGTCCCGCCTTTTAACCCTTGGCAAGCGACGCACGACCAAGGGCGCATGTCACCTTAATTTGCCTGATCTTCTGGACGGCTGCGTTGGTATGATCCTGATCGCATTGCCCACAGGTCCGCTGCGCAAGGCCGCCTCTGATATCCAGCGCATGCAGCGCAAATTTCCCTCTCATGTCTTCCTTGGCGCGGCCCCCCGCTATGATGGCTCTGACCAAGCCTACCTTGCCGCCTGCGCGCGCCTTGCGCTACGTACATCCGCCCCGATGGTTGCTGTTGGTGATCCCCTGATGCATCACGCCAAACGCCGCCAACTGGCCGATGTGCTGACCTGCATGCGCGAACACATCACGATTGATCAAATCGGCAAACGCGCATTACCCAACGCAGAACGTCGCCTCAAAGGTCACGCAGATATGGCACGCGTGTTTCGCGAGCACCCCGCCGCACTACGCCGTTCCTTGGAGATTGCCGCGCGCTGTAGTTTCTGTCTGAGCGAGCTGTCCTATGAATATCCAGATGAGATTACGGATGGCGAAAATCCACAAGAACGGCTGACCCGCCTCGCCTATGAAGGCATGGAACGCCGCTACCCGAATGGCCCAACCGAAAAGGCGAAAGCGCAAGTTAAAAAGGAACTTGCTCTCGTCAAAGCTCTTGATTTTCCTGCCTATTTCCTGACTGTTCACGACATCGTGCAATTCGCGCGCTCCCAAGGGATCCTGTGCCAAGGGCGTGGTTCTGCAGCCAATTCGATCCTGTGTTATCTGCTTGGTATCACCGACGTCAGCCCCGAAGTGATCACCATGGTGGTTGAACGTTTCGTATCCGAGGCCCGCGCAGAACCGCCCGATATTGACGTGGATTTCGAACATGAACGCCGCGAGGAAGTGATACAGCATATCTACGCCAAATATGGTCGCCACCGCGCTGGCCTTTGCGCCACCGTCACCCACTTTCGCACGCGCGGCGCGATCCGCGAGGTGGGCAAGGTCATGGGGCTAAGCGAGGATGTCACCGCAGGTCTATCAAGCCAGATCTGGGGGCAATCCGACAACGGTGCCGACCCTGATCGTGTGCGCGAACTCGGTCTGAACATGGAAGACCGTCGCTTGGCGCAAACCATCCGTCTGATCGGTGAAATCATCGGGTTTCCCCGTCATTTGTCACAACATGTAGGTGGCTTTGTCATCACCAAAGGCCGCCTTGACGAACTTTGCCCAATCGAAAACGCAGCGATGGAGGATCGCACAGTTATTGAATGGGACAAGGACGACATCGACACGCTGGGTATTCTGAAAGTCGATATTTTAGGCCTCGGAATGCTTAGCTGCATCCGCAAATCCTTTGATCTGCTGCAAGAACACGACCGCAAAACCCTCTCTATCGCGACTGTTCCGCAAGAAGATCCACAGACCTACGATATGCTTTGCGTCGCCGATGCCGTGGGCGTGTTCCAAGTGGAATCCCGCGCACAAATGAACTTTCTACCACGCATGTTGCCGCGCAAGTTTTATGATCTGGTCATCGAAGTCGCCATCGTACGTCCCGGTCCCATTCAGGGCGGCATGGTGCACCCCTATATCAACCGCCGCCAAGGCAAAGAGCAGGTTCATTTCCCCTCGAAAGAGCTTGAAGATGTGCTTGGCAAGACCCTTGGTGTGCCGCTGTTTCAAGAACAAGCCATGCAAATCGCGGTGGTTGCGGCAGGATTTGATCCGTCTGAGGCCGATCAACTGCGCCGCTCGCTGGCCACGTTTCGGCGGATGGGCACGATCAGCACGTTCAAGGATCGCTTTATTAACGGCATGTTGGAACGTGGCTATGATGAGGACTTCGCGCAGCGCTGCTTTGCCCAGATCGAAGGATTTGGCGAATATGGGTTCCCCGAAAGCCACGCCGCCGCCTTTGCAATGCTGGTCTACGTGTCCGCATGGATCAAACGTCACCACCCTGCGGTGTTCGCCTGCGCATTGCTGAATTCCCAACCCATGGGCTTTTACGCCCCCGCCCAAATCGTTCGCGACGCGCGGGAACATCACATTGAAGTGCGCCCCATCTGCGTGAATGCTAGCGCGTGGGACAACACGTTAGAACGGCGCGGCGATGGGGCCTTGGCCTTGCGTCTTGGGTTCCGTCAGATCAAAGGTATGCGCGAAGAAGATGCGGGCTGGATCGTGTCCGCGCGCGGCAATGGCTACCGCGATCCCGAAGCGGTCTGGCTGCGCGCAGGCGTTGCGCCCTCCGCACTCGAACGATTGGCAGAGGCAGATGCGTTTTCCGACATGGGCCACACACGGCGCGATGCGCTTTGGCTGGTGAAGGCGATCCGTGGGCAGCAACCCCTGCCCCTATTCAACGACCCAATTGACGGCGAAAGTATATCTGAACCCGACGTGATCCTGCCCACCATGCATCTGGGCGAGGAAGTCGTGGAAGATTACGTTTCCATGCGCCTGACCCTGCGCGCGCACCCCATGGAACTGCTACGGCCAAACATCCCTGATCTGACGCCCCACGACAAACTTCCCAGCGCGCCGTTGCATAAGATCAGCGTGTGCGGATTGGTCATCACCCGCCAACGCCCTGGCACGGCATCTGGCGTAATTTTCCTGACGCTTGAGGATGAAACAGGGGTCAGCAATGTGGTTGTCTGGCCCAAGCTATACGAGAAATATCGACGCGCTGTCATGGGCGGGCGTCTTTTGCGTGTCACGGGTTTCTTGCAGCGTGAAGGCATTGTTGTGCATGTCATCGCACAAGAGGTGGAAGACCTATCCCACCGCCTGCGCGATCTAGGCCATCCGCTGGACGAAGAGGTCGGCATCACCCGCGCCGAGGCCGATGATGCCCCCCGTCCCCGCCGCCAACCCGCGCGCGCCATGCATCCGCGTGATCAAGCCAAGCGCCTGTTCCCTAGCCGCGATTTTCATTAACGAGTAAAGGAAATATCCGACATCATCACATCAGGTCGCGCACAATCTGTTGAGCGAAGACGCAAAGTATTCGCGCCTGAACGCCACTCCACATTTTGCGCCAAATCAGCCCCCGTATCGGGATGTTTCACGCGGAAGGTAAACCCAAGGGCATCCACGCGCTGAAATCCAGAAATATATACGCTTCCCAAACCATCTGGATTGAACCAATAACCTGTAATTTTGTCCGACCCAGCACTGGCGCGTAACTCGCCTGATAGCGCAATCTTGCGTCCAGTCGCGACGCAACGCCCCTTGACCGTCAACGCGCGCGCGCTTTCGTCATATGTGTTTTTCAAGCGACAGCGCAGTGTTTCCTTGGGACCGTCAAGCGTTTCGCGTGCCCAACCAGATCCGCTCCAAGCGCCCTGCATATCCATCAAAACATCAGCATACACTGTGCTTGATACCAGACTAAAGACACCCAGCAACAAAACCTTCTTAGGGTCAGGACCCATTAACTGATTGAGCTCATCGCTTTGTGGTGATTCACGATCTCCAACTATGGGGGATAGGATGAGCAATCTTTATTGGCTGACTG
>Ga0233426_10004110_pt1 | contig 11059 bp, 10 predicted proteins | sample SI_118_April2016_6_FD_179875 | JGI IMG/M metagenome (GOLD analysis project Ga0233426, IMG submission 179875) | Seawater microbial communities from Saanich Inlet, British Columbia, Canada - SI_118_April2016_10_MG | ecosystem: Environmental > Aquatic > Marine > Inlet | place: Canada: British... | reverse complement strand
CTACAATGGCCATTTTATGCCCTGTATACATATTGAAAAAACTTGATTTACCAACGTTTGGTCTTCCGACAATGGTTACTTTTGCTAACACGTATTGATTGTTTAATATTAAATTATTTTTTACTGCGTAAGTATATTGATTTTTCGAAAAAAACAAGTTTTATACCTAGAATTACAATAAAATATTATTTTGTCTAGAGATAATAAAAAAAAGTCTGAAAATTTAATGTCCTGTTAATGTCAAATTAGTATAGTGTTTGCACTTTAAAGAAAACTACTCAACAAAAGAGGAAAAAATTAGTGATTAATATTAATAAAAAATATATGACTACAATGGCTATTGGATTCATACTACTATCTTCATCTTCATTTTTATTTTTAATACAAAATGAGGTGGTGACCGAGAAAAGTGATAAGCAAATTATTCAAGAAGAGATTCCTGAAATACAAATTGAAACAAAAACTGAAATAAAAATACAAAATCCTGTGATAGTTGAAGAAATTATAAAAGTACAAGAGGAATTTAAAAAAATAGAGAAAAAAGTTTATAAACCTAAATATCCTGATTTTGAAGTATTTGAACAATTAGAGGATCCAAAAGAAGGTAAGTATACTAAAAACTTTAATAGATTCACAAAGGAGTTTCAAACAGTTAAAATTCGCGCTGATGGTATTGTACCAATTACAAACGAAAAATTTAACTTAGATAACCCTCAAACTTTTAGTGCAATGTCTGGATATATACCTGGTATATTTTCAATAGCATTATTGCAAACAAATATGAACGAACATGAAGTTATTTCTACTCTAGAATCTATTTCAGGAGTTGAGATAGCAAAGGCAAAAAAAGGAACATATAGTTATACAATAATTTTTAATGTTTCTAATTTAACACAAGGAGAAATTTATGAACTAGAAAAAAATATAAAAATAAATACACAAATTGATTATATTGAAAAAAAAATCATCACACTTCCTGAATATAACACGCGTGAAAATAAACAAGTGCGTGAAAAATATGAATCCGATATGGATAATCTTTAAAAAAAGGTAAAATGAAATGAAAAAATTACTATTAGTAATATTACTATCATCTAATGTAAATGCAGCAAACACATCAAATAACGATCCATTATACTATATTGATGGGCTAAATTATTTTGATGATTTGCAAATGCAAGATGTCTATAATAATTATAACTCTGTCATAAATACAAATGCAAAAGTACTTGTTTTAGATAATGGATACCAAGTAAATCATGAAGATGCAGGACACACTAACTCTTCCCTTATTTCACAAGCAGAACAACATGGAACTCTTGTAGCAGGATTGATTTATGCAAAAATAGGTAATGAAAAAGGCTACAGAGGCTTAGTTGCTCCTACTGTTGCAGATTTTAAAAAATATGCTGACGGATGTAAATCTTTAACAAAAAGATCTAAAGGTAGAGCTCTATGTAAAAAAAATGCATTGCATGAGCAAATTCAAGGATTCGATATTATTAATTTATCTCAACATTTATCTGAATGGAGTTATCAATCATACAGGCTACAAAGTAGTGATCCAAGTTATTCTGAATATCAATCTAATTGGTTTCCTACCCATTTAGAGCATATGAAATTATTCAGAGACGTTATGAATGATAATAGTAATAAATTGTTTATTCTAGCTGCTGGCAATAATAGTATCCCTGCCTTATATGAAAATGGTGCAATTCATGTCGATAATTACCGTATGAATCAACTGAGTAATGTAATAGTAGTTGGTGCTTACAATGGAAGTTCAGGAAATGAATATTTAAAATATGATTATGGTTCTGGCATAGATTTAATTGCACGTACTGGTATTTCAGGACCAACGTATACTAAAAATTCAACAGGAGGATATTCTTTAAATAATTCTGAAAATGGTACCAGTTTCAGTGCACCACAAGTAACTGGAGTCGCGGCTATGATGTTTGATGTATGTTCAAAAATGCAAGGATACTCTATTAGCTCAATTAAATCGTCTATGGAAAATGCAAATTTTGACACACTTACAAAAACACATGGAAGCAAAACTTATAATTATAAAATTCTCAATGCATATAAAGCTGTAAAAAAAGCACACGATATATGTAATTGATTTATTTTATATAAAACCAAAAAGATCTTCAGTAAATACTGAAGATCTTTTTCATATCAGATAACTAAAAAAACTGCATTAAATTAAGGAAAACACGGGTAAGGATTATCAATATATATTTCCCCTATTTTATCTTTTGAAAAATACCCTGATGTATCATTAGTACCAATTTCTAATAATACATTTTCATTTAAAGCTTCTATTTTTTCTTGTTGAGGCCTAAATTGAGGCAGAAATGCCAATTTGTTAGATATATTATATACTATAGTTCCATCTTGTTTTATCCCCTTCATTAAATTATTAGCTTCTGTAATTGAATTTACATTTACATGTATTTTCCAATATTGACTTTCTTCTGCGTTATTTCCAATAAAATAAATATTTTTTCTAGATAATATTATTTCATCTAGAAAAAAAATATATTTTTTTATCTTACTCATCACTTTGACTAGTTTGACTTACTTAATGATTTATATATAATATTTCTATAATCTAAATTATATATATGACTAATAATTCTATCTTATCTACATGGGAAATGCCTACTTCTCTCTGATTATTATGACAAGAATCTCAAAAATTTATGAAATGAGAAATCTGAGATAAAGAATTATTAGAAAAAGAAATAAGAGATATTCATAATATTAATCTTAATTTTTTCAAAAGGAATAGTATATCAATTCAACGTATGCTAGTGCACATAAAAAAGGAATTTAATAATTCCTGTGATTTAGATAGAAGTTGATGTGAAACTGATGAAGAGTTTCAAGAATTTTTAGTTAAAAATTTATTATCAGATAAAAAAATATTAGAAGAGAGTATAGTGAATAATTTGGATGAATTCTGTGAATGAGTAAATTACGATAAAGAAAAATTAAAAGAAATAAATGCTAAATTATTATCATACTATGATTGTGAAAATGCTGAGAAAATGTTTTGATTTGAGAATAATGATAAATATCAAGAATTTATTAGATGAAGATTCGATTCTTATATAGCTCAAAAATTTATATCAGAAATTCAAGCAGACAATAAAAATAGAGTTGCTATAAACCTAGAGAAAAGAAATAAAAAAACTAGATAAATAATTATCTAGTTTTTTTGTTTTAAAACTTCCCCTTACTTTTTAGTATTAAATACACTGATAACATAAACACAACACTGATTCACATAAACCCGTAAACGTAGTTTGATTCAGCAAGAGGTAGGTCAGTTACGTTCATACCATAGAAACTGGTAATGAGTGTTAGAGGTAACATAAATGCTGAGAATATAGTCAGAACTTTAATAACAAAGTTGGTTTTTATATCAATAATTGTTTTAAATGCATCTTCTACACTATCTATATATTCATCAAGAATTTCTATATCACTCACTAATTGATCTAGCTTATCTTCCAAATCTTCAAAATATACTTCCATTTCTCAAGCATAAAGCTCATTAATTGCTGTTTCTAATTGTCTTAATACGACAACTTGTGGTTTAAACATATGCTTCAGAACAACTATATTTCTTTTTTTGATCATTATCTCTTTTACAAGACTTGTATTTCATGTATCAAATACTTGAGTTTCTAATTGTCTAATATCAAGTTTAATATTTTTTACTACGTTAAACATCTTTTCAAGCATTGCTTGAGTTATTTCGTAGATTATATATCCTGTAGAGATTTTAATTTTTTTATTTTCTCATTCTACTTTTTTTTCTCAATAATTTTCGAATATTTTATTAATTCTAGAAAATGGAAATTCTCTAAATGTTATCAAAAATTCTTTATTGAAAAATATATTAAATTCATTGAGTTCGTAGACTTTGGTTGTTCTATTATATTTCGGAAAATTATAAATTAAGAAATTATAATTTTCATATCTATCAACCCTAGCTCTTTGGTTTCATTCTAAACAAGCTTGTAAATCTAGCTCATGTATTTTATATTTTTCTAATGTTTTTTTGATATCTTTTTCAGATAGGCTCACTCCATCTATCCATCTAATACCATCTACTTTTTGTTTATTTAACATCAGTATTATTTTATTAAATAAATTACTTTATTTGTTTCCTTATATTTGCTCTTATTTTTACTGCAATTTCGTATGCAATTGTTTCAGCTGATTCAGCCATTGAATATAATGTATTTTTGTCAGCTTTATTACTAGAAATAATTTCTACTTCATCTCATATACTAATTTTATCATCTCATATCTCTATCATTGCTAAATTCATACATATTCTCCCTCTAATAGGATAATATTTATTCTTAATTTTTACAACATAATTATTACTCAATTTTCTATCAAATCCTTCATAATATCCAAATGGAATCACAGCTATTTTTGTTCCCTTTTCTGTATGATATGTGTGATTATACGATATTCATTCACCAGAAGCAAGATTTTGTATTTTTACTACTGTAGAATACATGTCCATGCACAGCTTTAATTCTTCTGCTTTATCATAATGTAAATCATTAGAAGATAATACATTGACTCAAAACAAACTCATTCCTGGACGAAATGCATTGAAAAAATTATCTTCCATTTTGAAAGTTCCAGCAGAAGCTGCTAAGTGACGATATTGAGGATTAAAATCATATGATAAAATAATTTCATATAAATATTTATATTCTTCTACTTGTTTATCATAAATTACATGATCAGCTTCATCTGCACTTGCAAAATGAGAGCAAACTCATTCAACTATCATTTTTGATTTTTGTAATTTTCACAATGCTTTTCTTAAATCTGATTCTTGAAATCCTTCCCTATTCATTCATGTATTTACAAATAAATGAATAGTTATTTTTTTATTTAATTTTATTAAATATTTAAGAGTTTCTAAGTTATAAATACAAAATGTAGTCTGTTTAAAACCATAAAATTTATAATTTTCATTTCTTGTTTCTCAAAGCACTAATACTTTTTTTCATGAATATTTTTTTACTATTTGGTATTCTGGAAAACTATCAACACATATATATTTTCCTTTTGTACCTTTTAATATTTCTGAAACCTCTTTTAATCAATGTCCGTACGCATTTGATTTCAATACAGGAAATAATTCTGATTGTGTTTGATGAGACTGTAGAACTCAAAAATTATGCAATATATTCTCTCTCGAAATATTCGCATAATTCAATGGTTTTATGTCCGGCTTATATAATGATTTTAAAAAATCTATCATAAGAAAAAAGATTAGTTTTTAGTTATAAATATAATATGAATTTTTAGATGAAAGCAAAGAAAATAGTTCAGCAAAGTAAGTTTAAATTGACTTTATCTATATTTTTTTCATAATATTATTACTTAGTCATAAAATAATAAGGTATCCATATGGAACTTAGCACTGAACAAATATTTGGAATTATAATTTCTATATTAGTTATAGTTTTATTTATGTACTGGTTAATTTCAAAAATCAAAACAAAACCAATTACTTTTTCTTTCATTGAAAGAGATAAGAAAAAAGCAAGTGAGTTTACACAAGGAGTTATAGATGATGTTGATAAAGTATTATCTGAATTGAGTATTTCTGCAAGAAAAAATAAATCTATCCAATTCCATATACAGGAAGGACAAAGTATTCATTATGCAGATATTAATCTTGTGATTAATAGTGATAACTGGTTTAATGCTGTCTTGAAATGCCAAGGTAAAGAACTAATTATAGGTTCTAAGGAAACAGATATACAAGAGAAAATAAAAAACTTCTTTGTTTCTACTATTAATCAAGAAGTTAAGATTAATAAAGTAGCATAAAAAATTAAATACAAATACACAAACATAAGGAAATATAATGAGAATTATACTATCTCTTTTAAAATTAATAAAGCTAGAAATGTATTGTTATTTTGTAGATAAACGTCCGCAAAATTTTCAATATCACGGAAACAAAGTTACATGGGAAAAAAGAAGTTTATTTATGGGAAAAGGTTCAAAAATTATTTGTGGAGGTATTAGTTTACAATTATATTTAGTTTCTACTAAAGATCTCATTTGGTCAGACTCTAAATATAATGGACTCACTCCTGATGAAGCATTAGAACTATACCCTCTGAATTTAGAACATAAATTTTCAATAGAGAAAGTATGCCTAAATTTGATATAAAAATTCTGCTATAAAAAGCACTCGCAATTGTGAGTGCTTTTCTATTTCTTATAAAATTCTATATTTCCTATTATTCTTAATTTTTGTGATTCATCTTCTGAAAAATCTACAAATAATCTGCAGTTTCAAACTGAAACTATCACTGATAATTGATTATTTTCTGATATTTTCTTGTCTTGAAATTATTTCTTGAGCAAATATCTTTGCATTTTGTTTAATTGTTTTATTTGAAATTTTTTTATGCTTCTTCTTCCTCAACTAATTCAATTGAAAGTTCTTCTAATTGTTCTTGGTCAATAAAAGCTGGAGCGTTCATCATGAGATCTTGAGCTTTCCCAGATTTTGGGAATGCGTATACTTCTCTGATGCTTTCTTCATCTTTAAGAATCATCATAATTCTATCCATACCGATTGCAAATCAACCATGTGGAGGTACTCCGTATTGGAATGCTTCGTACATTGCACCAAATTTATCTTTTACTTCTTGCTCAGTTCTTCCTACTAATTCAAACGCTTTCACAAGAGCTGCAACGTCATGGTTACGAATAGAACCTGATAGTACTTCAAAACCGTTACAAGCAAGGTCATATTGAACTGATTCTACTTCTAATAAGTTCTCTTTATCAAAAGCTGATAGTCCACCTTTTGGCATTGAGAATGGATTATGACCAAAATCAATTTTACCAGTGATTTCATTTTCTTCAAAGAATGGGAAATCATTTACCCAACAAAATGCTAGGATATCTTTGTTGATATATTCTCCATTAGAATGAGCATCTAATAATCCAGCTAAGTGGATTCTAAATTTACCCATATATCCTTGGACAACTTCTTTTTCACCAGCTCCAAAGAATACAGCATCCCCAACTTCTAGTTCAGTCGTTTTTACTATATTAGCTAAATCTTCTTCTGAGAAAAATTTATTTAATGGTCCTTTTAGTCCATCTTCTTGCATTTGGAAATATCCAAGTCCGTGTGCCCCAAATTGTTTTACATATTTTTCGAAATTTTTCATTTGAGATTTAGAGAAAATTTCATCTCCTTTAGGAACTCTTAATGCTTTGATTCTGTTATTTTTAGTATCTGAAGCAATACTTGAGAATATTTCATTTGTTGAGTTAGCAAAGATATCCATTACATCAACCAATGGCATTCCATATCTAAGATCTGGTTTATCCGTACCATATTTTTCCATAGACTCTTCATACGTCATTTGGTAGAATTTTTTATCCATGATAGTTTTATCAGAGATAGCAGGAACCATATCAAAGAAATAATCTTCTACTACTTTGAAAATATCATCTTGTTCAACAAAAGACATTTCACAATCGATTTGATAAAATTCACATGCATGTCTATCTGCTCTAGGATCTTCATCTCTAAAACATGGTGCAATTTGAAAATATTTATCAATCCCTCCAACCATTAATAATTGTTTATATTGTTGTGGTGCTTGTGGAAGAGCATAAAATTTACCTGGGTGTAATCTCGAAGGAATTACGAAATCTCTTGCTCCTTCTGGAGAAGATACTGAGAATAGAGGAGTTTGAACATCTAAGAAATCTCTCTCAGTAAACCAATTTCTAGTATGATTTAAAAATTTTGATCTAAATTTAACATTATCTAATGCTTTTTGTCTTCTGAGATCAATATATCTATGTTTATATCTTATTTCTTCATTTGCTAATTCTCCATGTGCATCTATATCAAATGGAGGAGTTTTAGATTTAGAAAGTAATTCAACTTTTGTAGTGATAATTTCAATTTCTCCAGTTACCATATTAGGGTTCGCTTGACCTTCTGGTCTAGTTCTAACAGTTCCTGTAATTTGAATAACATATTCACTTCTGAAAGTATTTGCTAATTCATGAGCCTCTTTGTTATCTTCTGGATCAAAAACTACTTGAGTTAATCCATATCTATCACGCATATCAATAAATATAATACCTCCATGATCTCTTCTGTTTGAAACCCAAGCTGAAAGAGTCACCTCTTCTCCAATGTTAGCACTTGATAGTTCATTACATGTATGTGTTCTTAACATAACAATATATTTTAAATAATAATAATTAAAAAAGCACAAAAATATGTCTTATATAATAAGAGTATTCTTGTACTTTCGGTTCAAAATTTATTTTGAAAGGTGCCACCTAAAGTGCGGAACGAAAATATTCATTCCCTACGTAATTTTATTTGTTATCGAAGTATTTCATCTTCGCGAGGTTCTAATAAGATTGAATCCGTTCTTCCCCGAAGCTCACAGTTGTTTGCTGTTCAATTGCTTTGAATGAATTATAACTGTATTTTTAAAAATGCAATATTTTCTTATGAAGAAAAATTCATGATTTTAATCTTTCATACAACGTACACTTCCAATTACTCCATGATCTGAACCGTTTTTCGATACGGAAGAATTTACTGATCTAATACCTCTAGGACTTCAATTATCTTCTGAATGTAATAATGCCCAGTAACCTCTTCACGAAAACACTATTGGTGTTCCTGGTATCATTAACATTTCCCCACTTCATGCAAGTGGAATTTGTAGAGCTTCTACTATATTATTTGTACTATTTTTAGAATTTAGTGTTCTATCTGCCCATCATAAATTTTCACATCTTGTCTCACTAGATACTACATTAATACATCATAGTTCTACTTCAAGAATTTCCCACTCTGCAGTGGTAGGTATATGATATCATCAAGAACATGCAGTATTTTTAGTTCAACCAGTATATATTTTTCACCATATATTATTTACTCAAATGTCAGGAGGAGTATTATCATTTGCCCCATAAGCATTATAATAATCTAATTCTGTATCATTACTATCTCAATAACCTCATTCTGAACATGATCATCAAACTCAGATATTGATTGTTTTATAATCATAACAAGAATTACTATTGCTATATTCGAGTCCAGTTCATAATGTTGAGTTACATCAAGCCCACGTTTGTGAACCTATATCAATGTCAGGAATATTACAATTAGGATCTAATGCTCTCCAATCTGTTGGTGTTGATATTAGGTTTACTCATGCAACAATTTCTATTTCTGTCTTCAAACTATTATTCAAAGCAGTAGCTACATAGTCACTTGCTGCACTTGATGAACTTGAATCAACAGCAAGTAATTCAGCTATATCTGATTCACTTTCTATTACTGATCCTGAGTAAGATGTTTGTAATTTCTCTAAAAAATCTACTCTTTTAGTTGAATCTATTTCTAAGTCATTTGTATCTCACATAAATAATACGAGATCATTTGCTACATATGATCAAGTTCAGAATGCAAAACCATCAATTGGATTGGTATTATAAACTGATCATGAATAACTTGCTGGAAGGTTTTTGTAACCTTTGTAAACGAGTCTTTCGTTAGTAAGTATTGTTTCTAATTCTGCACTGGTAATATCTGAAGCAAGAATACTTGGCACTCAGAGTAAGTATGTAGATGTATTTTTTCTAACCTTTAAAAATTTACCATTATAATTTCATTTTACATGTACTTGGGCTTCTTGTGTTCAAGCAAATGTAGGTGTGGTAAGATTTGAAGAAACAGGATTTTCTAATACTGCTGCAAGTTGATATTCTTGTCTTGATGATGTCACTGAATATGCATACTCTAATCCTGTAACTGGATCAACAGGTACGTTACTCATACTTGAACCGTCTGAATAAGATGAAATACCAAATACTCATTGTGTCCAGGCTGTAGATCATGAATACGTTATATTTGTATTAGCATCTGGATTTGGATATTTTCAGTTTTTTACATTATACAGTTCTAATACTTTGGTAATACTATTAAAATCTGCTAACCTTGTAGAATCTCTTGCACTTAGAGCGTATCATTGAAATGATATAAATGCTACCGTTGCAAGGACTGCTAGAATCGTAATAACTACAATGAGTTCTACGAGTGTAAAGGCTTTTTTATTCATGATTTTTATATAAGAAATATAATACTTATTATAATATATTTTTTAGAAGACATAGCAAATAAAAAACTATTTTACATTTTTTTTAAATAGTTTTTTATATAATATTATATCTAAAAAAAATTATATGAACAATACAGAAACTTTTATTGATCTTTTTTTTGACTCGTGGAAAAAAATAGAGTATCGTATAAATGTATCACAAAAAAGAACTCCAAAACAGAGTTGAAAACAAAAACAAAATTATTTTATAAGAAAGAGAAAAAATGCCTGCAATCTTTTACGAAATATTCAATAAACAAATCATCCTAAATGCTAAAACTATTCTTGAATTAGAAAAAGCATTACATAAATTATTTGAACAACTTACAAATGATCAAGATGATGATAATCTGAAAGTTTTAAGAAACAGACTAGAAAGTCTACTAGAGGATAAATCTAGACATGCGAATAAAAAAGCTAGAAAGCATTTAAAACCTCTTTATGCTATTTTAGAAGAAATCGAAGATTACTTAGAACACTCTGATGAAAAAAGAAGAGAAAAACAAGTATTAGTTGATGTTGTGAAAAAAGTAGAAGATAGATATCAAGCTTGTAAAAATATTACAAGTGAAAAAAGAGATAAATATACAGAAGCTTGTATTAAAAAATCAACTATTGAATATGAAAAAGAACTTATCAAACTTCAAGTTGAATTATTAAAACTTCAAAAACATATCAAAGAAAATAATGAAAAAGTACTTATTATATTTGAAGGAAGAGATGCTGCTGGGAAAGGTGGTACTATTAAAAGATTTAAAGAATATTTAAATCCTAGAGGATCAAGAATCGTTGCACTAGAAAAACCAAATGATGTTGAAAAAACACAATGGTATTTTCAAAGATAT
>Ga0233426_10004107_pt1 | contig 11065 bp, 9 predicted proteins | sample SI_118_April2016_6_FD_179875 | JGI IMG/M metagenome (GOLD analysis project Ga0233426, IMG submission 179875) | Seawater microbial communities from Saanich Inlet, British Columbia, Canada - SI_118_April2016_10_MG | ecosystem: Environmental > Aquatic > Marine > Inlet | place: Canada: British... | reverse complement strand
GATTTAACTAATAACTACGATTTAATTCGTGATAAGATTGAAGCTACAATTCCTGGTTTTAAAAACTTTAATAAACGCGTAAGAATTAAAGGTGGATTCTATTTACCAAACAATGCAAGAGATAATAACTTTAAAACAACAACTACAGGAAAAGCAAACTTTAGCATTAATAAACCTTCTGAAATCAAATTAGAAAACAATCAATTTATGATGATGACAATACGAACTCATGATCAATACAATACCACAATTTATGGATTAAATGACAGATACAGAGGTGTTTTAAATGAAAGAAGAGTTGTTTTTATGAATGTTGATGATATGAAAATTTTGGGTTTACAAAAACTAGATTTGGTTGATTTAACTAGTCATTTTAACAATGAAGTAAGAGAAGCAAAAGGTTTTCTGGCAATTCCATATAGTATACCAAAACACTGTACAGCAACCTATTTTCCTGAGGCAAATGTGTTAGTTCCTTTAAAAAGTAAAGCAGATATTAGTAATACTCCTGCTTCAAAAACAGTAATCATTACTATCAAAAAAAGATAATTTTAAACTATGAAAAAGATTTTATTTGTATTTGCACTTGTGTTATCTGGTCAATTACTTGATGCACAAAATGAAATAGTGCCTAAAAAAAAGAGTCAAAAAGCATTTGCAAAACTAGATTTTCTCTCTCTTGATTTGCCTAAAGATGACCCAAATATGGGTTTTACAGGAATTCATTACAATCTAATGTTAAATGATTGGTCTTACGCAGGCTTAGGTATTTACGGAGCCGTTTCTGGTAACAAAGGAGGCTTTTTTACGTTGGGTGTTAATGCCGGAATTAAAAAATATGTATCAGATGTTTTTTATGTGGACGCAGGATTTCATTTTGGTGGTGGAGGTGGCGCTGGCGCCCCTGATGGTGGAGGAGCATTTATACTACCTCACTTTAATTTAGGGTACAATTTCAAGCATTTTTCTATCAATTCTGGGTGGAGTTATGTTGACTTTTTTGATGGTGGAAATATAAAAGGACATCAATTAAATGTAGGACTTGAAATTCCTCTAGGATATTCATTTTCTAATTATGAGGCTTCAGAAAATGAATTCAATTTTGAAATGTTAGAACAATCTAGTTGGAACGTACATTCAAAAAAAACTTCTTTAATGCTTCATTTAAATAATTTAAAAATTGAGGGTGATGATACAAATATTAATGTTCAAAAATTTAATAGAGCAACCATTCGACTTGCTGGTTTTGAATTGGCTACATACTTTTCTAAAAACTGGTTTAGTTTCTTAAAAGTGGATGGTGCCTTTGATGGAATAAAAGCAGGCTATATGGACGTATTTTTAGGTGGTGGATATCACTTTTCATTTAATAAAAACCGAACAAATATACTAGCAAAATTCGGCGTAGGTGCCGGCGGGGGCGGCGGTGTAGATACGAAAGGTGGTTTTTTAATGTATCCTGACATTTCTTTAGAACAAAAACTTTTCAAGAATACTTTTCTATCTATAAATAAAGGTTTCGTAATGTCTCCAGATTCACATTTTTACACGTCATCTTTTGGAGTTGGGTTAAAATATTATATTGATAGAAATGGAATTATATCTGAAGAAAAATCTTTCTCTAAAGGAAAATTTAAAGGTATAGAAGTGATTACCAAACAAGACCTTTATTTTAATGCGAAAAGAGATGGGAACCCAACAGAAAACTTACACCAAATTTCTTTACAAATAAATTTAAACTTGAATAAGAACATCTATGTTACGGGTCAAACTTCTTTTGCAAACTTTGGAAATGCAGGAGCTTATGCAGAAGGAATTGTTGGTTTAGGCACTAGAACAAATCCTCTATTAAAAGATAAAGTTATATTTTTTGGGCAAATTTTAGGCGGAGCAGCCGGAGGCGGAGACATTAGTACTGGTGAAGGTTTCATTGTAAAACCAAGTGCTGGTCTCAGCTACAAACTTAATAATACACTCAGTTTTAGAACTGCTGCAGGTTTTGTAAAAGCAAAAGGCGGAAATTTAAGCAACCCCTTTGTCAATTTTGGGATAAAATATCATTTATCATTTTTAAAAATGAATTGATAAAAAACCCCTATTTTTAAAAAATAAAATTTTGATAAACATGAAAGGTAAAATTCTCTTTACATTTATTTCTTTTCTTTTTATTCATATTTTGACGACAAATTCGCAAGACATCAATATTATTCCGAAACCTCAAGAGTTTTCTTTTGGCAAAAATACTTTTGTTATTGATGAAAACACACTCATTATCAGCCTAAAAGAAAGTGAAAAATCAGCAAAAATATTACAAAAATACTTTAAAGAAAATTTTAATTTACAACTAAAAGCTGCTGAATTTCACAGTTTTAAAAAAAAATCGATTTATTTTAAAACGGATAATAACTTAGCCGATGAAGCTTATGAATTGTCGGTTTCTGAAGATGGAATTACGATTTGTGCTTTAGATGATAGAGGTTGGTTTTATGCGGTTCAAAGTTTAATGCAATATTGTTCTTCCAGTTCTTATTTTTCTAAATATGAAAAATTAATAAATCTAAAAGAAGTTACAATTAAAGATGCCCCGAGATTTAAATGGAGAGCTTTTATGTTGGATGAAGCACGGTATTTTAAAGGAATGCAACAAGTAAAAATACTGCTAGATGAAATGGCTTTTTTAAAGATGAATGTTTTTCATTGGCATTTAGTCGATGATCAAGGTTGGAGAATAGAAATAAAAAAATATCCAAAACTTACTGAAGTTGGTTCTAAAAGAAAAAGTACACAGGTTGGCGCTTTAATGTGGGAAAGTCCCATACAATCGGCAGAACCACATAAAGGTTTTTATACCCAAGAACAGATTAAAGAACTCATACAATATGCAAAAGAAAGACATATTACGATAGTTCCAGAAATAGAAATGCCAGGCCATTCCTCAGCTGCAATTGCTTCTTATTCTTGGTTAGGAACTTCCCAGAAAGAGATAGAAGTTCCTATTAAATTTGGAGTGGGTAAAGATGTGTATGATGTAACAAATCCAAGAGTATCAAAATTTTTAACGGATGTTTTAGATGAAGTGATGGGTCTTTTTCCATCCAAAGTGATTCATATAGGCGGAGATGAAGTAAAATACAATCATTGGAAATCTTCACTTTCTGTAAGAAAATACATGAAAGAAAAAGAATTGAAAACGCCTGCTGATTTGCAAGTTTATTTTACGAATAACATTTCTAAATACTTACAAAAGAAAGGTCGAAGGATGATGGGATGGAATGAAATTATGGGACACAATCTGCATTATTACCAAAATAAAGAAGATACCAAAACGACTCAAACGTTAGCAAAAGAGAGTATTGTTCATTTTTGGAAAGGCGATATTGATCTAATTACAACTGCTGCAAGTAATGGATATGAAATTGTAAACTCGCTCCACTCCTACACCTACTTAGATTATAAATATATAGACTTACCGCTGTCTAAAGCCTACTCTTTTAATCCGATTCCCAAAAAACTAGACACAAAATACCATGACAAAATTATTGGTTTAGGTGCCCAAATGTGGGGAGAATGGATTCCGACAAATGGTGAGATGCATTTTAGAGTTTTTCCAAGAATAGCTGCATATGCAGAAATTGGCTGGACAAAAAACGAAAATAAAAATTTTAAAACTTTTAAAACAGCTCTAAAGAATCTTCAAAACAGATGGGAGAAAAAAGGAATTTATTTTGCTGATGATAAATTTGTAGAAAAAAACAAATAACTTTTGAGAGAAATTATATCTATAGCACCAGGAAGAACTTGTTTGTTTGGAGACCATCAAGACTATTTAGGTTTACCAATTATTGCTTGTGCAATTAATAGACATATTACGTTAAAAGCTCGAGAAAACAATTCAAATAATTTCATTATTAATTTGCCCGATATCAACCAAACAAGAATCATTCCTATAAGTGAGAAGGCACTAAATTTAGAGAAAGAAGACTTTTTTATGTCGGCCCTTAAAGTTCTCCAGCGCTATCATTGCATTCCTAATACTGGTTATGAAATTGAGATTACAAGCAGTATTCCGATCAATGCAGGTGTTTCTAGTTCTTCTGCTCTAGTAGTTACTTGGGTTCAATTTTTACTAAAAGCCTTCGGCCCCAATGAATTATTGACTCCAGAATCGGTAGGCCAATTAACTTTTGAATCAGAAGTTTTAGAATTTCATAATCCTGGAGGAAAAATGGATCAATTTAGTATTGGCATTGGAAATATCATTTATTTAGAAACTGGCAATGATTTTTCTTATGAAGTTTTACAAGCTCCTTTATCAGGATTAATTTTGGCAGAATCTGGCGTTCCAAAGGAAACTATAGGGTTGCTAAAAAGAGTGAAAGAAAACGCTTGGAAAGCGATCACTGAGGTACAAAAAAGGATTCCAGAATTTAAAATTGAAGAATCCAAAGTTGAAGATTTAGAAATGTATCTTTCATTTTTAACAGATGATTTAAAACCTTATTTAGAGGCTGCTATTGGTAATTTTAACATTACAAAAAAAGCACTTTTAGAGTTCAAAAAAGAAGTTTTAGACCTGCACGAAATTGGTGATTTAATGAATCAACATCATCATTATTTAAAAAATCTTTTAAAAATTACAGTTCCTAAAATTGATACGATGATTGATGCTGCTTTAAATGCAGGTGCCTTAGGAGCTAAAATTGTAGGCTCTGGAGGTGGAGGTAGTATTGCAGTGATATCTCCCAAAAATAAAGAAGCACAAATTATAAAAGCAATTTTAAATGCCGGCGCTAAAGATGCCTATTGCGTTGCGGTTGCTAAAGGTGCTAATGTCTCAGAAATAAATTTATTGAAATAAAATATGCATGATAACTTAATTATTCTGGCTGGCGGAATGTCTTCTAGAATGAAAAAACCTGCAACTTCAGACAAAGTGAGTAAAGAAGAGGAAGAGGAAGCAAATATTAAAAGTAAAAGTTTAATTCGTGTCGGTCATGAAGGCAGGCCTTTAATGGATTACCTTTTATACAATGCAAAAAAAGCAGGTTATAAAAACATCTACCTTGTTATCAATGAAAAAAATAGTTTATTCAAAGAATTTTATGGAGTACGTAGTACCCAAAATAATTTTAAGAATTTAACCATTTCTTATGCCATACAATACATTCCAGAAAACAGGACGAAACCTTTGGGTACTGCAGACGCTGTTTTTCAGGCAGTTGAACAGTTTCCTGAATTACAAACTCAACAATTTACAGTGTGTAATAGTGATAATTTATATTCAGAAAAAGCATTCAAAAAGTTAAGTGAAACGAGCAATTTAAATGCATTTATAAGCTACGACAGAGATGCATTAGAATTCTCATTAGAAAAAATTTTAAGTTTTGCCATTGTTAATCTGGATACTGAAAATTATCTTAAAAATATTATTGAAAAACCATCCGTAGAAACTGCCAATACGAGCAAAGATGACTTTGGTAAAATAAGAGTGAGTATGAATATTTTTAAATTGGATGGAAACATGATTTATCCTTATTTAAAGAACTGCCCAACGCACTCAACAAGAAAAGAAAAAGAATTACCAACAGCTATTTTAAATATGGCAAAAGAAAATGCTAAAGCGGTGCAAGGGATTCCTATTTCTGAACATGTGCCAGATTTAACTTCAAAAGAGGATATTGTCATTTTAAAAGAATATCTAAAAAAGCATTTTCCAAATAAGTTAAACTGGTAAATTTTAAATATATATATTGCAATACTACTAAACAAGAACGAAATAGCTTTTCATGATAACATTAAGTACTTTAGATTATGTGTTAATTTTTACTTTTTTTGCAATTACATTATCAATAGGAGTCTATGTATCCAAAAAATCAGGAAAAAACTCAACTGAGTTTTTCCTTTCAGGAAGAACTATGCCTTGGTGGTTGTTAGGTATTTCTATGGTTGCCACAACTTTCTCCACAGACACGCCAAATTTTGTAACAGATATTGTAAGAAAAGATGGTGTTTCTGCAAACTGGATGTGGTGGGCTTTTTTAATTACAGGTTTACTAACTGTTTTTGTCTATGCAAAATTATGGAGAAAATCAAATGTGAATACAGATATTGAATTTTATGAATTGCGTTATGGCGGAAAACCAGCAAAATTTTTAAGAGTCTTTAGAGCCCTATACTTGGGCTTATTATTCAATGTTTTTGCCATGGCGGGTGTTACGTTAGCAGCTATAAAAATCGGTAGTATCATGCTAGGTTTACAACCTTGGGAAACCATTTTATACGCAGGTTCTGTTACTGTTATTTTTAGCGCTTTAGGTGGTTTTAAAGGTGTTATTTATACAGATTTTATATTATTTTTTGTTGCGATGGCAGGTGCTATTGGTGCTGCGATTTACTTAGTAAACCTACCAGAAATTGGAGGAATACAAGCTTTAATTACGCATGAAAATGTTGTGAACAAATTATCAATTTTACCAGATTTTAATAATACTGAAGCCATTATTACCCTTTTGATTATTCCTTTAGCGGTGCAATGGTGGAGCTCTTGGTATCCAGGTGCAGAGCCTGGTGGCGGAGGATATATCGCCCAAAGAATGTTAGCGGCAAAGGATGAAAACCATGCAATTGGGGCTACTTTTTTCTTCAATATTATGCATTATGCTTTGCGTCCTTGGCCATGGATTTTAGTGGCTTTGGCTTCCTTAATTATTTTTCCGGATGTAGCCAGCATCCAAGAAGCTTTCCCGAATATCCCTCAAGATAAATTAGGTCATGATTTAGCGTACTCTGCAATGTTAACAAAGTTACCTAGTGGCCTTTTAGGATTGGTATTAGCCTCCTTAATTGCAGCATATATGTCTACAATTTCTACACATTTAAACTGGGGTTCATCCTATATGGTAAATGATTTTTATAAGCAACAAATTAAAAAAAATGCTTCAGAAAAAGAATTGGTTTTAGTGGGTAGAATTTCAACCATAGCATTAATGATTTTTAGCGCACTATTTGCTTTGTATCTTCAAAATGCAAAACAACTTTTTGACATCATTATCATGTTCGGTGCAGGAACAGGACTTATCTTTATTTTAAGATGGTTTTGGTGGCGTATTAATGCTTGGAGTGAAATTTCTGCAATGATTGTTTCTGGAATTGTTTCATTATTATTTTCTTCAGAAGCCATTAGTACTGCTCTTTTTGGCAATGAAGGTATGATGCCAAATTGGGCAAAATTTCCAATGGTTGTATTCATAACAACCGTAGTTTGGCTGCTTGTTACTTTTATAACGAAACCCGAAAAAGCAAAAGTTTTACAATCTTTTTATGAGAAAACCCAACCTGGTGGACCGGGATGGTCAAAAATTATTCAGGAAGCATTAAAAGAAAATATTATACTGAAAGAAAAAGAAATTCCATGGAGTGTTCCTTCTGGCATATTAGCAATGCTTTTAGGATGTGTATTAATTTATAGTTGTCTTTTTACAACCGGATACTGGATTTACGGAGCATATAAAATTGCTATTGTCACATCTATTTTAGCTGCTGTTTCAGGTCTATTATTGGTGAAGGTTTGGAAAAAAATAAGAGTAGATATTTTATAATAACAACTGGTATTTAATTTCTACAAAATTAATAATTGAAATTACCATTAATACCACCGGCCATGCAAAAAAAATAAAAGGCTTTTCATTATTACCTCTTTCATTTATTTCATGCCCTCTAAAGGTAGGAAAATGTTTTTTAGCTTAACATAATTGTTTTTGACCTGAAATAAAGATATTTTTAAAAATAACTTGTGATATTTATAAAGAATAGTTCATTTAAGTGAATAACTATATTGAATCATTTCTTTTATGAACTTTTAAATCTTATGGTTATGTTCAAAAGCACAATACAACAAATTATTCTTTTTATTATAACCTCAATTGTAACATATCAATCGGGAAAGTACTTAATTGCAATAGATGAACTTGAATCTTTCAAAGATTTATTGATTTTAACGATTTTCTTTATTTCGATGATATTTTTCATCAATCATCTCACAAGATTAATGAGAAAACTAATAGGATTTTTTAGTCTCTAGCTGCGTGTTTATCATTTATACACCACCACAAAAAACAGCTATTTGCTCTCTGAAAAAAGGACTATGCACATATACAATTTCGGCAACAGTGTGTTCCAAAAAAAATAAAGTCTTTAAATTACTCTTCGTTTCTTTTTAGATTTATTTTTTTTTCCGGACTTCTAAAATTCTAAATCTTTTGAATTTGGCACTTATCTCAATATTGCCTTTGTTTCCCGGTGAAGTTTTAACATGGTCTTGTAAATAATTGATTGAGGATTTAAAAAAAAATATTGAGGTAAAAAGCCTAATCTTAATCCTGAATATCATCAGGAGAAAAGAACATCCAAAAAATTAATACCTTTTCTTTTTCGAAGAAAAACTGCCAGTGTTTCTTTTACTTTTTGCTGACGACTTTCTAAATGAGGCACTTTTTTTGTTGAAATCGGTTTTTGCAGGTGCTTTATTTCTTTTCGGTTTTGCTTGTTTTGGTTTCTCATTAACTAAAGATGCTTCTTCCGTTTTTGAAGAACTAGAAATCATTTTATTGATTTCTTTCATCTCCTCCTCCGTTAATTCTCGCCAATCTCCAGCTTGCAAATAGCCGAGATCAACATTCATAATTCTGGTTCGCTTTAGTTTGGTCACTTCATAGTCTAAATATTCGCACATTCTACGAATTTGACGATTTAAACCTTGTGTTAAAATAATTTTAAAGATTTTATCACTTACTTTTTCTACAAAACATTTTTTAGTAACTGTTCCTAAAATCGGAATTCCATTTCCCATGCCTACCAAAAAATCGTCTGTAATCGATTTATTTACAGTAACAAAATATTCTTTCTCATGATTGTTTCCAGCCCTCAAAATTTTGTTGACAATATCCCCGTCGTTTGTTAAAAAAATTAAACCTTCCGAAGGTTTGTCTAAACGACCAATTGGAAATAATCTTTCTGGGTAATTTACATGCTTTACAATGTTATTGGGTTCTCTTTCGTCTGTCGTGGAGACAATACCAATAGGTTTATTTAAAGCAATATATAGGGTCCTGTTTTTGGGCACTACCAATCGCCCATCTAATTTTACAACATCGTTTTTAGCAACTCTATTTCCTAATTGAGTTGGTTTTCCATTGATCGTAACCCTACCCTCATTTATAAATTTTTCAGCTTCTCTGCGAGAGCAAACACCTGAAGAACTTATATATTTATTTAGGTTTATGGATTGTTGGTTTGTGTTTTCCAATGAAAAATATTTTCGGTAAAAGTAAGTATAAGATTATAATTCTATAGTTCTAAAAGTTAAATTAATTCTGGGTGAGTTTACTTTTTTTGTTGGCGGTAATCTATGAAGCCAATTTGTTTGAGTTCCTTTTTTCATCACCAATAAACTTCCATTTTCTAAAATTACATCTATACGCTGCTTATTCGCTTTATGTTTAAAAGAAAATTTACGCTCAGCCCCCAAAGACAGAGAGGCTATTGCGCCATTTTTCTTTAACATTTTTTCTCCATCAGCATGATAGGCCATACCCTCTTCCCCAGAATGGTATAAATTTAACAAACAAGAATTATAGGTTTCGCCACTTTCTTTTTCCACTATTGCTTTCAACTCGAGCAGTTCTTTTGTAAAAATAGTAGCCGTTTTTGTCACTTTAGAATACGTATAAGAGAATTCTGATGTGCCATACCAAGCCACTTTTCGTTTGGTAATGATTTTTTTGCCAAATAGCATTGCTTCATCATTCTTAAATTGAATGGTTTTCAGTAATTGATTATAGTAAAAAGTACATTTTTCCTTATCTAAAATTATTCCATGATAATTTGTAATACCGTCGAACGGTAAAATATTTGTAATGATTTCTGAGTTAAATAAATCCATCTGTAAAAATAAAAAAACAATTTTAGTAATAACAACATCTACCTAGGTATTCTAAATTTTATCATCTTCTTAAAGAAAGACCCGTTTATTTGTTGACACATGCGTTAGGCTTGGTTGCCCAAAATTGATATTGTGAAGTTGAGGTTTATAACTAAGGAATAATAGTATTACCCAAAGTATTTTAATAAACCAAAACTTCTACAAATTTAAATGATTAAAAATTTCGAAATCGAACTGCAATAGCCAAAATTATTTTAAAATCACTAAATTCCTAAAAAATGAATAACTAAGAACGTAGAAATAAACCTGAAATCAACATAAAAAATCTTTACTTTTACTCTCTAAAAAATAGATCATGAAAAAACTACTTTTATGTTTTCTTTTATCATTTTTTTTCTTAAAAAATAGTAAGGCACAAGAATTATCTAATGGAAAAACAGTGCATTCTTTCTTTGAGTGGAATTTTGGAGTTGCCTTTATTTCTGATGTGAGTTTCCCTATGCCAGGTACCTCGGTGCTTTGGGGTAAAACATTTATAAATGAAAATAATACTATTTTTGAATATGAAGCAGGTTTTGCACTTCCAACATTAGTAACGGGTAAAATAGGAATTGGTAAAAAGTTTAATAATACGAAAGTGATTGTTGGGATAAGACCTTTCCCATTCAATCTTTACCTGCAATCGAGTTTTCCTGCCGGAAAAAAAGGATATTGGATTGCAGCACTTGAATTGAATCCACTTAAGTACGAAACCATTTTGTCATTTGAATCAAAAGGGATCTTGAGTTTTGGTTATAGATGGAATCTACCTTCTAAAAATTAGAAAGCGTTTTGGCTGCAACGTACTTAAAAAATCACTAAATTAGTTTTAAAAAAAGGTAGTCGTATTTTAATGAGTTTGTTTTTATTCGAAAATCCTTCACAAAAAAAACCATAAAGTTCCTTCAGCAAAGACTGTGTGTAACAGATTAAAAACTAAAATAGTATTCCTATGGAGAAAGCACTCAAAACAATGATTGAAAATATGCCCGAAAAAACGGGAAAATTATTAGAGGAATGGAAAATAATCTTAAAAGAAAAAGCTTTTAAAAAACATTCAGAAGGCGTCAATTACTTAAAAACAAC
>Ga0233426_10004103_pt1 | contig 11068 bp, 7 predicted proteins | sample SI_118_April2016_6_FD_179875 | JGI IMG/M metagenome (GOLD analysis project Ga0233426, IMG submission 179875) | Seawater microbial communities from Saanich Inlet, British Columbia, Canada - SI_118_April2016_10_MG | ecosystem: Environmental > Aquatic > Marine > Inlet | place: Canada: British... | reverse complement strand
TCTTTGATGCGGCGAACAAAGACCTGGAATCATTAAAGACGAGTTTAGAGACGCTTGAATTTCGCCGCATGTTTTCTGGCGAGATGGATGAGGCTAGCGCCTATCTCGATATCCAGGCAGGTTCTGGTGGCACAGAGGCTCAGGATTGGGCGGAGATGCTGCTGCGAATGTATCTGCGCTGGGGCGAGAGCAAGGGCTTTAAGGCTGAACTTGTGGAGGTGTCCGGTGGTGATGTTGCTGGCATTAAGAGTGCGACGATTCTGATCAGCGGCGACTATGCCTTCGGTTGGCTGCGCACCGAAACGGGCGTGCACCGACTAGTTCGTAAATCACCATTCGACTCAGGTAGTAGGCGCCATACTTCATTTGCCTCGGTGTTTGTATCGCCAGAGATAAACGATGATATCGAAGTAAATCTCGATATGTCGCAGGTGCGAATTGATACCTACAGAGCAAGTGGTGCAGGCGGTCAGCACGTCAATAAAACCGACTCCGCTATTCGCCTGACGCATGAGCCTAGCGGCATAGTGGTCCAGTGCCAGAGTCAGCGATCGCAGCACAAGAACAAAGATGCGGCGATAAAGCAGCTGAAGGCAAAGTTGTATGAGTTGGAAGAACTGAAGCGCAAAGAAGAGATGCAAAGTGTTGAAGAATCCAAGGCGGATATCGGCTGGGGCAGTCAAATCCGCTCCTATGTTTTAGATCAGTCGCGCATCAAGGATTTACGTACGAATGTTGAGGCGACCAATACCGGCGCCGTACTCGACGGTGATTTAGATAAATTTATCGAGGCGAGTTTAAAGATGGGGCTGTAACTGAGCCTTGGAAAGAGAAAATCGAAAATCGAACGCATAGAATTGATAGCAGGGTTACAGGAACCATAAGCAAATGATTGAAGAAAATCAGGACGAAAACAAGCTAATCGCTCAGCGCAGAGAAAAACTAACAGCCATCCGTGCGAAGCGAGTGGCGTTCCCTAATGGCTTTATCAAAGAAGACACATCGACTGACTTGATCGAAAAATACGAGACTAAGACAAAGGAAGAGTTAGAAGGCCTGGCCGTTACTGCCGCTATAGCAGGAAGAATAATTCGCATGCGCGGCCCATTCGTCGTACTACAAGACGGAAGCGGTCAAATGCAGATCTATCTTAATAACAAGTCATACTCTGATGAGCAGGCGGAGGAGATCAAGGCATTCGATCTGGGCGATATAATCGGTGTTCATGGTGAGATATTTAAAACTGGGAAGGGAGAGCTGACGCTGCGCGCTGGCACGTTTGAGTTACTGACTAAGTCGCTGCGCCCGCTACCGGACAAGCACAAGGGATTGACCGACACCGAAATGCGCTATCGTCAGCGCTATGTTGATTTAATCGTTAATGAGGAGTCTCGGAAGATCTTCCAGACTCGTTCTCGCATAATGCGACTTATCCGCCAATATTTTGAGTCGCTGGATTTCATGGAGGTGGAGACACCAATGATGCAGGTGATTCCCGGCGGAGCAACAGCCAGACCTTTTATCACACATCACAATGCATTGGATCAGGAGATGTATCTGCGGGTGGCGCCGGAATTGTTTCTTAAGCGTCTGGTCGTAGGCGGTTTCGAGCGCGTCTTCGAGTTGAATCGAAATTTTAGGAATGAGGGTTTGTCTACGCGGCATAACCCCGAGTTTACGATGTTGGAGTTCTATCAGGCCTATGCGCGTTATCAAGACCTCATGGACTTAACAGAAGATCTATTTCGTAAGATAGCAATTGAAATTGGCGGTAGCAGCAAAGTTAGTTTTCAAGGCTCGGAATACGATTTCGCAGAACCTTTTGCCCGGCTTTCTGTAACTGATTCGATAAAAAAATATTGTTCAGTGGTGGATGACGCCGCCTTCGCCTCCACAGAATCTGTGGTGGCCCTTGCCAACAGTCTCGATGTTCATTTCGATGAGAACTGGTCGAAGGGGAAAGTGCTGATGGAGATATTCGACCAGAAGGTAGAGGCGCAGATAGACCAGCCAACGTTTATTACTGAATATCCTATTGAGGTTTCACCACTTGCCAGGCGCAATGAGCAGAACCCTGAGATCACAGATCGATTCGAGCTGATCATCGGTGGTAGAGAGTTAGCCAATGGCTTTTCGGAGCTCAACGATCCCGAGGATCAAGCGGAACGCTTTAAGGAACAGGTGGCACAGAAAGATTCGGGCGATAGTGAGGCGATGCATTTCGATCATGACTACGTGACGGCCTTGGAATATGGAATGCCACCGACCGCCGGTGAGGGCATAGGCATCGATCGCTTGGTTATGTTGTTTACCGATTCTGCTTCCATTAAGGATGTGCTGCTGTTTCCACACATGCGTGTACAACAAGATCCTACGTAGCAGAAATGCTGCTAGACAAAGAGTAAAGACGCGTGGGACAGACCGAGTCAGAGCTAAGCGAGATAGAACTAGAAAGCTCTTGGAGAAAGAGGTTGCAGGGTGACCTAGATTCGCAGTATATGCTTGAGCTGCGCAATTTTTTGCGTGAACAGAAGACGCTTGGTAAGACGATCTATCCTGCAACCGATAAAATTTTCGCTGCACTTAATACAACGTCATTCGATGCCGTGAAGGTGGTCATACTCGGGCAAGACCCCTATCACGGGCCAGGGCAAGCGCACGGCCTCTGCTTCTCCGTTAGGCCGGATGTGCCAGTACCTCCTTCGCTGCGAAACATCTACAAAGAGCTGGCTGCCGATGTTAAATTTCTGCCGCCCAAGCATGGCTGCCTTAATGAGTGGGCGCAGCAGGGAGTGCTGCTTCTCAACTCTGTGTTAACAGTTGAACAGAGCCTGGCTTCTTCACATAAGGGAAAAGGGTGGGAGAAGTTTACTGATAGCGTAGTGAATCAACTGAACGCTGAAACGAAGAATATCGTTTTTGTGCTGTGGGGGAACTATGCCCAGAAGAAGGGTGAATTGATCGATAGGCAGAGACATCTCGTGCTGCAGTCAGCGCATCCCTCGCCGCTATCTGCGAGCCGAGGATTTTATGGAAATCACCACTTCACTAAGATTAACGAGTATTTACGCACACATGACAAGGCGGTAATCGACTGGCAGCTATCAGGCTAGTGCTTACTGCGAATTTAACGTTGGGACAAAATTATGAGTGATAGCTGCATCATCGTCGGCGCTAGCCATGCAGGGGTTTCTCTTGCGCTACAACTTCGCAAGGAAGGGTGGACCGCTCCAATCAAATTAATCGGCGAGGAGTCTGAGTTGCCGTATCATCGGCCGCCGTTGTCTAAGGAGCATCTCGCGGGGAAAAAAGACCTGGATGTCATGCGTCTGCGTCCCGCCAAGGTATATGCAGATAACGGTATCGACCTTCTGCTGTCTACACGAGTAAGTAGCATCGATACTCAATCAAGAGAAGTTAAGTTAAGCAGTGGCGAGAGCTTAGGGTATCAAAAGCTAGCATTGTGTACCGGTGCGAGCGCCCGTGAATTCATCCCCGCCAGAGGGTTGGAGAATGTATTTTATATTCGCACTGCTGCAGATATTGCCCGGCTTGCACCGCATATCCAAAAGGGGCGCCGGGTTCTTGTAATTGGCGGTGGTTACATCGGGCTGGAGGCGGCTGCGGTATTAGCAGAGCTGGAAGTTAGTGTTTCGGTGCTTGAGATGTCCGAGCGCATCTTGCAACGAGTTACGAGCCCAAAGATGTCGAGTTATATGCAGCAGCTGCAAGAGTCGCACGGTGTAGAGGTTTATACCGGAGTCGAAGTTGAATCGATTCGAGAAGAAGGGCAGGAAAAGCTAGTTGGTTGTGCCGACGGCACCGAGTTTCGAGCAGACTTCTTACTAATCGGTATAGGGGTGGAGGCGAATGTATCCCTTGCGCTTGAGGCTGGAATTCAATGCGAGGCTGGCATACAGGTGAACGAGTATTGTCGTACCAGTGACGCACATGTTTATGCTGCCGGTGATTGCACTGTGCACCCCAGTCTAATTTACCAGCGGCAGATTAGATTGGAATCGGTTCAGAACGCCAATGATCAGGCGCGTGTCGCGGCAGCCAATATTTGCGGGAAAGAGCAGGTGTACGATGCCGTGCCCTGGTTTTGGTCGGATCAATACTCTATAAAATTGCAAATGGTAGGCCTGAATACTGATTACGACCAAGTTGTAATGAGGGGCTCGGCTGAGGGCGGGGTCGAGGCAAGTTTCGCCCTATTTTATTTAAAGGAGGGTGTGTTGATCGCAGCGGACTGTGTAGGGCGACCCAAGGAATTTATGATCAGCAAGAAATTGATAAAAGCGAGAGACAAGGTTCCTGCAGAACATTTGCAGAACGAGGCGATAGAACCGATAAGTTTTTCTACAGTCTAAATCTGTTCAGCTACCGTTGTATATACAGCCACTGGTGCAGGTTTCGCGAATTTCGATGATTGATAATTCAGCGAGCTGGGGATATAGTTTATTCCAAATCCAGCGTGCCAGCACTTCGCTGGTTGGATTCTCGAGCCCTGGGATCTCATTCAAATAGTAATGATCCAGTTGTGCCAAGATCGGGTTAAATGCATCCGCAATCTTTGAAAAATCCATGACCCAGCCGCTGTCGTTTCCAACAGGGCCTTCGACTTCTATTCTAATGAGAAAGGAGTGGCCATGAAGACGAGCACATTTGTGACCTTCTGGAACGTTGGGGAGTCTGTGAGCCGCTTCGAAGCGAAATTCTTTGAATATTTTCATAGCGTAGTGCCCGTGCGCAGCCGTAGCCCGGCCGGAAGCGGTTTAGGATTGGCGCAACATACTATCTTGTCCGTTTTATGTATAGGCCCTTTGGAATATAATCATTCCATCGAGCAGGTAACTCTATAGGATCAGGCGTTATATGAACCTCTCCATCAGGCTAAAGGCCCTACGTCGCTTCGTTACTAATGGCAAGAGACTGCCTATCTATCTGGGTATCTTTAGTACTTGCTTGATACTGCTATTACAGCTCAATCCACCCATTGTCATCGCTAGTATTCTCGAACGACTCGAATTTCTGGTCTACGATCAGCGACTCAAAATCATGCCAAAACACGTCAAGTCGCCTGACAACAAGATCGTTATCGTCGATATTGACGAGCGCTCACTGCAGGCTGAAGGACAGTATCCCTGGAATCGAATCAAAGTTGGTCAGCTAACGGAAAAGCTGCGCGAGAATGGTGTGCTTGTGGCTGGTTTCGATATTACCTTTCCAGAGCCCGACCGAGATATTCGAGATCTACTGGAGAGTGTTGATCTTTCCCAGTTTGGTCCTGGCTTTAATGAGACTTTGGCGGAGATCGAGCCACAGATTAATGCCGATCAATATTTTGCGAGAGCGATGCAGAGCGGCATTGATGTGATTTTGGCAATTAATTTTACTACACAGTCCTCTGCCACCTACAACGAACTACCGGAATCTATCGTCGATATCGGGGCTGAGTTGGCAAGGAATGTTACCGTTTCAAATATGACGGGTTACACGGGAAATATCGACGTCTTACAGGCGGCTGCCTTTGGCAGCGGCAGCATGAATCAGGTGCCCGATTCGGACGGTGTAGTCCGTCGCGTTCCTCTAATGTTCCGTTACGGTTCAAATCTCTATCCTACGCTTTCATTAGAGATGGTTCGAGTTTACAACTTTGCCGAAAGCTATGAGCTAATCACGGTAGATTATGATGGCTTAGAGGTCATGCGTGGAGTTAGCGTCGGCGTCGGTGCTGGTAGATTCGAAATTCCAACCGATGGCTTTGGCAAGGTCACCGTGCCGTATATTGGTCCCTCATCGGAATTCGATGACAGTTCATTTCCTTATATCTCGGCCACCGATGTACTGAGAGATAATCTGAGCGAAGAAGAGAAGAGTCAGCTGCAGAATAGTCTTGTACTTGTTGGCACCAGTGCTCCAGGCCTCGGTGATATTCGGGTCATGCCACTGGATCGTGTGTATCCTGGAGTAGAGGTGCACGCGAATATGCTAAATGCCCTTTTGGATTCCGTCGCTACAGTGGAAGTAGAATCTGGCGGTGTGTCGACTGAGTCGGCTTTCTCAGACTTTACTTCACCTAGTACTATTTATTTTCCTTATAGGCCAGATTGGACAAGCGGGGCGCTGTTTGTAGGTATAACAGCCTTAGGTTTGCTTATGTCGATGATTTTCCCGGTCATGGGTGCGGCGAGTATGGTGGCAACGGGAGCTGTGCTACTCGCTGCGGTCGTGTGGGGGAATTTTCAGTTGTGGGATATTTACAAATTAGATTTTCCGCTTGTCTTGCTCTTGCTCTTGCTCATTCTCGTAACAGCAATAAACTTGATCTATGGCTTTTTGAGCGAGAGTCAGACGCGCAAGACCATTAAAGGTATGTTTGATCAATATGTGCCACCGGCCCATATTGATTCGATGTTAGACGACCCGGATAATTATAGCTTCGATGGTGAAAGTAAAGACCTTACTGTCCTGTTCGCTGATATTCGAAATTTCACAACCATCTCCGAAAAATTGAGTGCGACAGAGTTGAAGAATTTGATGAATGATTTCTTCACTCCGCTTACGAAAATTATTTTCGAGAACAACGGCACGATCGATAAATATGTTGGTGACATGGTGATGGCTTTCTGGGGAGCACCTTTGGAAGACCTCAACCACCGGGAGAATTCGATCAAGGCGGCTCTGTTAATGCTAGAGAAGGTCGAGGAACTGCGTCCGATTTTTTTAAAGAGAGGCTATCCCGAAATCGCGATCGGCATTGGTGTCAACTCGGGCATGATGAATGTGGGTGACATGGGGTCGATCTATCGCCGTTCCTATACGGTGCTGGGCGATGCGGTAAATTTGAGCTCAAGGCTCGAGGCGCTCACGAAGTTCTACGGCATCAAGTTATTGGTAGGTGAGGCCGCGATAAAAGACCTTGATGGCTTCCTGTTCCGGCACATCGATAGGGTAAAGGTGAAGGGCAAGATCAAGGCCGTGGATTGCTTCGAGCCTATCTGTAGCTTAGATAAGGCTGATACTGAGCTACACCTAAGGGTGTCCGATTATCACAAGGCGCTCGATTACTACTACGCTCAAGACTGGGACCGCGCTGAAAAAATTCTCAAGGCCCTGCAGCAGAGCGAGCCAGATGCTCTTTTATATAAGTTGTATGTAGAGCGAATTGAGATTCTGAAGGAGCAAGTGCTTGCTGAGGATTGGGATGGCTCTTTCACCCATACCAGCAAGTAAACGCATAGTGCCATTTTTCGTCCTTGTTTGCCTCTAAGAGCGCCGTCGTTGTTGACATGTCGACCTAAATCGGTAAAATGCGCCTCTCTCTGTGCTATGGGTGATTAGCTCAGTTGGGAGAGCGTCGCCCTTACAAGGCGAATGTCGGGGGTTCAAATCCCTCATCACCCACCACATAGTTAGAAGATTGCTGCGGACCGGTAGTTCAGCTGGTTAGAATGCCGGCCTGTCACGCCGGAGGTCGCGAGTTCGAGTCTCGTCCGGTCCGCCATTTTTCTTGTAAGACCTCTTCGGATTTTTCCTTCGATTTCTATACTAGTTATTTCACGGCTTATGCCAGTAGATATTTCTATTAGCAAACCTTCTATCGAACCACTGCACTGTGAATTACTGCGGCGGACAGGCGTGGCAGTGAATATTCTGCGCCTGGATAAGTGCCACCCACTGCTATCAGGCAATAAATGGTACAAGCTGAAATATAACCTGCTCGAATTCCAGCAGCGTCGAGAACTTCCAATTCTTAGCTTCGGCGGGGCCTATTCTAATCACCTTCACGCGCTAGCGGCTGCTGGAATGCTATTTGGCATGCGAACTATTGGCGTCGTGCGAGGGGAAATGCCCGAACCATTGAACCCGGTACTCACGTTTGCTAAAGAGCAGGGGATGACTTTGCTGCCGGTAAGCCGTGGCGACTATCGGCGCAAGGATGAGGCAAATTTCCTAGAAGGTTTGCGTGGCAAGTTCGGAAACTTCCATCTACTGCCAGAGGGAGGCAGTAATTCCCTGGCGATCAAGGGCTGCGAAGAGATTGCACCGTTACTTAAGTGGCAGAATGCCGATTCGAAGCAGTTAGTCGCTCTATGTTGCGGTACAGGCACCACCATGGCAGGGCTGATAAGCGGGTTATCGAAAATCCACGGTGATAATGCTCCCCAGGTGCTGGGAATCAGTGTTTTGAAAGGAGATGGTTATCTGCAGTCTGAAATTTTGAGTCAATTAGCAGCATGTGGCTGCGCCGACCCCGCTGATTGGCAGGTCGATGACACGCACCACTGTGGCGGTTATGCGCGCTCCAATGCGGCCTTGCAGTCATTTCTGCGTGAATTCGCGGGATTCTCCGATGTGCCCCTCGAGCCGGTCTACACCGGCAAGCTGTTCTACGCTCTATTTGATTTGATTGAGAAAGGTATGATCTGTGAGGGGACTGAAATAGTGGCTATACATAGTGGCGGAATACACAACTAAAGCTAATAAAAACAACTAGATAATGCCGCTGTTCAATGTATAGTGAAAATATTGAGTGGCCGCTACAGCCGCGTTGCAGATAGCAATGTGCAGGACTAGTCGCTAAAATGATAGGCACTCGGGCCACTTTGTAAGGTCTCGCGCCCAATCTGACTGAGGAGAGAATTAGTTGAGAAGCACTAGCTGCTGCTAACTATTCATCGCCATGCCCCTATCACTTTTTACTAAGCAGATTTCAATGTCGAGAGGTTTAAGTCGCGCCTGCGTTATGCTTGTCCTGCTTTGGCTGGCTCCGTTGTATGGGCAGCAAGCTTTCATCTACCCCATACAGCAGCTCGATAGTCAACAGGAGCCGCCAACCTATGCTGAAATCTCGCAGGCGATAGCGCTGGATAGCGCTCAATTGAACAACCTCTACTTGGGTGCTTACCTGAGCTTGCAAATTTCTGATAGCAGGCAGATACAGTTGCAGGTTGTGACGTTGGACCGCTATGTGAATGGTGACCGGGTAATCGGGGCAGAAGGACGCGACGACGATAGATTCTTCTCGCTCACTATCACCCAAGGGCAGCGGAGCCTGTTCGGACACCTGAGCAGCGACGACGAGACCTTTCAGCTATACGCGATCGCGAACGCAGATAATGCGCACTATCAGGGTTGGATCTATAAGCCCGGCAGTCTGCTCGGCTTCGAGCAGGATTTTCAGAAAGATTACATCATTATTGATAAAGCCAGTAGTGATGCGCTATTAAAGCCGCAACCAGAAATACTCTCTATTCTCCCGATGCAGGCCAGTAACGCGAATTCGCCATCATTGACTGCAGACGCAGGGGCCGATTCGGCAGCGGTGAGCACGCCTGAAATTGACCGCAATAACTTTCGCATCACTCAACGCTTTGCAAGCGATAGCGTATTGGTTGGTAACACGATAGATGTCAGTCTCGAGTTTGAAAACATCAGTGATCAATCACATAACGATTTATATGTGGAGTTTTTTTTCGTTCTCGAGAACAGCGAATTGCTTACAGCTCCAAATGAGTGTCGAGAGCAACTGAGCCTTTCTCTGCAGAAAACCCTCTATTGCGAGCTTGGAAATTTTCTGCCTGGAGAGAAAAAGTTTTTCAGCTATAGTGTCGCAACGAATGATCAGTCAAAACCCCGTGTGATCAGTTCGGTGATCATGGGTAATTTGCGAGTCGATGGCATTGTAAATGTAGTTGAAGATATTCGAGTAGATAGCGATGGCGATGGCATTAGTGACTTCAATGAGATGTTGCTGTCTACCGATGCCACAAACCCTAGCTCGGTGGACCACAGTAACACTGTCATCGATGTGCTAACTCTCTATACGCCAAGTGCTGCAGCCATCTATCCCCATGGTGTTCAGACTCGTATCAATCAATTGATTAGCGTAGCCAATCAGATCTATGCCGATAGCGGTGTCAAGATCACGCTGCGCCCGGTCTATTACGGTCTGGTTAACTATAACGACAGCGATGACATGGATGCGGCTCTGAATCATCTCATCGAGAAAACTGATAGTGCATTTAGCAGCGTCGATAGTCTGCGAGAAACTTATGGGGCTGACCTGGTTGTGCTGTTTCGGCCAACGCAAGCCGGCGAAGGGCGTTGTGGCTTGGCAGCAGTAGGTGGGTTTAGTACCAATGGCGACTTTAGTCGTGTAGCTGAGCGAAACACTGCCTATTCGCAGATCGCGGTGGATTGTCCTGTCGATCTGGTTGTCGCTCATGAGCTAGGGCACAACATGGGGCTAAGCCATTCGCATTTAGAAGACGGCAGTGGTGGCACCTTTAATTTTTCAACTGGCTACGGAGTCGAAGGCCAGTTCGTAACAGTGATGGCCTATCCCGGGGCATTCAATTCCGAGGCGCGGGTATCACTCTTCTCCAATCCGCTCCTTGACTGTCTAGGGTTTGCTTGTGGTGTCGATGCCGAGCATGAGTTTGGCGCGGACGCCGTACAGTCTCTAAATCTTGTTCGGCACCAGATTGCGAATTATTTTCCCACGCAGGTGCCCGATTTACCCAGTGCTGCTATCTCCACGCTTTCTGGAGATGGAAGTGAAGCTAATATATCTATCGCAGCGAGTCGTGATGGTGGCTTATCCTTCACGAAGAAGGTCAATACAACTGATTCGGTGAACATACAGGCGAATATATTAATAGACGAGCGGCACATTGGTTTACACGGCGGTATCTTTGTGCTTTTCGGGCTCGAGGGCCAGAGTCTTTATCAGTTGAACGAATTGGGAGAGCTGGAAAAGTGGGATAAAACCTTAGCAGGGTTGATCGCTTTCAGCGGCAAGCGTGCGCTGCGCAAGCTTGAACATATTACGCTAGTAAATGGTTTTCGATTCGATCAGATATTCTCGAATCAGAAGCTGCTGGTGTACGTCGCCTATTGGGTTGAGAGTAGTGGCGAGCTAGTGTACACGCGTGAGCCTTTTCTGCTTAGCATTGAGTAGGATGCGCTTATCCTTGAGTTCTGCGCGCTGTGTTACGCAGGGTTATGCTGTAGCCCAATGCGTATGCATTCGAGACTAAAGGCTGCCGTCTACGTCTTG
>Ga0233426_10004101_pt1 | contig 11074 bp, 9 predicted proteins | sample SI_118_April2016_6_FD_179875 | JGI IMG/M metagenome (GOLD analysis project Ga0233426, IMG submission 179875) | Seawater microbial communities from Saanich Inlet, British Columbia, Canada - SI_118_April2016_10_MG | ecosystem: Environmental > Aquatic > Marine > Inlet | place: Canada: British... | reverse complement strand
TCTGTGACTGGTTCTGGTTCTGGTTCTGTGACTGGTTCTGGTTCTGTGACTGGTTCTGGTTCTGGTTCTGTGACTGGTTCTGTGACTGGTTCTGGAACTATATCAATTATACCGATTTGTGTATCATTTTCATTTAAATCTACAAGAATCTGACAATCCAACTTTGCGGTAGGAATGTATCCTCCATTAACTAATTTATAAAACTCTCCCCACATTTCGGTAAATTCAATTTCTTCATATACCTCGACTACGTCACCTTTTTCTATTTCTCCTATATTTTCATCCCCAGGATTTTTCATAGGGGTAGGTGTAGGACGTACAAATGCTCCGTGAATATAATCACATTTCATACGTTTAGTTTTTAATAGAATTTCCTTTACCGGTTCAATTACTTTCTCGTCCCATTGAGGGATGGGATTCTTTTCCACAAAAGAAACACTATTCTTTTTTTCATCCGGATCAATTGTCTGAAAAAGAGATAATGCTACAGATTTACGTACACCTATAGCTGATTGTGAAATATCATTGTTTCTTTCAGAATCACCTATATCAGTAACTATACTATCATCATCCGAATCACTAGACGACAGTACTTGAGCTGGAGGTGGAGGCATTGGAGTTGGTATAGTCATAGATTTACGTAACTGTGACTTTAATTTTTTTGGCATCCCTTGTAATTGATTATCTTTCATTACGTCAGCAGATGCTGCCTGAGTACTACCCAAGAGTCCACCCTCAAAGGTAATATCATGGTTTATCTGAGAAACTAAAATACTAATCTTAATTTTCAAATTTGACAAAAGCTTACTATGCGTTCTACAATAAAACTCTAAACAGTTCTTATACAATTCTATTTTACCTTCCAATATGCTCATTTCATATTTATAAGAATGCACGAAATTATCAATGTTAATACCAAATCCTTTATCTTGATTATAGTTCGATAGTCCATGCTCTTTCTTTCTCCACAGTTTAATCAAGATACCTACAATCGTTAATATGTCGTCATGAAGTTGCAGTATGTGCTTGAAATCGTAATTACCATTATTTTCCAAGTCTTTGTACACAGGATAAGACTTTTTACTGATATTATCAATTGTAAAATTAGTAATATGATTACTTTTCACATATTGTAATATCTCTTTGGATAACTTGTAATACTCGCCATACATACTATTTATAATCTGGTTGTAATATCCAGTCATATTTTTGTATTCCATACCGAGTAGTTCAGTTTGGAAATAGAATGAATCCATGCCAAAAATAAAGGATTTAGTGTGTACTAATTTTATATATTGATTATAAACACATTTTAGTTTATGTATTCTGTCTTTTACTGTCACAAATAAATTATTCACATCATTTTTTATTCCTAATATTTTATTAAATTCACTTTTACCCGTATTTATAATTTCTTCCATTCCTTACTTATTTAGTAATTACGTAATTGGTCCCTTATATTTATGACAGTATAATGTAAATACATATTTTATTTAAAAATATTAACTTTTATTTAAAAATATTAACTTTTATTCGTTTATATTATAGAATTATTAATGTCGGTAAAAACAGATATAATGGATGATGCATCTGAAGTATCTTATATCCAGTCCATTTCTAAAGCAGATCCACCATCAAGAGATTTCAAATGGAAAAGTGAACATGAAACAATATTAATAGAGTGGGCTGATAAAGCGATGTGTTATAGATGGTTACATGCAAGAAGTCATCAACAATTTGCATCGGTTAATACGTGGTTTACTATACCTGTTATTATTATGAGCACCCTCACAGGGACAGCTAACTTTGCTCAAGATAAGATAGATGAGAAATATCGTCCATATGCTCAAATGGGAATTGGTGCCGTAAATATCTTCGCTGGAATTCTTACGACTATCCAACAATTTCTTAAAATAGCCGAATTAAATGAAGCACATAGAGTAAGTTCTATGTCATGGGATAAATTTAACCGAAATATTAAAATAGAACTTGCAAAATCGAGAGAAGAAAGAATGGGAGTTGTACATATGCTCAAATTAAGTAAAGAGGAATTTGATCGTCTTATGGAAACTAGTCCTACCATTAATGAAAATATAATTTATTTATTTAATAAAAAATTTCCAAAGAAATCATTTCAGCCGGAAGATAATGAAACAGGTCAAAATCACGATATTATTCGTCCTGAAATATGTGATTCTCTAGTAAGTACAGCAGAAATACTACTGGTTGAGGATGAAGCCAGAGGACCTACTTCTTTAGAATTATCAAAAATAAAACACAAACATGAGATGGAAAAATACGAAAAACAAATAGTAGAATTCATCAAGTCGTTCTCAATTCGTAAGCATAGGAGACCACTAGTATCTGAAATCATTGATAATAATTGTGACCGTATTACAGAAGATAATATTGGTAAGGTACTACATATTTTACATTATGAAGAAATACCAAATGATATCAGCAATGTTGATGATATGGAAAATACTGTTGACAAAACAGATATCAATAATATGTCTATGAAAGGATCAGACAATAATGTATAAACAGAAATCAAAATGAATGTATAAAATAAAATAGTAAACGATTACCAATATAATAATTTTCATGATAATATTGGTATAGTATTCTGAATACTCAATAAATTAATCTTATTATACTTCTGATGCAACCTTCTCTATCGCAAAAATCTGTCGACTTTTAGGTAAAACAACATATAGTATCACTAATGCTACTAACCACAACAAGTAAGGTAAATATGTCGATAAACTTATGTCTAAGAAATTCATTATCATTGAAGCAACATAATAAAATGCAATAACGCCTACAATAGCAAAAACAGTTTTCTTCATTCTCTCCACTAAGTCAATAATATAAAGGTAAGATTGATCTTTATATTATTCTATTATTATTTTTATAGCATTTTATTTCCTTCGAATACTTTCCCTTACTGTTTCTTCTCTACTTTCTAATATGTATTGACCTACGTCTGATGCCATATCATTCTCCTCTCCAAAATAATTTGACAATGATGCTAATAATGCCTTTTTGCTAATTGGTTTCTTAACACGATGTTTCGCATACATTAACTTGCCGTCATTAATATCAAAACAATCGATTTCGTTACTCTTCATCACTTCCACTAAGGTTCCACTCATATTCTTTTTCTCTTCACGACATTCTTTTATTTGTCGTTGCAAATCAGCAATACGATTATCTACCTCTATCCATCTCCGGATATGTCCTATAAGTTGCTCCTTTGTTTCCATTATGTATACTACTTTACTATATACAATTAGTTTATAAATAATTTTTACAATATTACTTTAGTTTACTTAAATAGGACATGACACTCCCAAAAGTATCTACAATACGCCCACTCCATATTCATTAGCTTACCACAGTGAGGAGAGCTATTCAGAGTTCGCTGTAATGGAATGGGAAGTAAATATAAACTGGCATACGGAAGAGTATATGACAACTGCTCCACATCAGTATTACTTGGTTTGCTAACAATATTCACAGATTCGATTATTTCCTTCTCATCACAATAAGGTATAATATACTGTAAATCATGCAGCAATGGTGGATAATTATAATTATAACACCACGACCAGTCGGTACGTACCCCTGTGTAATAATTGTAAGTCCACTCTAAACCCTCCAAATAGTTAGTGCACATTTCTTTTATTTCTGTATACTCATTACGATGTACACGTTTGATATTGTTACTATTATCTATTTTCTTGATTTCATTCAAATCAATATTTCCTAACATGTCGTAATATCTTGTTTCCCATCCATGATCAAATGGATTTATGTACCTTTCTACAGGACGCTCTAATATAGGAGAATCCAACATGTATACATCAAATTTCTCATTACATCCAATATTTCTTGCATTTCTGTTATCTCGTATACGCTTTTCCATACGATCGCGATGTTTATGTTCTGTCATGAAATTCGCCCTTTCATTCTTTGCTAATTCCCTTATTAATAAACGAAAATGCTTCCAATTAATTCCTCCTCCTCCTCCTCCTTCTCCTCGTCTATTCGTTCCTTTATTATTTATTATTCTTATATTCCGATTCAATATTATGTTTCTGTACGTTTCTATTATATAATCCATTCCTACAGTACGAATATTTAAAGACGGAAAATGAGGAAGGAAATCATTACCCAATAGAAAACATATAAACATGTAATCTTCTATACACGTTTCAGACTCCTGTATTATATCTATCTCTTTGCCATATATGCACGATTCTATTGATTTCCTAAGATAACTTATGTCAATTACATAATTTTCATATGGATCCAATGAATTATTTATTGATTTTATAAATTCGGGCGTCTCTCGAAATAAATATAAATTAGGACAATACTTTATATGATTCAAGGTCAACATTATTAAATCCGCATCTAACCCATATACAAATACATTGTCATTCTTTATATTTTTCTCACTTGATTCTCTTATATGCAACATTATCTTATGCTCACCTTCACCAGCCTCATCGCTTCCACTTATTATTATTGATTTGGCATTGAACTGTTTTGCATTTCGAAAATAGTATCTTATTTGTAAATTTAACTTGTTCATAAATTCGGTTCCTGGTGTAATTGCAGATGTATCCCACGAGGTTTTATTCGGAATATATTTTATTTCTGCTCCATTTATAATTCGATGGTCATATTGCTTCATATACCATGATTTATATCGACGCGTTTTCTGTTGTTTTAATTTTGCTTGAGGTGCTATACCATCAAACGCGATATATACCAGCTCTTTCGGTGATACCATCCTTATGTATTCCTCTAACTTACTACATACATTCTGTATTAATATACTTTCAAATGCATCCTTGTCGTTATCAAAAGGAATGTCAGCTATACTATCATAAATTATAGAATTACTATCCAGATATAGTCTATGTACATGCTGATTCCCTACACCATTACCATTAGGATTCAACGCTACAGTTGGAGATTTATTTGGTAAATACATTGTTTTCAGTTTTGATATTACGGACGGATATTTTCGTATCACATGTGAAAAGTAAGTAGGAATTCCCATATTACTCTTTCGTAATCAAGTATCTTCTATTACTTTACATTACAATACCTTTATACTCATAAAACATATATTATACGTTGGTCTGTTGTTAGATACCGTATAATAATGTAACATACTTAGAAATCGCATGTTTTTTAGGGTATACTGAAATATATCGAAAATAATCGTCGAAAATCTAATATATACACAATATATGGCAAGTATATTTTGTTTAATTTCCTTTTCCTCTTTATAATTTTTATTTTTACCGGTTTTCCTATTAATTAAATAAACTTGCATTCACATAAATTCATGACTATAGATAGTGTTACTAATGACGATATTATCAAAAACATAAATTACTATCAAGACGTTATACAAAGTATACTAATATCAATTCAAAATTATAAGCATCATCAAATTATTGGAGCAAATGATATAAACGTTGCAATGAATAGCATGGAATCCCTCTTCGTGGAACTATCAAATAATACAATTATTCTCAATGAAAAACAATATATAAATTATGACAAGATTAAACTCAATATTGCAAATATCAAGAAAGATTTATTTAACAATATAAAATTGTATGGAACTAAGAACTTTATTGATTTTATAAATATTTGTGTAGAAGACAGAAACATTGAGCAATTATGTTCATCTGTAACCAATGAATCTAATATTCCTGTATTATTCGACGAAACATCAACCGACTTATTCCAACTACAAGGTAAGATATCACTAATGTTGAAATATTTTCATCCTATTAATTTTAAGTTGCTAACGTGGAAAAAGGAATACAAAAATACAAATTCAAAAATGTCAAATAAGAAGGTTTTAGAAAAAAATAAGATTGTTGAAGACTTCCAAATAATCGAATACTCTAATCAATTTGATTGTTTTGATCTGTCTAGAAACAGCAAAAACTTCATAACAAAAGTATACGGTATAAAAATAGCGTTACACCTTCATGACAAAAAATCAACCATTATAGTTTCTGGAATTTTGGATGACATCATAATAAATTGCGTTAATTCTGACTTCTTAAATAACAAAATAGAAGAGCTTATTACTATTGCTTCACAGTCTATTGAAAATTCAGAAATGTTCGACAGGTATATATCTGCACTTACTCTTAAAGACCTGTTGGTTTACACTGTTCATGAAATTATCCATAAATACGAAGGAATGGTTACACAATCTATTCTTATAAATCAAAAACCTATTTCAGAAGTAGTTAAAAACTTTTTGAATGCCGAACTCTACACTCAACGTTCTACCCTAATAATTCTTCTTATGAATTTGAACAACCTGGATTACCAATATCTAGCATATGTGCTATACGATCTCCTTTCAAACGAGCTTAATGGTAATATTGATACTACACAACAAATGCAATTATTTGACAGTCTGCCATGGCGAATCAAGGGATACTTTAAAGAAGCAATGAAATCAACAAATCAATATTCATCCGCGCTTAATAAATTTGATGATAATACCCTTCCACTAGAACAACAAATTTGTTTAATGAAGGCAAATGATAACGTCAAAGAAAAGGCAATGAACAAACTGAAAGAAGTGAAATCCAAATCAGATGACACGGGCTCAAAAGCAAGGACATATTTGGAAGGACTTTTGAAAATTCCTTTTGGCATTTACAAAACCGAACCAATTCTTTGTGTCAGTAACGACATTATTGATACGTTCAAAGAAATCGTAATAGCAACTAATTCTTTTATTTCTTCATGTAATTTGTCGGATTCAATAAATCAAATTAGTAAATGCTTTCTATCATCACAAGTACAAAATGACCAAAATACAACAGTACACGAAAGTATCGATAATATTGGCACTCTTTCGAAAAATAAAGAAGAAATTAAAGTTAAAATATCTTACGACAAGCGTGTATCAACTACACTCTACATAAGGAATACATGTCTTCTTCTTGAAAATATTCTCAAAGATAATTCTATCATAAATTACGAAATACAAGATAAATATATTACGAAAAAAAGAGAAGATAATATAAAACAAGTTGTTATTATCAACAAAATAATCAAGTCTTACAACTTACCCTTTTCAAAAATTAAACATTCTGGTAAATCCATTCAAGACATTAAAGAACAAATTCATTCACTTTTCAAAAATATTGATGGAAATCTAAATACATTGAGATACTTTTCCGATGAAATACAGTGCCCAATATTCAATGAACACGCAAATATTATTTGCAAATTAAATAAAATACGGGACCTTTATTCGTGTATATCTAAATACATGACTACTTTAGATAATACATTAAATAATGCAGTACACGGTCACGATCTTGCAAAAAGACAAATAAAGCGTATTATAGGACAATGGATCAATGGAGAATCAACCGGTTATTGCTTTGGGTTTGAAGGTCCACCCGGGGTAGGTAAAACCACGTTTGCTAAAAAAGGACTTGCGCAATGTCTCAAAGACAATAGTGGTACATGCCGTCCATTTTCGTTTATTGCAATTGGAGGACAAGATAATGCCAGCTCACTCAACGGTCATAATTACACGTACGTAGGATCCGAATGGGGTAAATTTGTGGATATCATTATAAGAAACAAATGCATGAATCCCATCATTTTTATTGATGAACTTGACAAAGTTAGTCGAACTGAAAACGGCAAGGAAATTATAGGTATTCTCACACATCTCGTTGATTCTACACAAAACGACACATTCCAGGATAAGTATTTTAATGGCGTTGACATCGATCTTTCAAAGGCATTATTCATTTTCTCTTACAACGACCCTTCTTCTATTGATAAAATTTTGCTTGATCGTATACATCGCATTCAATTTGAATACCTTACTTTAGATGACAAATTAGTGGTCACAAGAAATCATATTCTTCCAGAAATTTGCAATAATATGGGGATTCATGATGATATTTACTTATCCGATGATAATATTCTTTTCATAATAAATAATTACACAAATGAACCGGGGATACGAAAATTTAAAGAACTACTATTTGAGATTATAGGAGAAATTAATTTACATAACTTATGTGCCGACTTTGACAACAATTTACCTCGACCAATCAAAGTTACTAATCAAGAAATAAAAATGAAATACTTAAAGAAACATCATATACGAAAAGATACTATTATACCTTCACACGATTCTGTGGGAACTATTAATGGTCTATGGGCTAATAGTATGGGACAAGGAGGTATCATCCAAATTGAATCTAGACTATTCGTAACGAGTAACTTATTCGAACTTAAACTTACAGGACAACAGGGTGATGTTATGAAAGAAAGCATGAATGTGGCAAAGACATTAGCAATCGGATTACTGGATCATGATGTTCTGGATACTACGGTCAACAAAGCAAAAGAATCATTACTTCAGGGCATTCATATACATTGTCCTGAAGGAGCTACCCCAAAAGACGGACCATCAGCCGGTACGGCAATTACCTGCGCAATTTATAGCGTTCTTACAAACAAAAAGATTAAAAGGAACATTGCAATTACAGGAGAAATTAATCTTCAAGGAAATGTCACCGAAATTGGAGGACTTAGTCAGAAAATTATTGGAGGCATCAAAGGAGGAGTAACCACGTTCATCTTCCCACATGAAAATATGAAGGATTATAAAGACTTCAAGGAAAAATACTCGAGGGTATATGCTTCACGACTTGATAGCAATTTTATTGATATCAGTAACATTCATTTTATTCCCGTTCATCACATATCAGATGTTTTAGAAATCATATTTTCATCATAAAACGTATTTATTATATCATCAATATATATTAGTATTAATCGATTCGTGTCACAAACGAACTGGTTACCATTATCATTATATTTATACAAAAATGGCAATGAAATTAAATTTTAGTAACCTTATTCAGCTAGGAGCTGCAATATCTCCTTTACTACTCAGTTTCTTTTTGGTCATGCTTTCTGCTTTTAATTCCGACATAAAAGGTATCGTATATCTCGGCGGAGTCCTTATCGCGTCATTGATTAATTTCGTTATTATGAACACGTTAAATATCAAAATGCCTGGTCTCGTCCCGCCTAATTGTAATCTGGTTGAATTTCCATTTAATTTAAACTCTTACATTAGCCCCGCATTCAATACCATGTATATTACTTTTACTCTAATTTATTTACTTATGCCAATGGTATACATGTCCTCTATAAATTATCCAGTTATCATTAGTATTCTATCTATTCTTGTCTTAGATGCAGTCACCAAAGTAATTAAAGGGTGCACTAACTTTATGGGCGTCCTTCTAGGATGTATGGTAGGATTGGTTCTCGGTATTTTATGGTTTATCATATTTTATGCATCAGATAATAAAGATCTCTTATTTTTTAACGTTGACGCAAGTAACAAAGTCATGTGCTCACGACCAGACAAACAAACATTCAAATGTAAAGTTTACAAAAATGGCGAATTAGTTTCCACAATGTAATATATTTACTTTTTATCACATCCCAATAATATTCAATAATATTCATACTCACCACAATATCAATATTATTTTTTTCTTGTTTTAATTTACAAATGCACTGCTGTTTTGATCGAAATATGATTTTAATGACCCTAGAAAACGAACACGTGCGAAAGTATCCATCATTAATCGCGGCGTCGAACTACCGGCATACCATGTATTCATAAAAGATATTACAACATCTTTCATTGACATTAATTCATATAATGGTAGGTCTTCTTTTTTGTAGATCGGTTTGTTAGTTCGAATATTGACCTTGTTGTGAAAGTCATGTAACATATTAATTAAATCTTCTTTCGTTCGTATTGATCCTACATGTAATTGTGTCATTTGCCGTTCTGCGTGCTGTCTACAATCCGTACAAGGTACGTTTGAACATATTCCTTTGATTATATTTATTATCGCTACTTTCTGACTATCAAAGTCGGTAGGTTTTATTTTACATGCCAGTACATGCATAAATTTCCATGCTGATTGTCCCCATTCTTTCTTTGATGCTAACATAATACCTATCTACAAATAAACATAAACGTAAGGGTGTATATACATACTAATAATATTATATATCTTTGATCATGACTAAATATGTAATATCAAATGATAATGACGATAGCATAGCTCTTGGGAAATGGACAGATTTACTATTAATTAGCGATAGTGATTCTGATAATGGTGAACTTGATACCACACAATCTCATTGTCTTATTTCTCATGAATTATTAGACCAAAACTGTATTACTTTACCATGTAACCATTTATTTAATTTCTTGCCTCTATATTCTGAACACCTGAAAAAAAATAAAAGGGTTCCTAATTTACATTGTCCTTATTGTAGAACAGTGCATATAAATACTGTTCTTCCTCATGTAAAACTACATAAATCTATGATATATAGACAAGGTATAAATCAACCAATAGAGTACTGTTTACCATTTCATAAATGTGATTACGTATTCAGTAGCGGAAAACAAAAAGGAAAACTGTGTGATTCTCCTGGATTCATTACGAATAACGGAAAATATTGTGCAAATCATCATAAAACAATACAGTTACAAAAAGAAAAGGAAATTACCAAAAAAAACAAGAATAAAATTAAAGAAGAAAAGAAATCACTCCAACAAAAGGAAAAGGAAGAAAAGAAATCAATCAAACAAAAGGAAAAGGAAGAAAAGAAATCAATCAAACAAAAAGAAAAGGAAGAAAAGAAATCAATCAAACAAAAGGAAAAGGAAGAAAAGAAATCAATCAAACAAAAAGAAAAGGAAGAAAAGAAATCAATCAAACAAAAAGAAAAGGAAGAAAAGAATAGTGAAAATTAGTTACGTAAATTAAATGTTTTATTTGTTTTATTTGCTTAGGTTGACAATTTTTTTCTCGAACCTAATATTTTTATTGATTAATCAGATTATTCATAAAATACATTATTTTATATTTTATAAATTATTATTTATTTCATTATTTCTTACTGGACTATTATGTACCTGAAGATGAATTCGCACTTAATATTTCTATAT
>Ga0233426_10004100_pt1 | contig 11075 bp, 8 predicted proteins | sample SI_118_April2016_6_FD_179875 | JGI IMG/M metagenome (GOLD analysis project Ga0233426, IMG submission 179875) | Seawater microbial communities from Saanich Inlet, British Columbia, Canada - SI_118_April2016_10_MG | ecosystem: Environmental > Aquatic > Marine > Inlet | place: Canada: British... | reverse complement strand
GTTTCAAGGATTCACGGTCGGCCTATGGTTAATATATCAGCGAGATTGGAAAAAGCTATTTTCGCTGTCTCACTTCGCTGGTATTGCTGTTTTTCTTTTGATTGTTGTAGGTTATTTCTACACCTATAGTCAATATAATAGTCTTGAAACTTACTTTGATGAGTTATATGGTCAGGCTGCGATGCGAACCGTTGTTGACAAGCCTTGGTATGAAGGAGTATTGAACATATTCGTATTTCCGTTCGAGAATTTTGGACACTTATTTCCCACATCACTGCTTTTGATTTTTATGTTTCGTAAGGGTACAATCAAAAGATGGATGAGTAATGATTTTATGGCCTTTGTTTTACTGACCTTGGCTATCAATGTACTGCCATATTGGTTGTCGCCAGGCTATTATCCAAGGTATCTATTTATGCTTTATCCGCTTGTTTTCATATTGGGTGCCGAGTCATTTATTAGGTATTCATCCGATCGAAATTGGATGATAAAATCTGTTGAATGGCTGTTTTTTGCGATGGCAATTATTTTGCTTTTGGCCTTTGTTGGCGTCTCCTTTATTCCAGAATTACAAAGCCTAGATTACCTCATTTGGGCTGCCATAATCATGACTTTTTTCAGCGGAGTCATCATTTGGCTTTGGTTCAAGCAACCACAGTGGCGAGTCTATTGGTCATTTGCTGTTTTAATTTCCTTTCGCCTCGGCTTTGATTTATTTGTTTTACCCTATCGCATGCTGGATGGAGCTGACTCACCAGCACAAAGAAAAATAATGGCCGAGAAAATTTTGGCCAATACGCCAGAAGATTGGCCGATTAAGGTATTTGATCAAGCTCCTATCTACAAGGAACACGCTTTTTACCTTGGGGTAGCGACCAATCGACTTATAGAAAAAACGACACTAATTGAACCCAACTGCTACTATTTGGTAGACGATGTTAGATTGAAACGTGTGAAAGAGTTAGAATCTATCCATAGTCATAAAATGTGCTACAAGGACTATGACACCCATGTTTGTCAAATGACAGCATTAGCACGTGAAGAATTTGAAAAAGCCAAAAATGCACCGACTGAGTAAATCTGAAAGGCTTTGGGCGATTGCATTGTTTATTTTGTCAGCCTTCGCTTACCTCCTTAATATAGGGCTTTTACCATTGCGCATAGATGAGTCGATCAGGACCACCATTGCTATAGAAATGATGAATAGTGGGGATTATATTAAGCCAACCATGTGGGGTCGGTTTTACTATAGTAAGCCACCGTTATTTAATTGGATAGTGATTGGATTTTGGCAGTTGTTTGATGAGGTTTCTTTGTTTGCATACCGGTTGCCATCGGTTCTTTCATTTCTAGGTATAGCCGTGGTAACGTGGTTTGTATCGCGAAAACATATTGGGGAGAGAGCCGCGGTAATGGCCGCTTTTGGGTTTTTATTATCAAGTACGGTCGTTATTCGCGGTAGTATGTTTGGCTATATCGACCCGATGTTATCAATGGTCACCCTAATGGGTTTTTATACTGTTTTTCACTTTCATCAGAAAAAGCAATACTGGCCTTTGTTTTTGTTAAGCTATCTGCTTGCAGCGATTGGCGTTATGCTGAAAGGCGCTCCCACGCTATTGTTTCAAGCCCTGACTTTGTCAGCTTGGGTTCTATACAAACGAGATTTTAGGTCGCTTTTTAGGCCAGCTCATTTTGCGGGTATTGGACTTTTTATATTGATTGTGGGATCATACTTTTATGTCTATTCCTTGCAAAACGATGTGGCCAACTATGCAGCCGGATTAGAAAAACAAGTTGCATTGAGAACCCCTGCGCATCACACATGGTATGAAACGTTGTTCTACTATATCATATTCCCTTTCGAAAATTTTGGGATGCTTTTGCCCACATCATTGTTTACGATCGTGGCAATGCGAAAAGGAATGCTGAAACGCTGGTTGAAAAATGATTTTTTGGCTTTTACGCTAATGGTCATTTGTGTCAATATCATACCGTATTGGTTATCTCCCGGATACCGATTTCGCTACTTAATGATGCTCTATCCTTTATGGTTCATGCTTGGGGCAGAAGCCTATTACAACATCCAAGACGCTGAAAAAATGAAGCAATGGATTAATCGAGCCTTTTTACTTATCGGTCTGCTTCTGATTCCTTTGTTCGTCTACTGGTATTTTTTCCAGCTTCAAGAAACAGGAATTGAAGAAACCATTTGGCTGATTGCATTGAGTTTGGCTGCTGCAACTGGCCTGTTTTTATGGTTTCGTAATAAGACACACCGGGTTTACTTGTCATTTATGTTCATCATCCTTTTTAGGATCGGGTATGACGTTGGTTTTATTCCTCAATGGTCAAGTGATGAGAAAAACATTGAAGTATACAAGCGCACTCAGGCAGGTCGAATTCTAGAAGCTGCTGATGGAAGGCCGATTCGGGTTTTTGGGAAAACGCCCATGAGCCGATCATATGCTTTTTATCTTGGATCAGGGCAACAAAACATCATTAAAAGGTCGACAGAAAAGGACACAAATTATGTCTACCTGATAACCGATACTAGGCTGCCCATGATTAAAAATTACGAGTACGATATATTGTACGAATATGATTTGCGATTCAAAACCTACGTAGTTTATCTTGTTGATTTTAAGGAAAAGTGAAGGCTAGCGCTTTTCGAATACCCAGCGTTTGCTGAAGTAATTGAGTAAAAATTTCCCGCCCATCACTAAGATTTTTGCTCCACTGAGAAAGTCTGCAAACAGAGCTGTTTGAGAAAGGCTTTTCATAGCGAAAGCTCCAATAAACATGAAAACAAACGAAAAACCTATCGACAGAAAAAATGCCGTTGATGCTTTTCGATTTAGGCTGAATACAAACTTCTTTTGCATGAAGAAGTTTACTACCATACCTATGAAAGCGGAACAGAGTTCTGCCCAGAATACTGGCAAGATGTGACGGAATAGCAGAGTGAATGATAAAAAATCCAATCCAGTTCCCAGAAGGGAAGTGGTCCCAAATTTGATTATTGAGAATCCAGTCTCTTTTATGTTTTTCAAGTCTGTCAATTGGGCTTTTGTTCCTAAACTATTGACAAAAGTGAACTAAAAACCTTGTCCATATACCCCATATGACTCATGTTTTGCACCTAAGTTTGAACCATGCTTAGAATTCTTGCCATTTGCACCCTTTTTTTAATCGCGTCCTCATCTGCTATGGCCCAGAAAAAGCGCATGAAGCAAAAACCAGTCAGCTTTCAGAAGCACTATAATGACATACTACCTTCAAAGCCACAGTTCAAGCCGAGTGGCTGGCTTCTGGGTTCGGGGGTAACCTATATGGCAACGACTTTCGTGCCAATTAACAAGACATTCCAAAAAACAGAAACACAACAATTCGATGCTAACCTTACAGCATTGGGTAAGCCTGGATTATATGCGGAAGTTGGTCGATACCGTATGTTTCAGTATTCCAAGCTCATCAAATACATAGATTATGGAGTCAGTTACAAAGGACTCCGTGGTACTGAAAAAGCAGAAGGGCAATGGGTGAGTTTACCAGGCGAAGCAGCGATCTCTGCTCTGGAAGAAACTTCGGGTAATTTCGGTTACCATTACGCGGAAGCCTTTGTCAATTTCAATCATGTTTGGAGAATAGGGAAATATAATTTCATCCAAAATAGTTTGGGCTTGAATGCGGGTTATGCTTTTATCGCCAATCTTGCTGGAGCTACTGTGTCCGCTGCAGCCACAGGAAACCCAGGACAGTTTTCTACTCAGCTGCATTATAAACTCGGATATGGTATCAAAATGCGCGGAAATTGGTTGATTATCCCTGCATTAGAAACTCCCATCCTAAATGTCTTGCCATTTGAACCACCTCGTTCGTCAATGGGTTTTTTCGCGAGCCGTTATCGGCCCGTAATTTTAAGTATTCGCTTCTTTTTTATGCGACCAGCTAATACTTTGGATTGTACGCCAATTAGGACTAGAGAAGGAACGAAAATGCCAACTGATATGGGTAAGCAGCGGCAAATGGACGAGACTAAATAGTCTTATTCTCTCCACTCAATTTTCTTGTGAGTGCCATCGCAATATGGTTTGTTGGCTGAATGTCCGCACCTGCAAAGCGCAGTGATTTTAGCTCTTTTTTCTACCGATCCATTCGAGTGAGTAATTTCTACATCACCATGCACACGTACAGGCCCATTAGGAAAGACTTCAATCTTCACATCTTGACTTGTTTCTACTGCGGCTTTTCCATCATCATTTCTATACCATGACAAAGCACCTGAAGGGCACTTATATATTTGAGCGATGAGTTCTTCTGAGGAAGCTCCTTCCACCTGAATCCAAGACTTATTTTTTGGTTTAAAGGCTCCGGGTAAACCTCTCCAAAATTTTTCTGAATGAATACATGTAGTTGGTTTCCAAACTACCGTTATTTCTCCGTTGGTGTATTCTTTACTGATGTTAGCGCTCTCATCAAAAAAAAACAACTGCTATCTGTTTTGAATTGTAAGTTATTCTGAAACCAATTGAGACCTTCAATTTCCACTATAACATACGAAACACCATCTCTAGGGTCTGTGAATGAATCCTGCGAATAAGCATTGAACCCAAATACCAAAAAGCAAACCGTTATAAATGCTCGCATGAATGAGTTTAGAAATTCAACACCCGCTCTAACGCCTCTCTGACCTTATCAGCATTGGGCAAATAAGCCTGTTCAAGGATTTCATTCAATGGAATGGCTGGTGTATCCACAGCTCCTACAGTGATTACAGGTGCGTCTAATGACTCAAAACAGTCATCCACTACTCTACCCGCTATTCCTTGTCCAAAGGAGCTTCCTCGTGGTTCTTCTGTCACCACCACCACTTTTCCGTGTTTCTTAGTAGAACTAAAAATGGCCTCCGCATCTACCGGTTGTATAGATCGTAAATCCAATATCTCTACCTGACCTGGAAAGGATTTAGCGGCTTCTTCACTCCAGTATACTCCTCGGCCATAGGTAATTACAACGCAAGACTCACCCGATTTTACTTTCGACTCATCTGCTTCTTGAACGATTCTTGCCTTGCCAAATGGCACAACATAATCTTCACTGGGCTCAGTTGTTTTCGCACCTTCTGTGCCTTTTATTTTTGACCAATACAATCCTTTATGTTCCAATAAAACACATGGATTTGGATCATAATAAGCGGCTTTTAAAAGTCCTTTCAAATCGGCTCCAGTGCTTGGATAAGCGACTTTGATTCCACGAATGTTTGATAAAATGCTTTCAACGGAAGAGCTATGGTATGGCCCACCGCTTCCATAAGCACCTATAGGAACTCGAATCACACAACTCACTGGCCATTTACCATTACTCAGGTAATAGCTTCTACTGACCTCTGTAAACAACTGGTTTAATCCTGGCCAGATGTAATCTGCGAATTGAACTTCTACAATCGGCTTTAATCCGACAGCGCTCATCCCTACAGTCGAACCAATGATAAATGCCTCTTGAATGGGTGTGTTAAACACGCGCTCTTTACCAAACTGCTGAGCCAAAGTTGCCGCCTCGCGGAATACACCACCTAATCTATGTCCAACATCCTGACCATATAAAAGGGATTCAGGATGCTTGGTCATGATTTCACGCACGGCAAAAAGCGCGCTATCTACCATGACGGTTTTTTCCTTGCCCGCTGGATCGCGTTCTCCCTTTTCCTCTGTTATCGGAGTCGGAGCAAACATGTGTTCCGTTAAGTCTTCCGGCTTAGGATCCTCTGCTAGTTGAGCGCGTTTGAAATCAGCCTCAACCAAATTATGTGCTCGCTTTACCGCTTCATCCAAGGTAGATTTAGTCACCCCTAAATCAAGTAGCTGCTTTTCAAAATATGGATAAGGATCTCGCTTTCTATCATCCTCTAAATCATCCCGATACCATTCCATTCGTACACCAGATGTATGGTGACTTAGCAAAGGCACTTTCAAGTGAACCAAAAATGGTCTTCGTTCTTTTCTGATTGTTGTAATCGCCCTTTCTAAGGCTTCGTAGCAGTCTATGAAGTCATGGCCTTTTTCCACGGTTATCACTTCCAGACCTTTAAATCCTTTTGCATAATGAGTAGCATCACCAACTCTAATTTCGTCTGCACTAGCAGAAATATCCCACTCATTGTCCTGGATGAAATAGAGCATCGGTAGTTTTTTCAAAACCGCCATTTGAAATGCTTCGGCAACTTCTCCTTCTGTTATAGATGCATCGCCCAGGGAGCAAACAGCAACTGGGTTTTCGCCTTTGTAGTCTTCGGCAAGCCCCATTAACTCTTTGTATTGCACACCCATTCCAACACCTGTTGTGGGAATTGCTTGCATACCCGTAGCTGATGATTGATGCGTAATTTTGGGTTTGTCATGGTCTTTTAATGACGGGTGGCTGTAATAAGTTCGGCCTCCTGAAAATGGATCATCTCGTTTTGCAAAAAGTTGCAACATCAGATCATATGGTTTCATTCCAATTCCTAATAGAATGGAGTCATCTCGGTAATAGGGAGCTACAAAATCTTGGGGTTTGAGTTGCAGAGCCAGTGCCAACTGTGCAGCCTCATGGCCGCGGCTCGTTGCGTGCACATACTTGGAGGTAAGCTGAATGTTTTCATTGTAAATTTCGCTCATGCGCTTAGCGGTGCTCATTAACTCCCATGCCTTCAATAAGGTTTCCTTCGACACCTTGCTGGTCGCTTTTGGCTTCGCTGTCTTCACTATATCACCCATTCTAAGAAAAAATTTGGACATCAAATGTAATCAGCAAAAGCTGGTATTTGCTTGAATTGCCTATTGAAAATATTTACTCACGGTCGCGCTTCAGTAATATTTCCCTAGTATCTTTCGCCCATAGATTCAACAGGTCATGACAGATCAACCTAGACCGCAGGAAGAGTCCAACGAAGAGGCTCCAATTTCTAGTTCCCCAACAATAAATCCGAGTAGATTAATTGCACAGGTCTTGCTATTCATACGTGATCGACTAAATCTGGATGACGACAAGGCAACACCAGAAGAAACCAGCGAATACATCCGCAAGGGCATTGAGTTTAACGGACCCAATGTGTGGATTCTTGTATTTGCCATTTTTATAGCAAGTGTAGGCCTGAACATGAATTCGACTGCAGTGGTGATCGGAGCAATGCTTATTTCTCCTTTAATGGGTCCCATTATGGGAGTAGGATTGGGTGCAGGAATCTTCGATTTTGGACTGATAAAAAAGTCAGCTATAAACTTAGGTTTGATGGTAGTAATCTCAGTAGGTACTTCCGCACTTTATTTTTTCTTGAGCCCAATCAGCGATGCTCAAAGCGAGCTATTATCAAGAACAACACCCACAATTTGGGACGTAATCATTGCCTTGTTTGGTGGCTTGGCTGGAATTGTGGCTGGATCAAGAAAAGAGAAAAGTAATGCAGTGCCAGGTGTTGCAATCGCAACAGCACTTATGCCTCCACTTTGTACTGCGGGATACGGATTGGCAACAGCACAATGGGGCTATTTCTTCGGAGCATTCTATCTCTTTACGATTAATTCGGTCTTTATAAGTTTCTCCACCTTCATTGTTGTTCGCTTCCTCAGATTTCCTCAGATTGAATTTTTAGATGAAGTGAAAGCCACCAAAGTGAAACGAATCATTTTTGCTTTCGTAATCGTGACTACGCTTCCATCCCTTTACATAGCGTTCAACTTAGTTCAGGACTCGGTGTTTGAGCGTGAAGCAGGAGTTTTCGTGACAGAAAACTTTGTGTTTGATAACGCACAGGTTATATCAAGGTCTGTGAATGATGAGGGAGAAAACAAACGAATTGAAGTAGCTCTCATTGGCGAACCAATTATGCCAGATGTTATCGCCAACATCAAGGCTAGAATGAAAAATAACAGCCGTTTAGCAGACGCTGAACTGGTTGTAAGACAAGGTGCCATTATGGATCAAGGTTTAGACAAAGCCACTGTTGAATTGATGAATCAAAGTATGAAATCTGGCATCATTGAAGATTTGTATAAACGAAATGAAGAAGCACTTCAATCAAAAGATGAACGTATTTCAACCTTAGAAAAAGAGGTTGTTAGATTCACTAGTCGAGAATTACCCATAGCCGATATTAGCAATGAATTGAAGGCCGAACACGAAAATGTCAAGGCATTTACATTAATGCGAAACCCTATATTCAATGCGGATAGTAACCGATTGGATACCGTGACATTCGCTTATGTTCAATTCAGAAAAAAACCAAAGACAGAAGAAAAGGATAGGCTAAAAAACTGGTTAAAAGTAAGAACCAAGGCTGACTCATTGCGTTTGGTTTTGGAAGTCGAATAAGGTTCAAACAAAGAAGCAATCTTTGATTCTGTATTTTCCGCAATCCAAAAAGCCTAACAAAACAATATGGATGTTTACACGCAAGTCATAGCCGCTTCGGCACTAGTAATTCTCTCCTATTTCTATAATATACTCTCGAAAAAAATAAACGTACCGTCAGTCTTAATGCTGATCGTGACTGGCATCATTATTAAGCAGGTCATGAACTATTTCGGTGTTGGCCGAATTGACTGGTTTCCATACCTAGAGCTGCTTGGGATTGTTGGTTTAATCATGATCGTGCTGGAGGCAGCCCTCGACCTCAAATTGGAAAAAGAAAAGCTTCCGCTAATAGGAAAATCGCTGCTCATTGCACTCATCGGCTTGGTCACAGCCACAGGTTTTGCCGCACTCATTATTAAAATATTGATACCAAATTTCACTTGGATCACGGCCATGATATATGCTACTCCTCTTTCTATACTTAGCAGTGCCATCATCATCCCCTCCGTTAGTGGGTTGGCTCAGCTCAAAAAAGAGTTTGCAATCTATGAAAGCACCTTCAGCGATATTTTAGGAATAATGCTCTTTTACTTCCTGATTTCACTGACGGGCGATCAAAGTGGAGGTGAGGCAGTCGGGAGCTTTTTCATCAGCTTGGGAATTACCATTGTAATAAGCATTTTGGCCAGCTATGGACTTATTTATGCGTTTCAAAATATCAGGACACAAGTAAAAACTTTCCTGCTAATTGCCATTCTTATACTGCTCTACGCCATAGGCAAGATGTTTCATCTAAGCAGTTTGATTATCATTTTAGTATTTGGATTAATCATCAGTAATTGGGGTATTTTCTTTCCTGGTTTCCTTAAAAAAACCCTAAAACAAGAAAGCGTAAAATCCTTGTTTCACGAATTGCACATAGTTACAGCCGAAACGGCTTTCATTGTGCGAACCTTTTTCTTTATCATTTTTGGAATTACTATTCTTCTCAGTTCACTGCTGAATGTTCAGGTTATTCTAGTTTCTCTCCTGATCCTAGCTACTATATATGGTTTGCGTTTTGCCCTCATGCAAGTCTATTTTGGTAGAGATATTTACCCCGAGGTATATATAGCACCTAGAGGATTGATTACGGTTTTACTCTTCTTCGCCATCCCCAAAGAATTGCAGGTTGCTGACTTTCAAAATGGAATTCTACTTTTTGTCATAATTGCTACAAGTTTCGTTATGACATGGGCACTCATACGTTCCAATCAAAAGGATTTAGGAGACGAAGTTTTAGAAATGCTTGGCAAGGATTCAGAACGGTCGGAAATCGAACAGAACGGTACTTCCGATTCAGTTAATAACGCCAATAACGGAGACACTCCTAAGCAAACAAACCATTAAAAAACGAAATTTGGGGCATAAATAAGCCATCATCCCTCGATTGTGTGTATGTACATATATTGTATTTGTATATATTTGGACCTTGTAACAATTGAACAGTATGAATCACTCAAAAAAAGCACAGACCAAGCACTCCATTCATCCGTTAATTATTGAACGGTGGAGCGCGAGATCTTTTAGCGACAAGTTGATATCCAGCCAAACCATGGAGGCCTTGTTTGAGGCCGCAAGCTGGAGTGCAAGCAGCATGAACGAGCAGCCTTGGGAATACCTTTGGTCGGAAAAAGGCTCCGAAGCATTTGATAAAATGGTTGATTGTTTAATGGATGGCAACCAACCTTGGGCTAAGAATGGTTCTCATATGCTTCTGTCACTAGCCAAAAGAAAATTTGAATACAAAAGCCGAGAAAACAGACATCACATGCATGATGTTGGCGCAGCTAATTCTGCCTTGCTAATGCAGGCAGCATATGTAGACATATTTGGCCACATGATGGGAGGTTTTCACATGGACAAAACATTAGAAGCCTTTGGAATAGATCCTGAAAAATATGAAATAGCCTGCCTGATTGTGCTAGGATATTTGGACGCACCTGAAAAACTTGACGAGCCATTCCATGAGAGAGAGCTGGCTCCAAGAACTCGAAAACCAGTCTCCGAGTTCTCCAAGAAATTGAATTAGAAAATATTGCCATGAAACGTAAAGACTTTCTAAAAAAGGCTGGTTTGGGACTCTTAGGTGGAGTTGCTGCGACTAAACTATTGGCATTCGACCTAAGTGCGTCAGATCTATCAAACTCCACATTCGACTCTGACAATGACAGAATCGGGTTCAATCATTTACCCAATAAAACTTCAGTGGTTATGGAAAACATGGTATTGCACAAGGCTAATAGCCGAGGAAAAGCGGATCATGGTTGGCTCAAATCAAATCACACCTTCAGTTTTGCGAACTATCACAATCCAGAACGAATGCATTTTGGTGTGCTCAGAGTCTTGAACGATGATTTTGTAGAAGGAGGGAAAGGCTTCGGTACTCACCCACACAGCGACATGGAAATCATCTCGATTCCCTTAGATGGCGACTTGAAGCATGAGGACAGCATGGGCAATTCAGGGGTCATTAAACAAGGCGATGTGCAAGTGATGAGCGCAGGTACAGGGATTAAACACAGTGAATTCAACAAAAACGAGGATAAACCTGTGAAGTTCTTGCAGATTTGGTTGTTTCCGAACAAGAAAGATGTGAAGCCGCGTTACGATCAAATGACCTTCAAAGCAGAAGACAGAAAGAATAAATTTCAGCAGATACTATCTCCCAATGAAGACGATGAGGGCGTTTGGATTCACCA